>LZQN01000121.1_pt1 | contig 14033 bp, 16 predicted proteins | sample 768531 | NCBI WGS metagenome assembly LZQN01 (sample SAMN05207080, study PRJNA324506) | oil field metagenome | isolation source: sample BH-FW-7 from oil reservoir | place: India: Bombay High | collected 2015-12-02
TGTTAGTAAGAAATAATTCTAAAAAAATCGGGTCAATTTTACCATTACTTCTTAAAACCATAAGTTTTGTTGAAACTACATAATTATCAGCGTCAAATGAGGTGGGAGAAGGATTTCAAGTTGTTTAATGTTATCAAAAGTAATCTGAGGAAATGTTCCTGACCTATCTTCAGCTATCATTTGCAAATATTCAAGAGTTTCCTTGTTAGTAAGAAATAATTCTAAAAAAATCGGGTCAATTTTACCATTACTTCTTAAAACCATAAGTTTTGTTGAAACTACATAATTATCAGCGTCAAATGTTATTCGAGCATATCTTTTATTTATTGGACGAATTTCACTAAATAACAAATCTCCCTTTTTAATACTTTTTTTAGCTTGTCCTGGTAATTTTTTAGGTTCTACTTGTTTATGATTTAAGACTTTTCCCGCATAAATATCAGAAGTATTTAAAAAGACTACTGGTTTAGAATTAAACTTAAATGATTCAGATATTGAATTTACCACCTCTCCCAGCTTAACTCTTTTCCATCCTTCAGGTATTTTTCACTCATAGCTTTTCCTCTTTTAAAACATAATATACACTTCTACCTTTCTTTTAGTAATTTTTTTATTATCTAATAAATACAACAATATTTTATTCTCTTCTGTAGGTAATCGGTCGTAATTGTTCGTAATCACCCGTAATCGTCCGTAATCTGACAAAATCGAACGTGATTTTAAGTTTAAGCTTTCTGTTTTCTGGTTGTTGTAAAACCTTTTCTAACTTCATCCTTCATCCTTCAAACGCTATGAAATTCATTATAAGTTTTATTAATTGCTCTTTTTGCCCTGGGGGGCTTGCTGCTACAAGATAGCATAAGGCAGTTAATGTGTTGCTGTTGAATTTTTTAAATAGTTCTTCTTTTGATAGATTTTCATATAAAAATTTTAAGAAGAGCAAAGCCCCAATTCTTTTATTTCCATCAACAAATGGGTGATTTTTAATAATTAAGTAAAGCAGATTTGCTGCTTTTTCTTCAAAGGATGGATAAAGTTCTTTGCCTGAAAAACTTTGATAAATGTTATTTAATGCACTTTCAAAAAGCCCTCTGTCTCTTTCTATTCCAAAAATTTCTGATGCTTCTTTTCGCTCAATGAGATATTTTTTTAATTCCAGTATTGCTTGTTTTGCCTCGTTATAGCTTATCTTTTTTCTCTCTTTTCTCGTAATTTTTGCATCTATCTTTCCTGTGTCATATTCTTCAATCCACTTCCAGACAAGAGCATATTTTTCAATAATCTCAAGCAATCCCTTTGCCTCAGAAGCTGTAAGTGCAGGTGTGTTAATGTTTTCTTTTATAAATTTAATTGTATCTTCAAGTTCTTTGAGTTTTTCTTGTGTGAGTTTTTTTTCATTTATCGCATAGCCTTTTATGAGGTAGTTTTTCAAAACATTTGTAGCCCAGATTCTAAACTGGGTAGCTTTTTTTGAGTTTACACGATAACCAACAGATATTATTACATCAAGATTAAAATATTCAATTGTCCTTTTAACTTTTCTTTTTCCCTCTGTTTGAACTGTTGCAAATTTTGCAACAGTTGACCCCCTATTTAATTCTCCGGATTCAAAAATATTTTTAATGTGTCTTGAAATAACAGATTTATCTTTGTCAAAAAGTGTTGAAATTTGATTAAGGTTTAACCATATTGTTTCCTTCTCTAATCTGACTTCAACTTTTTTATCTTTGTCTTCAAAAATGACAAGTTGATTTTCACTATTCATCCTTCATCCTTCATCTTTTATCCTTCACACTTCATACTTCATCCTTCATCCTTCATCTTTCCTTATTTCTATTTTTTCAAATTTTCCAGTATTAACTTATTGAGCCTTTCTTCCTCTTTTAACTGCTCTAAAAACTCGGCTTTTAGCTTTGTAAACCTTTCTTTAAAATCAAAATCATCATCTTCTTCTGGTAATCCAACATAGCGACCAGGTGTTAATACATAATCAAGATCTCTAACTTCTTCAATAGTAGCAGATTTACAAAAACCTTGTATATCTTCATAACTTTCATCTTCCTTTTGCCATTTGTGATAGGTGTCAGCTATTTTCTTTATCTCTTTTGTGGTTAATACACGATTTCTTCTATTGATTAGCTGCCCCATATCCCTTGCATCAATAAAGAGGATTTGCCCTTTTCTTGTGGTTTTGTTTTTCCTGATAAACCATAAAGAAGCTGGTATCTGGGTATTTAAAAATAGTTTGGCTGGAAGGTTTACAATACAGTCTATAATATCATTTTCAATCATATTTTTCCTTATTTCATACTCATCTTTTTGTTTCGTCGTTAACGCCCCTTTTGCCAAAACAAATCCGGCTTTTCCATATGGTGCCAAGTGAAAAACAAAGTGCTGTATCCATGCATAATTTGCATTTGAGACAGGAGGGACGCCATATTTCCACCGTACATCACTTCTCAGTAATTCTCCGCTCCAATCGCTGTCATTAAAAGGTGGATTTGCAATCACAAAATCAGCTTTTAAGTCTTTATGTGCATCGTTTAAAAATGAGCCTTCCGGATTCCATTTTACCTGCGAACTATCAATCCCTCTTATGGCAAGATTCATTTTACAAAGTCGCCATGTTGTTTGATTGCTTTCCTGACCGTATATGGAAATATCATCTATTCTTCCCTGATGCTCCTGCACAAATTTTTCTGATTGTACAAACATACCACCGGAACCACAACATGGGTCAAACACTCTCCCTTTGTATGGCTCAAGCATTTCTACCAAAAGCTCAACAACACTTCTTGGGGTATAGAATTGTCCACCTTTTTTACCTTCTGCAAGTGCAAATTGCCCTAAAAATACTCGAATACATGCCCTAAGATATCCGCACTTCTTTCTTTTGCTTCGTCAAAAGCAATGTTGCTAAATAAATCTATAAGTCCACCAAGGCTGATGGGGTCAAGATTTCCTTTGGCGTACACTTTTGGTAATACCCCTTTTAACGATGGATTTTCCTTTTCGATAAGATCCATCGCATTATCTATTAATTTACCAATTTCCGGATTTTTGGCGTTGGCTTTTAAATACTCCCATCTTGCTTCTTTGGGTACAAAAAACACATTTTCTGCCCTGTATTCATCTATATCTTCTGGGTCAGCTCCGGCATATTCACCTTCACCCTTGCTTAACTTTTCATACAGGTTTTCAAAAGCATCTGATATATACCTTAAAATATTAACCCTAAAACAACATGCTTATATTCTGCAGCGTCAATATTTTTCCTTAATTTATCAGCCGCTTTCCAAAGCCCCTGTTCAAAAGATTCACTGTTATTATTGCTATTTTTCTTTGCCATAGAAATCTCCCTTTTATTTATTATTATTTTATATCGTCATTTTTGTTTTGGCTTATTTTGGGTTATTTTGCTCCATTTTTAGCTCAATGTATTATACCTCTCTTTTACCTCTACCAAAAACAACTAAAATTTTCAATTAAAAACTGCCAAATCTGTTGTTGTTGTGAATTTAAAATCATTCCTCTTACCTTTAATTTGAACCGTTTCCATTTTGGAAACGGTTGAATCTAATTCTAATTCACAAAAATCAAAAATATTTTTAATATGATTTTATATAGCTTCTTTTGAACATCAAATAAATAAGCCATTTGATTTAAGCTAAGCCAAATTTCTCCTTCTGTTAGCTGAATCTCTATCTTCAAAAATTATAAGCTTATTTTCATCTTTCATTGCTTAATCTTCCGCCGTTATTTTAACTTTACCTGGGTTTCTAAAGATAAACTTATTCAACTTTTTCTCTTCTTTTAAATGAATTTAAAAACTTAGCTTGTAGTCCTGTAAACCTTTCTCAAAATAATCTTCTCCTGCCAAGCCTATGTATCTTCTAAGTATCAAACCCCATATTTTTTATCCCTCCTTAGCCCCCTGAATAAACTTGAGCTAATGACCTCCATTGCTTAATCTACTACTTTTAGCTAAAATCGAATCACTAACTCAAGTCTATTTAAAAAGGATTTTTCTATGGAATATAAATTAGAATTGATAAATACCACTGAAACTACTGGTTTTTTTGCTGCCACTCCTATCAAAGAGCTTTCTTTGACAGAATGTCTAAATTATCTTCTAAAGCATCCTCTAGATACTTTTATGCGCAAGCATATAATTCACAAATTAGGTTCTTTAACAATAGAAGAGATAGAAAAAAAATTAGAGAGCTTTTCTCCCCTGCCTCTACCTTTACAATCTCTGGCTTATGAGCTTTCTTTATTATCTCCCAAATTTAAAAAACTGGAAAAATTCTTTCCATCTACTGACCTGAAAAGCCTTCAACAACATACTCCTTTGATTATCAGCCGGGTGTTAAGCAAGCCCGCACAAAGCTTACACCAGCAATGGCTAAAAATCTTTGAACAAAATTTAATCCACCACCAACCTCTGCCTTTAAGAGAAAAAGTTAATCTTCCTTCTCCTATAGAACTCAACACAACCAATCCCCAAGTATCTTCTTTGGCCAAAATTCATTCTCAAATTGCTGTTAAATCCTTTTCTCCCACACCACTACCTTCTAGTTATGAATTGGCTAAAAAAGCCTATAAAATCCTCCAGAGCAAAAACATCTTTGCTAGCATTGAAATGCGCCACCAAAGCTCCTTAAGCCCCATTGGGTTGCTTAGACAGTGGAAACTAATGCGTCAGGTTAATACTCCATCTCTAAACTATTCTCTTAATTCTTTGCAAACCAGCTATGGTAGAGGATTTAACCTGGATCAAGCCAGGGTAGGACTTTATATGGAGATAGTGGAAAGGTTTTCTTCTTTTGCCAGCATAAAGAATAATCAAGTCCTGGACTTAAAAGAACCTAAGCCAATCTATATTGGAACTTATTCTAACCTTAAAAAACAAGAGCTTAACTGTCTTTCACCTCAAAAACTAGGTCTGGATTTTACTTACCAGGAAGAACCTCTGCACTGGATTTATGGAGAGCAGGTCCTTAGGCCAGAGCAAAGAGAAAAGATTTTAGTTCCTTTTCAGGTGGTCTATCTCTTCAGTAACTTAGATGAAATAGACCTCTTTGATGGATTGGGCTCCACAGGTCTGGCAGCTGGAGCTACTCTAGCTCAGGCTAAACTGGCTGCCTTATTAGAAGTAATAGAAAGGGACTCTGAAGCCCTGGGCTTTTACCTTCCTCAAAAATGTTTTCGCCTGAATCCTCAAAAAAGTGCATCAACTCCTTTTACCAGGTTATTGAGCAAACTGGAGCAAGCGGGAATCCAGGTGACCTTTCAAGACTTAACCTCTGAACTGGGAATACCCTGTTACAAGGCCTTTGTAGAAACTTTAGAAGGTGAAATCTTTAAAGGTACAGGTGCCAATTTAGATGCCCAAAAAGCCCTTGTTGCTGCCCTTACAGAAGTACCTTACCCCTTTCCCCATGGTCCTAAAACCCAAAACTGGCCTGCAAATCTCAAGGAAAAGACCCTGGAAGAGTTTCCCAACTATTGCCTGGGCAATATAGAAGCCAATCTATATCAATTGGAATATCTACTTACTGCCAATGGTTATCATCCCATATATGTAAATCTGACCAGACAAGATATAGGTTTACCTGTAGTAAAAGCTATAATTCCTGGTTTTGAATCTTTGTTGAGTTTTGATGAAACCACTACAATTAAGCCAGAATGTGGGAACAATATTTAAAATTAAGTAAAAAGGATTTAATAGAGTAAAAATATCTTTACCAGAGCTTTAAAACATCTCCAGCAACTCTACGAAACCAGATTCAATGGCCTTCTTATCCTGATACTCTGCTACAATCTTACCTTCTTTAAACAAAAACAAACAATCGGCCAATCTTCTGGCTTGAGATAGACTATGGGAAACTACTAACAAAGTATAATTTTCTTTTAACTCTAAAATAAGTTCTTCTATCCTTTTCGAAGATTGAAAATCCAGAGAAGCAGTTGGCTCGTCTAGTAAAAGTATTTCTGGTTTTAAAGCCAGAGTTCTGGCCAAGCAAAGTCTTTGTTGCTGCCCTCCAGAAAGAATACTCGCCTCCATATGTAGGCGGTCCTTTACTTCTTCTAATAAATGTACTTTTTTTAAAGAATCCAGTAGTTGCCTTTCTCTTGTCTCTTTATCATAAGGAAATAAAAGTTTTAAAGGCAACAAGATATTATCAGCAATAGAGCCTGGCAATAAATTGGGTACTTGAAAAACCATACCTATTTTTCTGCGCAACAAACTAACATCTGTTTTCAAATTGTATATATCTATTTTTTTATTCTTAAATTTTATTATCACCCTACCAGATGTTTTAGCTCCAAGTTCTTCATTTAACCTATTCAAACTCCTAAGAAAAGTGGTTTTGCCACTTCCAGATGCTCCTATAAATACATTTATCCTATTAGGATAAAGTTTGAGATTTATATTTTTAACTATCTGCTTTCTATTAAACTCTATAGATAAGTCTTTTACTGTTACAATAGGCTCAAGATTCATTTTTTTATCCAGCGTTGTAAAGTATTGGCCAGCAGAAACAACATGGAAGTTAAGATCAGTAAAATAATACAACTGGCAAAACCCTTTTGCAAATCTTCTGGGCTACGAAATTCAGCTGCTGTGTAATAAATATAAAAGGGAAGGGCTTCAAACTTATCGGTTAATCCTTGAAACATGCCAGCATTGGCCACTACTCCAGTTAAAAGTATGACTGCAGTATCTTCCGCAGTTCTGCCCATAGCCAAAATAATTCCGCTTAAAATTCCTTTGCTTGCCTGGGGCAGTAAAACAAACCAAAAATTTTGCCAATAAGAAAAGCCCAGGCTTGGTCCTATAAGCCTTTGTTCTTCGCTTAAGGACAAAAACGCATTTTGTGTAGTTCGAATAATATAAGGCAAAACCAGTAAAGCCAGACAAAACCCTGCCAATAAAAGAGAAGTATTGGCTCTGGGGAAAATAGTCCTGCGCAAAAATAAAATCAAAACAAAACCAAAAAGTCCCATTACAATAGAAGGAATGCCAGCTAAAAGATCCAGGCAAAAATTAAAGATAGCTTTTAATCTTCCTTTTAAAAAAAAGGTTAAGTAAATTCCACAACCAATTCCCAAAGGAACAGAGATTAAAGTAGAAATAAAAACAAGCATAAAAGTACCTACCATAGCTGGCCAGATACCATCCCAAACAGGATATTTACCCACAATTGCCAGATAAATGGGAGCATCTCCCCAAAAAAGTGATTTATTTAAGGCCAGGATTCCTTTAGTAGCTAAAAAATAACCCAAGATAGCCAAGCCAGACAAAAGATAGCCAAGGCCACACCAAGAAAGCGCAGTAAACAATATCTCTTTTAACTTAATTTTTTGTTTTTCCATGAAGATAATAAAGTATAAGATTAGTACTTAAAGAAACCAAAAATAAAATTAAACCTGCTGTAAACACAGAATTATAGGCAGCACTTTGACTATCTGTAGCCACTACCAGGGCAATGTGGGCAGTTAAGGTGCGAATGGAATCAAACCAAGAAGAAGGAATTTGAGGAGCATTGCCTGCTAACATAAGAGAAATTAAAGTATCTCCCAAAGCTCGTCCAAACCCCAGTATTCCTGCAGCTAAAAAACAACCTTTAGTAGAAGGTAAAACTATATGTAGCAAAGCCTGTTTGGTATTTAAGCCAAGTCCAAGGTAAGTAAGTCTTAACCTATCTTGTAAAGGTTTTAAGCCTGTAATTAAGACAAGAACAATGGTAGGAAGTAAAAGCAAGGCCAAAGTAAGAGAAGCAGCTAAGAGACAAAATCCAGTACCGTAGGGAAAGCTTTTGCGTAAAAAGGGTACTAAAGAAAAGGCAGCCACAAAACCATAGACCACTGTAGGAACTCCAGCCATAAACTGCACAAGCCTGGATATGGGTTTAGTTAAAAACCTCGGGCCCAAGCCACACACAAAAAGGCTTATGCCTATCCCCAAGGGATAGGCAATTAGCATGGACAAAAAGGCAAGACATAAAGAGCCAATAAACATAGGAATGATGCCAAATTGACCCTGATAGGGCTGCCAGTGCAGGGAAAAAACCGCAACTATTTCTCCTCTTTGAATAATGGGCCAGGTAAAGTAAAGCAGAAACCCCAAAATAGCCATTACTACCCCTGCACAAAAAATAGCGCACAACTTTAAGCAAAAAATAAATCTCTGGTCTGCCTTACTCCCTGGCATTTTTCTTACTCTTTTACCTTTTACTTACTTAAAGGAATAAAACCATACTTTTGGACAATCTCTGCTCCTTCTTTGGATAAAATATAGTCAATAAAGGTTTTAACCAGTTTATTGGGCTCACCCTTGGTATTCATGTAAAGTTTACGTACCACCTTATACACACCGTTCTTAGCATTTTCCTGAGAAGGATAAACTCCATCAATTTCAAGGGGTTTTACAGTATTATCAATATGCCCAATACTTAAATAGCCTATTGCATTTTCATCTCTGGATATGGCTATTTTCATAGCCCCATTGGAAGGAATAATATTGGCTTTTTGAGCAATAACTCCTTTTTGTAAAAGCTTTTTCCAAAACACAGCTCTAGTGCCACTGGCTTCATCTCTGGTGTAAAGATGGATAGGATTATCTTTGCCGCCAACCTCTTTCCAATTTTGAATTTTACCAGCAAATATTTCTTGAATCTGTTTGGAAGTAAGAGAAGTTACAGGATTATCAGGATGCACACACACGGCCACCCCATCTATGGCAAAGGGAAAAGACTTAAGTCCATATTTTTTTATCTCTTCAGCGCTTAGAGCCCTACCGGTATTGCCAATATCTACCAAGCCCTCTCCAACCTTTTGCACTCCAACTCCAGAACCACCTCCTGTTACTGAAATCCTAATCTCAGGATTATAACTCATAATCCTTTTAGCTGCCTCTTTCATTACCGGTATATGAGCAGTACCACCAGCAATATCAATTGTACCTTAAGGCCTTTAAAAGGTTTTAAATAATCACTCTCAGCCAAAGCATAACTACTAAAAACAAAAAAACCCAGTACCAATACTAAACAAGACAAAATCCTTTTCATGACCAGTCCCCTCCTTAATAATAAATAGTTATAAAAAATATTTATTAGATATCCAAATAAAACCTAAACATCTAATTCTATTTAATAATACTTTTTGTTGTTTTTGATTATGTTTATCAATAGGAAGAGGTGAGGAAGGAAAACTGCTAAATAAGAAGGGGAAATTTTAAGGGTTAAGAAACAACTAGTTGTAAAAAACTAATATTCTCAAAGTAGCTACCAACCTTAAGGGATTTAATAAAAGCTCTAAACCATCCAGTATATTGGATACAACTATTTTACTTGTAAATAAAAGAGACGAACAAAGACCTTCTTTTTGCAAAACTGCTATACCCAGAGCAGATTTTCCAACATAAGACAATCATTTGCTCCATTCCCAAAACATACACATTTTTCACGCCCAATTTTTTCAATATACTTTAACTTTTCCAAGTCTTGATTTTTCTTATCAATAATATGAATTGTAAAATCCAGTCCTTTAAACTGGGAACTAACGTTGTTATGGGTATCTGCAGTAATAATATGTATCTTTAAATCCTTAGACAAAATTTTAAACAAATCAATAACACCTGGAATAACTTTTCCATCCAGGGCAATAGTTCCATTATAATCTGTTATTAAGTGCTCTAAAACCAGTTTCTCTCTTCCTGGAATATCTAAAACCAGCATATTTTCCTCTTTGTTATATAAATGCAACTAAGATAAAACCTCTATACAATCACCTACTTTAATTGTTCACCGTTTAATACCTTGGCAAAAATTCCTTCCTTGGGCATGACACAAAAGCCAACTGCATAAAAAATATTACATTTTTGATGACACTTTTTCCCAATCTGAGTTACTTCCAGAAGCACTTCCCCAATTTTAAGCTTACTGCCCAGGGGTAGTGAAGTTAAATCCAATCCTAAGGTAGTTATATTTTCAGCAAAATCTCCAGGCTTTAACTGGGGTAATTTGCGATGCATTTTTTCAATACTTTCCAAAGCCAACAAGCTAACCTGTCTATGCCAGGGACCAGCGTGGGCATCTCCTACCAATCCATGCTCTTCTTTAAGCAAGGCTTCCTGCACATTTTCCTTTTTAACTCCCTTTTGAGAAGCTATAGAAATAGCCACTATTTTTCTCTTAAGCATAAAATCACTCCTTTTTTCAAGCAAACTGAACCCTAAATAAAATAAAAGAGGAGGAAAGACTTACCTCTTTCCTCCTCTTGAAAAGACTGCTTTATCCCTTCAACCCTACCAAACCTTCTGGCGTTGTTCTTCCAGGGCTTTTTTCTGTTCTTCAAAGGAACTAAAACCTGCCTGATGCAAGGCATCCAAGACTGTCCTGTTCCAGTCCCAATTGGCGTAAATAACTGGCTTATGAAAAGTCCTTCTAAACTTATCCAGCTCTTGCCGATAAAAGCTTCTTTCTCATCACCCAGGTTGGAATGTACCTGCTCATGCAATCTGGCCAGCTCTCCTTCGTACCATTCCAAAAGGTCCTTGGCTTCCGGGCATTTTTTTACAATATGCTCATAGCCATTTTCTTTGAGTAAGCCTCTTAATCTGGCCAGATGCTGCTCTTTCAGCCAGTTACCCAGATTTTCCAGTTCAATATTTTCTTTTTCAACCTCAGCAATATCAAATTTGGTTTGAGCATAAGTATCAGGTACTACTGAAGCAGAAACAATACCTGCAATACAGACCAGGCCTCTAATAATTTTACTATTAGATACGCCCTGACCACAAAAACCAACTTTTTTGCCATATTTTTGCCCAGTAAAAATGGTCACTAAAATAGCCCATACCACTGCAGGATCTTCTTCATCATAAATATGTCTTAATCTGGCATTGTCTCTATCTGTGCCCAAAACCAACTGGGTCATGTCATTGGAACCAATGGAAAAGCCATCAAATTCCTGAATAAACTGTTTAGCCAAAATGGCATTACTGGGAATTTCAGACATTAAAATAAGTTTTAAGCCATCTTCTCCAGACTTTAGCTGATGCACATCAGCCAAATAGCGTTTCATACTTCTAGCTTCTTCTAAGGTGCGCACAAAGGGAAGCATAAGTTGAAGGTTCTTCCCGCCATAAGCACCTCTGGCCAGTTTAAAGGCCTCTAGTTCCCAGTCATGAATTCCTCTGGAAACTCCTCTATACCCCAACATGGGATTGTCTTCGTGCTCTTCAAAAAGACTTCCTCCCACCAGGTTGCGATATTCATTACTCTTATAGTCAGTGGTTCTGTAAACAATGGGTTTTCCATAAAAGGCCATGGCAAAAAGGGCCAATCCCTGAGCCAGGGTTTGCACGTATAGTTCCTTACCTGTCCTGTATCCTTTTGCCTTGAGTATGGATTTAATCTTAGAGGGAAGCTCCCGTATCTCATCCATTTCTTTTTTAAGACCACTTTTAAGTGCAATCTCCTCTCGCAAGGACCTGATTTTTTCCTGCACTTCCAGTACATAAGGATCGCTTTTTATTTTTTGATAAATCTCTTCTACTTCCTCTGTAATCTCCTGTCTTCTCTGCTCCATCTCAGGTTCTTTACCCACTAAAGTGACCAGTTCTTCCTTATATCCTAAAATAGCAACTATATGCTCTTTTAAGTCTATGGAAGTTTTTAAAAGGTCCAAGTAGTTGGTGGCCTTGTCCAGATATTGATCCCATTTGTGATCCAGTTCCCTAATTTGACGATGAATGGCCAGCACTTCTTCTGTGCCTTTGCCTCCTTCTATTTCATTTAGTTCTTTAACTTTTTGTTTAAGACCAGTAATTATGCCCACATACTTCCGCAATTTTAAATCCAGACTTACAATACCACTGGCTAACTGTTCTTTAATAATTTTAGTTAATCTGTTTTCTAATTCTTCTAATTTTTTCTGGACAATTCCATTAAGTCTTCCTTGATCATAGGCTTCCAGGGCCAGGGGATGAACTCCAATATTGCCCAGCATAAACTCTGCTCTTAAAAGGCCCACTTCAAAATCTTCCACTTCCCTTAACCTGGATAAGAACATGGCCTGGCCACATCAGCCAGGATAAGACCTACTTTAGTCTTGGTCGCAGGCAGCTTGCTGGTATCAATCTCTCCACCCACTTCCACTAAGGGGATAAGACCTCTATACACCTTGCCTCTTGAAGCATCTACAGTAACTTCCTGGCCATCTAAAGAACGCAGAACCTCCAGACGCTGAATTCCAATAATAGCAGGTATGCCCAGTTCTCTAGAAGTGATAGCAGCATGACTGGTATCTCCACCAGCATCAGCCAAAATAGCGGAAGCTATTCGCATCCCTGGAACCATGTCCGGATCTGTTCGCTCTGCAGCCAATACATCGCCTTTGGCAATTTTATTGAGTTCTAAAGCAGAGCGTAAGAACTTCACCACGCCCTGACCAGCTCCTCTAGATGCGCCATTACCTTCTAAAATCACTTCCACATTATTTAAAAACTTGGGGTCCACTTCTAAACGACGCATAAAAATGGTATGAGGATGTTTTTCCAGTTCTTCATTCCAGCGAGTTTCTGGCCTGGCCTGTACAAACCACAATCTATCATATTCATCTATACAAAATTCAGTGTCCATAATCATGCCGCCATAGGCCTTGCTAATGGCTCTAACGCCTTTGGCCACCATCTCAGCCTGAGCCAAAGACAAAGCCCAACGGCAAGCCATATCTTCAGGCACTTTTACCACCTTGGTTCCACTGCCACTTTCATCATACACTATCTTTTTATCTTTAAATCCCATGAAGCGAATAACCACTTCTTCGCCATCATCTCGTTGAAAAACATAAAATTTGTCAGGAGTAACCATACCACTTACAACAGCTTCACCAAGGCCATAACTGGCATCAATGGAAACCAGATCCTTACGCTCAGTACCTCTACAACCAGTGGCAGTATCTGCACTAAAGGCAGTACCTGAGACCACCGGGTTAATCATTCGCATGATACATACAGAAAGAGAGGTATTTTCAATGGCCCATTCCTTTTTGGCTTCCAGGGCAAGATTTTCATCTCCTGTGGCTTCAGCTTTAGCCAGGGCATCCAGAATAGCTTCTCGCCTATAGGTCATGCTGCGCAGATTATAAGCAGAAGCACAATCCCAGTGATAGGCCTCAACAACCTCATTTTCCCCTACAATATTCAAATAAGTATCCTGAAGACCAGCAAAAGCCTTTTTACGACTATCCTCTCCTGCAGCAGAAGAACGCACAGCTACAGGCACATTTTCTTCTCCAGCTTCTTTGCAAATATCTCTATAAGCCTGTCGAACTTCCTCTTCTACCTCCTTGGGCAAATCTACGGATAAAATAGCTACCTGAACCATTACAGAGCGTTTACGCAGTTGATCTATTCCTTCGGGAGAAGTAGCAAAACCATCTACCACATTGTTAATAAAAGTACGCAGTTTAACCTGAGAAGCATTGCGCTCAGGATGTTCTTTTATCTTTTTGGCCAGGTTGCGGACAAACTTACGCAAAAACTCTGGGTCCTTGTTTACTTCACTGTCATTCCAATCTATAGCATCATATTCTTTATCCACAACCCTTCTAATCACAGAAGCATTGACTTTGGTCTCATCCAAGAGTTTATGAAAGGCAACAGAAGAAATAGCTCTAAACTGAGGAGCTCTTACATTTTCAATGGTGCTAATAATAGCAGTGTTATAATTTTTACCTCCAACCAGAAGTTCAGCTTCCACGCCAATCTTTTTAATTTCTTCACCTGTAAGCACCAACTTCTGCTTTAAAGCTTCTATTTCAGAAGTAGAGACCTCAACTTTCAAAGTAGATTGTTCTTTTACTTTTACCTCTTTGGCCTCTTTAACCTCCCCTTATCTCCTTTTTTCCCATTTCCTCTCCCCTAAATTGATTTAATTAAGTGCTAACTCTTTAGCATATTAAACTTAAAAGCTACACCTCGTCAACAAAGGAAAAAAACGCTTTTTTCTTTAAGAAAACTT
>LZQN01000122.1_pt1 | contig 13902 bp, 20 predicted proteins | sample 768531 | NCBI WGS metagenome assembly LZQN01 (sample SAMN05207080, study PRJNA324506) | oil field metagenome | isolation source: sample BH-FW-7 from oil reservoir | place: India: Bombay High | collected 2015-12-02
GTGTGCTTCCCCTCCACCACTGAAACCAAATACGAGCACTTCAACATCGCCAAGCAGCTTTTCTGCTATCCCCTTTATCTTTTTGGCATATTCAATGTATTTTCCTTGGAGCATTTTTGGAGCATATCAGGATGTCTATGTCACCTCGCAGGTGTGTGCTTCCCCTCCACCACTGAAACCAAATACGAGCACTTCAACATCGCCAAGCAGCTTTTCTGCTATCCCCTTTATCTTTTTGGCATATTCAATGTAGTTTTCAAAGTACTTTCTCTCCTCCTTGGCGATTTCAACGAAAACGTCAAAACTCATAGTCCATCCACCAGCTTCCTAATTTTTTTAGCCACTTCGAGCATATTTTCGAGTTCCTTTCTCTCAAATTCTGAAGGTATGTACCTCGATGTTATGTACGCATTTTCAAGATTGGAAATCCTGTCAATGTTCTCCTCCATGAATTCAACGATCTCCTTTTCTTTGCCTGCAACTTTACCAATCTCCTTCAGAAGCCTCTTGATGGAGTGTGTCTTGGGATAATCTCCTACCAGAAGAAAAAGTTTGTACTTCAGGTACAATTCAACATATTGCTGGATGTTAAATGCAGCAAGGTCATATATTGCCTGATTGATCAGCTGTTCAGCGTTTTTCAGAAACTTCTCAGCCCTCTCACGGAGGACTTCGATTTCCTCAAGTGGCATTGAGATATATTGACCTACTAACTTAAAAATGTTCGCTACTAACTTCCTTGATGACTTTATTTCGGTTTGGGGTATCAAGCTTTCGTTGATCTTTATGCCGAGACTTTCCGCTCATTCCCAGTTAGTTTACAAAATCTTCTAAACATTGATTGAAGTTCAAACCTTTTGGAGAGAAATTGCAGAACTTGCCTTGGGAGAAAATCTGACCTTTTATGACGCTTCCTATCTCCAAGCTGCTCGTGCTAACAACCTAAAGCTTGTAACCGAGAATTCTGATCTGATAAAATATCCTGAGGCTATAAGAGTCTCTCAACTGGTAAAGGAGATTTTCGGGAGTAACCTATGCCAGGTGTGCCTGCACGCCGTCCATCAGTTCATCATTACTACAATGATAATTTTTGTCATTTTATAGAAAAATTTAAATTCTTGAAATACTATAAGCAGTATGGGGTTGCTTAGTAGTTTGTTAAGTGCCCTATTAGGAGCCATAACACCGCTTCTAGAGAGTTTTCTGGAGAGTAACCCAGAGATAGCAAGTGCGTTGGTAGGGTTGCTCTTTTGGGTAGATCAAAACGCCCCGTGGCTGGCCCAATTATTAGAAAGTATTATTTCCCTTTTGGGCATAACTTAAATTTTTTACTTTTTTACTCAATGTATTCGTCTATTCATTTCATTACCCACAGAGAAGGCCCGTGCATCTGTCTATCCAGTTTCCGCTCCAGCCTATGTTAGGTGCATTCTGTTCCATCTGGGGGAGTTCTTTTAAGACTGATATAATAACTTCCGTTATTTGATCAAGAAGCTTCGTTGTGTTGAGGGCAAAAGATAACTTTTCACTGTCATCCAATTGAGAGCGTTTACTTAACAGATAATTCAGACCAGTGCTGCCGTCTGGAGGCCCTAAGATGTTTGGAAGCTGTACAATAGATTCTGTAACAACCTCTTCAAACATACCTCTCAGTGTCGAATTTTCAAAAATCGTATTCACTATCTCATATGTGTCTTTAAACTGTATATACGTCGCAACAATAAAAGGACGATTCACTGTTGGGCCACAATTGACCACCAGCCACAAAACTTCTCGAGTGTATGGTAAAAAGTCCACGACGAAATCGTTAAAAGCTCTGTTTAAGTTAACAATATCCTGATCTGCCGGATACCTCAAGTTCCATGCCGAGAGCTCCTCTCCAACAGTTTTTATAACGTAGAGTATATTATTGAGTAAATAATTCAACCAGACGGTCATGTAATTTTCCCACCCACTTACATCGGTGAGGCCTGGATGATCCGGAACCGTTGTAACCAACATAACAAACGGATGAATCCCGTATCTATGCCCAACCATTAGTCCAACCACATGTTGATTATCTGCAATCAAACCCACAAACCCAACAACACCTAAACCTCCCTTTGGGTCATCTCCTATACCTAATATTGCTCCATGCGTGAAAGAATCTTCAGTGTTCAACCCCAGCAAGAGCTCATCAGGACCCTCGTGCTGGTTGTATGTTGTGCTCCTCATAAAATTATCTAATGATCCGTACTGATCCACAACTGCAGCGGCCAACCAGCCAAGGGCATGATCAGGTATGTTCATCTGAATGAACGGACCAATCTGTATCCTGAGAAGTAAATGCAGTTATGCTTCGCCATGGCTATAAACAACCACTTCAAAAACTCCAATGCCTCATACGTCGTCACCGGAGCAAGGCCTTCGCAGTAGTTTCCAGACTGTATGCACTCGTAACCCAGTCTCCAGACATACGCTATGCCGTAATTTGCATCATAATCTCCAAATACATACGTCGCGTTTTTGGCTACCTTCTGCCATATCACCACGCTGTAGTTCATCAGAGTTTCATTGGAAGCCACTACATTTGTGAAATCACGGAAAAAGTCAGAGAAGTAATTCAAAAATCCAAAAAAGTAGTAAATTCCCTCAATTGACCTGTCAACAAGTGTATCATTCTCAGCAATAACCCTGAAAATCTCACCATTGAGAACGAACAAACTCTGCACGAACTCTATGACGTACGAAGTTGCAATCGAAACGTTTAGAGGCATCCCGATCACCCCGGAAAGTGAATCAAAAACGCTTTGAGAGCATCAGCAACAAGCATAACCAGATTCTTTGATGACTGCCAGAAGTAGTAGACAAAATCAGGGTTATCATGGACTCTCTCTGAAAGAACTCTCATGATGTAGCTCATTCCATAATTCCCCCCAGCATCACCTATCATGTACGAGGAATTGTTTGCAGCTACACTAACAACTTCTGCCAGTTTGTTCTCAAGTGTGATGTTGTGATTTATCTGCCACACAAAGCCATTTGTGCCGAAAAGAAGCTTTCTGAACCAAGTTACTGCAGCGTTTGAATAGTACCAAATCTCCCAAAAACTCTGATAATCCCCTCTTGAAGGGTCGAGTGTTGTCTCGTTATGTCCTGTCTTCATCAGATACAAATAAAAGTCACCCATAGCTCTGAGTAAGGATGCAAGGCCTCTAAGTACCACATCCCCAAATTCGCTTGCCGTGACCATGCTATCACACAAACTCCAGCGCTTTCATAATATATACCACGGTGCTGTTCACCGCCCTTACTAAATTTACAGCCAGTTCCTCGCTGAACTGAGCATTGCTCGAATTCTGAAGGGCAATGTAAGAATACTTTGCAATGTAGCTCATTCCACTCTCTCCTGTAATGTTGCCGAAAAAGTAAGTAGAGTTGTCAGAAAGAGTCTGAAGCGTATCGTTAAATGCTGTCAAGAGAGTTGAATTACTGGCTGTCTCGAAAATTACCGCGCTAAAGAACTTTGTGCTCCAGGCAGCAACAGCCAGCCAGGAATTAACGAAATTCGTGTGTTCAGGAATTAGGTGTCTTGTAATTGGCTCAAGTAGCCCGTAAATGAGTATGAACAAGTCATTTATAGGTATGAGAATCCCATTCAGCGCAAATTGCTCTGCAGTGGCTATAGGCATTTTATATCACCTCAATATACTGTTAACATTTTCAAGGAGCTTCATCAGAACGTCTAACCCTTCTCTCGCTGTATTCCATAGCTTCAAAGCGAGTTCATCGTCGATTCTGGCTGATACATTCTTCATTACGAGAGACAACCCCCTTTGTCCGGTTTCATTCCCGAAAATTAACTCGGCATTAGCACCGATGTAGTTGGTCATGTTTGCAAAATGCCTCATGGCCGTTACGTTTTTAGATGCGATGTCAAAACCACCCCCTTCTCCTACAAAGGGCTTGAGGAACCAGTAACCAAAACTTGAGGCATGATAGAAAACATTCCAAAGGTCATCCGCCCTTACAGATTCCTTCAGTAAAAGCTGAAATAAACTGCTGAGAAGGTCAAGATTAGCATGAATTAGCTGAAAGATGGTCGCTGCAAGTTCCTCTCCCCCACTCATTCAGTTCTCAATTAACATTATTTTATTAAAAACTTTTCGCATTGTTAGAATTAAAAGTTATGATGAGCATCAACAGTTGCGATTTTTCTCAAATTCCTTTACCGTCCTGTAGGTTTCAACCATCTCCCTCAGATAGCCATAACCCAGCCTAATCGTGAAGTAAGTTATCGCAATGAAAAGCACATGGTAAAAGCCGTTGGGATAGAGATAGCTCGCAAGAACCATGTAGGGTGTCAGGAGAAGGAAGTAGAGGGAGGTAAAGAAGGCCATCCTTCTGAAAAACACCTTGGCGTAAACCTCGCTCATCATCTCCTGAAATCCTCTGTAAGCCTCCTTATCGCCTGAGAGCATGGCAAGCATCGAAAGCTCGTGATACTCGGCAATCTCCTCCTCTTTTCTTGCAACATCTTCGAGATAGCCTCTGAAGAATCTCCTCGCAATTATCTCCTCCAGTTTCTCCATTAGGAGAATAACTCCAAAGGAGACCAGAACAAAAAAATAGAGGTTCATGGTGGGAGCTTAATTCCGAAGAATGCGCTCAGCACATACCTCGTTCCGACATAGAGGCCAGAATGCCGAAGAGTGCAAACAGCCCATCCTGCGGGATGTACTTCTGAGTTCTCGGACCAATGTAGCTTCCGATGAAAATTCCAGCCCATCCTGCCACGATGAGGGCAACAGGTACATCACTCCCCTTGCCAGCCATCCCAGAACTGTCGATGTCTGGGTGAAGAACACTGCAAGCGTTGATGCTCCAGGCACAACGTAGAAGGGCAGGCCGAGGCTCGTCAGGAAGGGAACGAACAGAAAGCCTCCACCAATGCCTATCACTGCTGAGAACAGGCCAATGAGGAATCCGACTATGAAGGGTGCAAAGTTCTTAACTCTGAAGCTCTCACCAAAGAACTCGAATGTCGTCTCACTCAGACCAACCTTAAGATTCTTGATGCCCTCAAGCTCGTGCAGCCTTCCGCTCTCCCTCAGCTCCTTAACCTTCTGCTGGAATCTCTGTGCTGCTTCTCTTCCAGCCTTCTTTCCAGCCTTTGCCCTTGGAGTTAGCTGGTAGAACATGTAGCCCGCTATGAGGTATGTGGCGAGACCGAAAATGCCTTTGTACACAGAGGGCGCAACCTGCCCGCCAGTCCCCCAGACACCAACCTGCGCTCCAAGCACAGCTCCGAGACCGAGCGCAACTCCAGCAGGCCAAACCAGCCTTTTCTGAGTGTACCAGTTGTAGGTTGATGAGACAGCATTAAACCACGTCTGAACAGAGTTGCCCAGCCTGATTGTGTCAGTAAGATATTTGCCTGCATCGGTGTAAGACCCTATGGAAACCTTCGTGCCCTTCAACTTCTCAGCCCAGTTGCCGATTCCGAAGATTGTTATGTGCCCGAATCCAGCCATAATTCCTCCAAAGGCTCCAACAGTGGAGAAAATCCATCCAACCCAGATAAACCACAGAAAGACCATCAGGGCGTTTACGGTTATGACGTTTCCATCAATTTCCGCCCAGACAACGTCAAACACACTATCACCCCACTCATCATCCTTTGGCTTCCTGAACAGGAGGAAGTTGCAGAGCTTGCAGACATCAAATCCTGGATACGTCTCTCCTGTTCTCGGGAAGCTCGCACCATTCTGCTGAACAGTTCTTTCGAGCAACCTCCTTACGAGCCTTTCGAAATGCTCTCCAGGTACGAAGACGTTTATCTCTCCCTGCTCCGTCTTGCCAGCAGTGTAACTTCCGCTGCACATCGGGACAACATTGATCATCTTGTTGTTGTACGTCCACACTGCCCCTCCACAAACTGCCGAGTTCATCATCAGATTTGGCTGAATTGGGTGGACATCCATTGCAGAAGCATAGTCGTTGTAGAGATGGTAGCTCTGCAAGACGTCGCAGATTATGTGTATAACGTCAGGCTCAAAGGGAGCCTTGTGCAGAGGTGCTGTTGCGAAGGCCACGAGTCCTTCTGGAAGCCTCGGCTTCGTCTGAACAAATCTCTCAGCCTGCTCTCTGCTTACAGTGTATTTAAGATGGCTCTTAATCTCATTCTCGTCGTACTCCTTCCAACCAAAGAGGTAGCGGGCGTTGCTGCAGCCAAGAGTTCTCCTCTCAGAGTAGAGCACGTCTCCCCTCTGCCTTGATGCGGCTGAAAAGTGGCAGAAGGTAAAGGGGTTGCAGGCAACGAGATACTCGTTCTCGGCCTTGAACTTCTCTGCCTCCTTCTCATCGTAGAAGAACTTCACCGCTACGGGATAGTACTTCAGCTTCAGCAAATTTCGCAGTGCAAAGACCATATCTGCTTTGCTAAGCTCTCCCTTTGCCAGCATTGCCTCTGCAAATCTGCGGTCGTCGAGCAAAAGCTCGCTATCTATTCTTGACTCTGGCATAATTTCAAGGTTGTACTGACTTTTTTAAAATTTTCGAAATTTTCCAACCATATTTCGAAATTTTTTGAAAATTCTGAGTTTTTGCTTGCCTAAATTTTGTTTTTAAAAATTAAGCAAATGATTTTAAAACAGCGGTTTAGGAAATAAAAAGCTTAGAAAAAATAGGTTACTAGCGGATTTAACTCTGTTTCAAAAATTTGAAATTCGGATTTAATCGAAACACCTGCATGCCTTTGCAAAATCTTCAAAAAGCTGCCTTCCCTTGCTTAGAATGAATTCATGGTATTCTCTCATCTTCTGGCTTTCGAGAGAAAGCTTGGAGGATACAAGATAAATGTCCCTCTCCGATTTGAAGCCTTCTATTCTCCGCATCTTTATCAATCCAACCTCGCATGCTCTGCATGCAGCGATAAAGGATGTAATGGCAATTCCAATGCCACTGCTAACTGCGTTTATCTTGGAATAGAAATCGCTGACAGTATAGGCTATGTTAAGCTCGCTGAGCTTCACACCACTCGCTATCAGCGCTTTTTGGTGCTCGTTGTGATGCCATAGTTGTCGTCCAGCATTACTATCGGATATTTTGTAATGTCTTCCACTGTGACAACAGGTTTCTCAGCAAGCTCGTGGTTTGGTGGGGTGATTAAAACGAGGTGGTCTTCGCCGAGAACATCGCAGTTTAGCCTGTCAAACTCCAAATATTCATCAAGAAGGTCTCCAGCTATTGCAAAGTCAAATTCTCCATTCAGTACGCCCCTAACACACTCGTGTGCTCCTCTGAGGGCTACATTAACCTCAAGCTGTGGTAGGTGGCTTTCAAGAGAGTTTGAATGGCGTGCACGATGTTTAATCCAACCATTCCCGAAGCTATGGTTATCTTATCGCCCCTGAGGTTCGAAATCAGCTTTTTTGTCTCCTCAACACTGCTCAGAATTGACTTCATGTTTTTGACTGCTATCTTGCCCTCATCCGTTAGCTTCACACCGTTCGTCCCTCTTTCAAGCAGTTTTGCACCATAAAAAGACTCTATGGAGTTAATTTGAAAGCTTACCGAGCTGACAGACATTCCGAGGTTCTTCGCAGCCTTCTTCAAGCTCCCCGACTCAACGACCTCCATGAAGGTTTTCATGAAATCCAGTCTGACCATGATTCGAAATTTTTGCATTAGATTTTAAAATTTTTTGAATTTCTATTATCCGTGACAGATTGAAGCAATGCCTAAATTATTAAATAACTGATGGGGACTCTTGTCAGGTGGTTTCAAATGGAGAAGGTTAAACTGGGAATGGTCGTGGCTGAATTCAACAGAGACATTACCTACATGATGGAGATTCTCGGTAAGGAGCATGCTGAGTTTCTTGGTGCTGAGGTTAGCGAGGTAATCAGAGTTCCTGGCACCTTCGACATTCCCATCGCTGTGAAGAAAATGCTTGAAAAGGGCAGAGTGGATGCTGTTGTTGCAATTGGGTGTGTGATAGAGGGGGAGACCGAGCATGACGAAATCGTAGCGCAACATGCTGCAAGGAAAATAATGGACCTGAGCCTTGAGTACGGAAAGCCCGTTACTCTCGGCATAAGCGGGCCTGGTATGGGCAGGATTGCTGCAACCGAGAGAGTTGACTATGCCAAGAGGGCTGTTGAGGCTGCAGTCAAGCTCGTAAAGAGGCTGAAGGAGTATGATGCAGAGGGGAGCTAACCGAATTGAGGTTGTCCAGCCCTCAGCCACACTTCGAGTCTCAACAATGGCAAAGGAGCTCAAAAGAGAGGGCAAGGATGTAGTTGATATGAGCGTGGGGGAGCCAGACTTCCCCACACCAGATTTCATTGTCGAGGCTGCATACAGGGCAATGAAGGAGGGAAAGGTGTTCTACACACCAACGAAGGGTGTTCCTGAGCTTATTGATGCCATAGTTGAAAAGCTGAGAACTGAGAACGGAATTGATGTGGGGCCTGAGAACGTAATAACAACTCCCGGAGCCAAGTATGCCATTTTTGAGGCAATGATGTGCCTGCTTCAGGAAGGAGATGAGGTAATACTGCTCGACCCCTCCTGGGTTAGCTATGAGGCTTGCGTTCTGATGGCTGGAGCTAAACCCGTGTGGGTTCCGCACGAGGAGGGGTTTGAGGATGCTCCGATTGAGGACTACATAACGTCAAACACAAAGATGATTGTCATAAACACTCCGAGCAATCCTCTTGGAGTTGTTTACCCTAAGGAATTTCTGAAAAAGGTCAGGGACTTGGCGGTGGAGAAGGATTTGCTTGTGATGTCTGATGAGATTTACGAGAAGATAATCTTTGAAGGCGAGCACTACAGCCTTGCTGCCATGGACGGGATGCTTGAGAGGACGATAACCATCAACGGCTTCTCCAAGACCTACTCCATGACCGGATGGAGCTTGGCTATGCTGCCGCTCCAGAATGGATAATCAAGCTCATGAACCGAATGCAGAGCCACTCTGTAAGCCATCCAACGTCCTTCGTTCAGTACGCTGGCGTTGCTGCCCTTAAGGGAGACCAGAGCTTCATAAAAGACATAGTGGAGGAGTTCAGGGCGAGGAGAGACATGATAATGTCGAAGCTGGACGAACTGGGCATCGCCTACGCTCCGCCGAAGGGGGCGTTCTACATATTCATGGATGTGAGAAGGGACAGCGGGGAGTTCTGCGAGGAGTTTCTGAAGAGAGAGTATGTAGCTTTAACCCCCGGGTCCGCTTTCGGTGTAGCTACAAGAGCTGGGTGAGGCTGAGCTACGCAACATCGAGAGAGAGGATAGCTGAGTTTTTGAAGAGGCTGGAGAGGTTTTTGGGTTAAACTCTTTTTTAATTGCATTGGTTTTCGTTTTCACATAAGCGTCCAAACGTCTTACAAATTATTTACCTCTCCATAACAAATTGAATCGTGGTGAATTTAATGAGTTATAGCGTTGAAATCAAACAGGTGGATAAACGGGGAAAATTTGATAGGGGTTCCATGATGTAAACTCATTCATTTAACGGTTATTACAAGCCGAGAAAAGAGCTCAACGAGAAGACGAGATGGATGAAGGAAGAGTCAAAAAAGATATTGCAAACGACTGCTTGACCCTCAAAGTCATGAGAGATACTAAAATAGCGAAAGTCTATTCCTTCAACAGAGGATTGAACGACTTGTGAGGAGGTTGCCCTATAGAGATGTTGAGACTGTATATTGGTCAACTAAGAAGTTGTTGTCAGATTCAGAGCAAATTCAGATTTACGTTTTTATTTCCAACCCTCAATTCGCTCAATTTCTTTAATCCTCTATTTTAAATCTGTAAGCTCATTCTTAATAATCACCCACACCACTTCGTAATCTATTGCAAAGTAGCCATGGATTAAGGGGTTCCTCGTTGTATTTATCCTTGATTTCATCAGGAATCTGTCTTGCCGCCTCGCCAATGATTTTCAAGGTTCCTTATAACCGCATCCACTGTTTTTCTGTCCTTGACAAAATCCTCTAGAGAATAATCTCTGTATATTCTTTAATCTTCTCAATAGCCTCAAGCATCTCTGAGAGAAAAAGCCTCCAGTCCCTCTTAGACATAAATCAAATCCTCCTCAATGCTTTTTCTCAGCAAAGACTTTTGTTTTATCGCTCCAATGGTCAAAATATCTACCTTCAAACCCAACAGCCTCTCAAGTTCGCCCCAGAGATCGAAGAGTTTAAGCCCGATAGGTCTTTCGAGTTCGACGAGTATATCCACATCGCTGACCTCCTTCTGCTCCCCACGAGCGTAAGAGCCAAATACACCTAATATGATTACACCATATTTCTTCCTAATCTCATTTTTATGTTCTGAAAGGATTTTCCTTACCTGGTCGCAAAGATGGATATACTGCTTTCCCCATACAGGGATGCCGCAAAAAAATAACCGCAATAGTGACCGACAGTCCAAGCGTGGAATTTGTGGAAACAATTTTCAGCGGAAACGTTTCATTAAAGCTTGAAAAAATTATCGCAGATGATGAGTTCGCCAGCAAAACTTTGAAGGAACTCGATCTGAGAAGGAGAATGAGTTGTATGGTTGTCGCGATCGTGCGAAACGGTGAGGTGATCCTACCGGAAGCAGATACAAAGATTGAAAAAGGTGACACCCTTTACATGATGTGCAAGGAAACCTAAGCCGATTGAAGCAGGTTACACTAAGTGCTTAAAAAATCTGGAGTTTACTACTCTTAACTCTCATTAAATCACCTACAGACGAGAGCGAATTTGCCAAATCTCCAAATTAGATTAAATTAGCTAGCAAAGCCTTCTTTACTACTTCCTCGGTAATTGTTTTAAGCTCCATATAAAGTCTTCTGGATTTTCTGGAGCAAGTAGGTAGATTTTATCGGCTTTTATTAGCACAAAGTCTTTTGTTCTCTTTGCATAAACGTGTACGGTTTCACCCTCAAATCTAAAAACACCAAAATAGCCGAAAAATCCGCCTGAACCGAAAAGCCTCAACATTTTTGGTTTACTTAGGAAAGATACATCCTCTATTTTGGAATAGGGAATTTCAACACTACCCAAAGTCCTCTTGATTATGATTCTATCATTTTCGAGAATAATCTTTCGTGGAGAATACAGATAAGTTATAAACGAAACGATCAAAATAGATACAGCTATTGCAAGTATTATCGGTTCTGAAAGAAGTTCAAAATAAGCAAAAATAGCAATTGGAAGCGTAGTAATTAAAATACCTATTGTAGTAATTATTTTCGTGGTCTTGTCTGACGGTAGACTATACTCTTTTTTTGATTTTAACGATCTCCTCATATAGCTTCTCAACTCCCGGATGGGATATTACGTAATAATTTCCACTGGAGTTTATCACAACAAACTCTTCACCATCTTTTCTGAAAACTACCGCTTTAATCCCGTTTTCAAGCTTATAGTATCCCATTCTTATCTCTCCAACTCCGATTCCAAATACTCTCACTTTTGGTCTCCATTCATTGGATTTTGTTAGAAATGCTTCCGAATTGTTCAAGTCCACGATTTCATCAACAGGCCACGCTCTAATATGAAGTTTATTATCGTGTAATTCGTAACCGTACCAATCCCAGCCTGAAAGAGTATTAATGAATGTTGGGATGATGTATAACAAAGGCAGCACAATTAGAAACGCCAGAATAATGATCCGAGTCCTTTTATCTTTTGTTCGGAAAAAGCATATCCCTAAAAACAAATAAACAATAGCAGTTACAAAAAAGCAATGGGTCTTTGAGTGTGTATGTTATCATGTCTAAAGATGTTATTTTATATTCTAACATCCTCCCACTCTCTCAGTGCGTTAAAAATTTCCTCTTTTTTAGACGCTAGATATAAAAGCCTGTTTTTGTACTTCGTTCCGAGAAGATAGCAAGCTTCACATTTGTGACTGATCTCTTCATCTGACAAGTTCCATAAAATATCATGAGGCCCTCCTAGAAAAATCCACCAGAATAATACATTTCTCTGCATTCGTGTAACCATATTTTCTAGATCTTCCCGTTTTACATTTCCAATAGTAAGCATTTCTATTGCATTTGTTGAGATTACATGCCCGCAACATATGTGGTTTGGGATTTTCATCCATAAAATCTCACCTCTGTTTAGACATAGCAACTTTTGCTATATAACTTTTTTCCTAATGTCCCGATTGAGGCTGAACTTGCTCAGGCGTATGTAACTATAGCAATAGACTGATTAAGGCCGAGGTAGAAATTTACTGCGATGGGATGGATAGATGATAAGTACGTTAGAGACCTCGTAAACGAACTGTACGATTACGTACTAAAACTGCAAATATATCGGAAGAAGCTTAGGCTCGCAATTAAAGGACTCATCGTTTGGCTGTGCTTCTCTACGTTCGTTCTATTGGCATTTAGAGTACCTATCTCCCTCTCACTTTTAGTGTTTCTGCTCTTGTCGTGCTTCCCGTGCGTTAGTTTATCCAGTGGAACATATCCGTTTTTTATTGAACCCACCGAATGGGTGATTCCTATTTTAGCGCCGTACTACCTGTGGAGGATTAGAGGAATCGAAAAGAAAAAGAGTGTGCTGTGGGAACGAGCAAAGCTACTTGGCGTGAAGTTACCTAGGTAAGTGCCGCGGACTTGAGTTGGCGAGCCTGGAGTGGGGATGGCTGCAAACACTCTTAGCACTTATATCTCGTAATGACAAGATGTGGCCGAATTAGAGCTGATACGGTAGCGACGCGTTGTAGTGCGGTTTGTGGGCTTGACACGACATATATCCTGCCAACTCTGGGTGTAGAAGTTGATGTGGAGGAGGAGACGTTCGAGAAGCTCAGGGAGCCATCGAGGAGCGGAAGGGTAAAGTGCTTTTACACGCCATTTAACGTGCTGGATGCGCTGTGGAAGATAGCAAAAGACACTTTACGACCCGGAGATCATGCTTTCGGGTTTGGAGTCTGCAAAGGGTTGTTCGAACTAATCGTTGCCGAGCACGGAGGAGTACGTGAGAGCACTCGAACTGAGAAGGAATGGCTTCGGAGATCTCGCAGCCTTCACCCTCTACTACAAAGCTCAGCAGAGGGATCACCTTATGCAAAACCTTACAGACTCTCTATAACTTTTCTTGCCCTTTCGTACACGTCAACGCTTAGCCACATGACGTTCGCCAGCTTCTCCAAATCTTTCAGTCCGTCATCCTTTGAAATTACTCCCAACCTAACGGCTCTAACGATGACACCTATCGAACCCACAACCTCCAAGCCCAACCCCGAAGCGAATTTTCTCGCATCCGAATCGTCTAACAGTACAGGAACGTTTAAAGATTTGGCGAGCAGGATTGCGTACGCCTCGCCGCGATGTATTCCGATTTTTTCAGCTAACTGATCCGCGTTAGGCGGGTCTTCAACGACTTTGATCCAATTAACACCGTCGATCAGGAAGGCATCTGGTTTTCCAGTCTCCTTCCCCTTATCCACTACCTCCACTTTAACGGTTCTCGGAATTACAATCTCGCCAAATATCTCTTTTAGCAGACTCAGTCTTCCAATCTTCGCCAGATGGATTAGCGGGCCGGCGTTGCTGATGGCTGTCATTTCATCGCCCAGGACACGTCGGCTTCGAGGTCCTCTAGATCGTATCTAAACGGTATGTTCCTCTTTTTCAGCTCTTCCAAAGCCTCCCTGTACGTTATTCCGGCGATTTCGGCAGCCCTCCACAACGAAACCTTTCCTTCTCTATACAGCTCAAGAGCCTTTTTGACCTTGTACTCCTTAAGCGACTCTGCTATAAGCCTCCTTATGAGCATCCCCTTGTCTATCTCCTCCTCCCTGCTCAACCTTTCGATCTCCTCAACGATCTCCTTGGCAATCTAACCGACTTCGTAACCATCTTCACAATTACATCCTATTACAAAGTATACTTAAGTTTTGGACTAA
>LZQN01000123.1_pt1 | contig 13890 bp, 13 predicted proteins | sample 768531 | NCBI WGS metagenome assembly LZQN01 (sample SAMN05207080, study PRJNA324506) | oil field metagenome | isolation source: sample BH-FW-7 from oil reservoir | place: India: Bombay High | collected 2015-12-02
CCCAACAAGCCAAAAATGCCCTTATTTATTCCATTATTGGCATAGCGGTTGCTTTGGGATCCCTGATTTTAATCAAGCAGATTGCGGCTTGGTTTTGAGAGAAAGTCTCAAATTAAGATAGGATTTTTTTCAGTTCTTCCAGTGAAACAGCTTGGGAAATTTCTTTTCTGATCCTTTTTCCGAAATAAAGTCCCTTAAAGTACCAAAGGAGCTGTTTTTTTATGGCTGGAAAAGATTGGCTTTTCTTAAATTGAAAAGCTAATTGCAAATGTTTTTGAGCTAGGAGTTTTTTTTGAGCCAAAGATTTTTCTTGGAAGAAGACTTTTTCCGGAAGATTTTTTTTCTGAAGAAAAAAGAAGTTTTGTTTGGTGAAAGATGGTTGGATTTTCTAGGGCTCCTCTGGCAAAAGCAATCCCGTCAGCCGATGTTTTTCTCAATGTTTTTGCGGCATCCGAGGGAGAGAAAATTGCTCCATTGGCAAGAATAATTTTATCAGGAAACAACTCTTTTGCCTTTTTAACCAAAGTCCAATTGGGCTTTCCGGAAAATCCCTGCTCAAAAGTTCTGGCGTGAATAGTAACAATTTTCCAGTTAAGGTCAGAAATTTTTTCCAAAAAATGGAGGGCGTCAACTTTTTCTATTCCAGCCCTTATTTTAATGGAAACTGGAAGGGAAGTGTTTTGGGTTACTGCTTTTATTATTTCTCTTGACTTTCTGAATTCTTTCATTAGGCGCAACCAGCTCCTTGTTTCATTATCTTTCTAACAGGACAGCCAAAATTTAAATTAATTCCTTCTGGCTTTCTGAGAAAAGGCAGATTGTAATATTTTCTGTTTTTATCCAAAGAGGAAATAAATAAAGCTGCTTTTTCAAAGTCCCTAAAAGAATTTCCAAAAAGCTGAACAAAAAAAGGAGCCTCTTCTTTAACTGATTGAACCAAGGAAAGTGTTTTCAACAAAGAACTCTTTTTTTGGTGGGCAATTCCAGCAGAGCTAACCATTTCAGAAAAAACCAAATCAGCTCCATAACTTTTACAAAGGAGCCGAAAGGGCAAGTCAGTAAAGCCGGCCATTGGCGCTAGGGCCAGAATCGGCTGGCTAGAACCTAAAGATAGAGTTTTGAAAATATCTCTTTTAACTTTCTTTGGGGTGGATTTTGTAGCCATTGGGCAAGTCTTCAATGATAAATCCTTGGGCTTCTATTTGATCTCGTTTTTTATCAGCTTCTTTGAAATTCTTTGTTTTTCTGAGAGCTTGCCTCTCTTCAGCTAGGCGAATTATTTCCGGGGGAAGATCAAGCTTCTTTTTTTCTAATTTCAGCCTAAGACCTTGTTAATCTTGTTCCAGAACTTCAAACCAGCCTGGGCTTCTCTTGCAGAAGCTTTTTTTGCTGGATTTTTTTATTAGTTTCAGAAATCGCTTTGAAAAAAACGCTTAGAGCCAAAGGGGAATTTAGATCGTTGTCTAGGGCTTTTTCAAATTGGAAAAGAAATTTTTTGAAGTCAATTTTTTTTTGAGGGGCATTCTTAAGCGAAGGCGCTTTTTTTTGTTGGGATATTGTCTTCAATTCTTCAACAAAGTTTGAAATTTTGTCCATATTTTTTTGGGCTTGGCGCATGGTTGGCCAAACAAAATTCAAATTAGAGCGATAATGGGAACCCAAAACTAGAAGGCGGAAAGCCATTGGGGAATAGCCTTTTTCGGTAATATCTTTTAAGGTGTAGAAATTTGCTTTGGATTTTGACATTTTTTGGCCATCAACCAACAGAAAGCGGTTATGAAACCAAAAGCGAGAAAAGGTTTGGCCTGTGGCACCCTCTGATTGGGCAATTTCATTTTCATGGTGGGGGAAAATATGGTCCTCTCCTCCGCTGTGAATATCTAGGGTTTTTCCCAAATGTTCCATTGCCATGGCGCTGCATTCAATGTGCCAGCCAGGATAGCCGAGCGACCAAGGACTTTTCCATTTTAAAAGATGCTTTTGGGGAGCTTTCAACCAAAGGGCAAAGTCAAAAGGATTTTTTTTGTCGGAGTGTTTTTCCAGGCGAGCCCCATTTTTAGCTGAGAAAGTTTTTTGCCGGAAAGTTTGCCATAGCCTTTGAATTTTTCAACATCAAAAAAACATTGCCGTTTTTTTCATAAGCCAGGCCTTTTTTCAAGAGAATTTGGATTATTTTTATCATCTGGGGAATGTGCTGGGTAGCGCGAGGATACCGAAAGGCCTTTTGAATATTCAGTTTTTTAATGTCAGAAAAGAAAGCTTGAGTGTAGTATTTGGCAATTTCTTGAGGTGTTTTTCTTTCCCTAAGAGCCGCTTTGAGCATCTTGTCTTCTCCTGAGTCAGCTTGATTAACATCATCATCAGTAAGATGGCCGACATCGGTAATGTTTACTATTTGTTTTACTTTATAGTTTTTATATTCCAGGTAGCGCCGCAAAAGGTCAGCGTAGGTATAGGCGGCTAAATTGCCAATATGAGCATAGTCATAGACAGTTGGGCCGCAAGTGTACATTTTGACTGTTTTTTTGGAAAGAGCGGAGAAGGGCTCTTTTTTCTTGGTTAAGGTGTTGTAAATTTTTAACATTTTTTTAAATTGTTGTTAATTTTTATCGCTTTTAAATATGATTATCTAGTGGAATTATAATGGCTATTTTACAAAATGCTCAAGTAACGCTCGCCTCTGTCAGGAAAAATAACCACTATTTTAAGAGGATTTGAATTGGAAATTTCTTTTTTGATAAGATTTGAGTTCAATGCTCCCCAAAGAGCAGCGGCACTGGAACAACCATAGAAAATTCCTTCTTTCTGGCAAAGCATTTTTTGAAGGGTAAAAACTTCTTGCTCTTTTTCTTTTTTAATCTTAATTCTTTCATCAATTAGGCCAAGGTCCAAAATAGGGGGTTGGTATTTTTCAAGACTACGAGGGCCGGGGATTTTTGAATTTATCCCCACCTCTACTCCAATTATTTTTATTTCTGGCTGGTATTCTTTCAATCTTTTTGCAATGCCAGTGATTGTTCCGCCTGTTCCAATGGTAGATACCAAATGAGTCAGCTGAGGGCAATCTCTTATTATTTCTTTGGCTGTTTTTTGGTAATGGACTTGGACAGAGGCGGGATTTTCGTATTGATTGGGCATAACAAAAGAAGGGTTTTCTTGACAAAGCCTTTTTATTTTTTCTATGACTTGGCTTCCTTGCCATTGGCTGGGTTTGCAAAATTCAATTTCTGCTCCCCAAAATTGCAGTGTTTTTATTCTTTCTTGGGAGCTGTTTTGAGGAAGAATAATTTTTATTTTTAATCCTCGTTTTGCCCCTATCATTGCTAGTCCAATTGCAGTATTGCCGGAAGAGGGCTCAATAATGACTTTCTTTTTGATTTCAGGATGTTTTTGGCAAAGATCATCAAGTAATGCCAGAGCAACTCGATCCTTGATTGATCCTCCTGGGTTTTGGCCCTCCAGTTTGGCATAGATTTTTAAGTTATCCCTCGAAAAACTATTCAACTTCAACAAAGGAGTATTGCCAATAAGTTGTTCAACTGATTTAAAGGAATGTTTTTTAGAAGATATCATTGGCCTTTATTTTAATAAAAATTTCCAAGAAATAAAAAACCCCTCACTCCTGAAAAATTTCAAGGGCGAGAGGTTCCCGCGGTTCCACCTTGATTTGCGGTTTTCTTGTAGAAATCCAAAAACAAAACCGCCTCATTATGTTGCTGTTACGGGCAAACCCGGTGAGAATTCCTTTTGGAAAAAACCAAAAGCTTTCTTCCCACAGCCTTCTTTTTGGTTTTTTAAAATTATCCTAATTTATTAATCCAGCTAGGAGAATAATTCCAAAAAGACAACAAGGCGCACGCTTCCTTGTTTTGGCTTTTATTTTTTTAGAGGTGCTTGTTCTTAGGGTATTATTGTATATTTTGAATCAATAGTCAAATCCAAAACGACCCTTTTGATTTAAATGAAGCTTAAAGCCAGCGCTTTTTTTTGAAAATAAAAAGAAGACTGGCTGTTAAAAGGCCATGAAGCCAATTATCATCCAAAAAGTTTCCTTTTGATGGGCAGCAGAAAAGCTTTCAAAGGGAGCCATACCAAAAACCCCCACTGTGACTGAAAGGGCAAAGGTGATTAATGAAACTGCTGCCAAAAAGCGCATAGCCTCGTTGATTTTATAAGACAGGAGGGAATTGTTTGTCTCTTCCAGAGACTCAATTACTTCTTTGGTGTTTTCTATGGCGTTCCAGATCGAATGTTAATGCCGATAAGCTCTTGAAGATATTTATTTAGTTCATCTTCTAGGAGTTGATAATGCTTTTGCACTAAAGATTCCAAAATGCCTCTTTGGGGCTTTAGGGTTCTTCGGAAAGAAAGAATGTCTCTTTTGATGATTGATATTTCCTTGACCATTTCTTTTTCACGGCCATCAAAAATTCCTCTTTCAATGACATCTATTTTTTCGTTAATATGGTCTATTTTTGGGAAAACAAGAAGAAAGCAGTTTTTCCAAAATGAAATAAAACAAAAAGCCGGGAGTTCTTGACATGGCCATTCTCTTAGTTGCCTCATTTTGGTTTATTTCTTTGAGAATATTTTTTAAGGGAATGTTTTCTCCAATATGGCCAGTGATGAGATGGTCTTTGGTTATAACGATATCCAGTTCGCCCGAGAAAGTTATTCTTTTTTTTCGATCATAAAGAGGAATATGAATAACAATATAAAGACAGTTTTCAAATTCTTCTGCTCGGGGTCTTTGGGAGGGGGAGGTGAATTCATCTAAGATCAAAGAATCTAGCTGGAAATTTTCTTTTAAAAAAAGAATATCTTTGAGGTTGGATTTTTAATGTTAATCCAAGTGAGATTTTTGTTTTTAATGGTGGTAATCATATTTATTGGCAATTACTAGCAGTTATATTTTATTTTCTTAAATTATACCACAACTAAATGCTATTTTAAAATTTTATTTTAAAGAGTTTTTATTATTGACTTTAGCTTATTATTGTGATACAATTAAAATTCCTCGCTAGTTGGTTAAGCATAAAAAGGGGGAGAGTTCTTTGAAAGATATTTTTTTATAAACTTAAAACCCAAGGCCAGAAGGAGAAAGTGATGGAAAGGGAATTTTCGATAAAGGCAAGAGATGAATACGAGGTGATATCAATGATGACAGGAAATGGTTTTTTGACAATTAGCAACATGGTCACTCTTGGGGGAGTGATCAGCGGTTTAATGATTTTGTTAAAAAGCGAAGTCAGCTATATTGACTTGGTGCTTCTGTTTTTTCTTTTGGCTTCAGATGTTTTTGATGGTTATATTGCCAGAAAAAGAAAAGAGGTTTCTCTTTGGGGCCATTTTTTGGACAGGATTTTGCGAGACAGCATTGTTATATTGGTTTTTCTGAAGCTATTAATGGCTCCCTTGGGTGCTTCAGAAGAGCTTTGGAGCAGTTTAGTAACTCTCTTGGCTGCTGAGACCTTTCTTTTTATCTTTAATCTGGTTAATTTTATCAGGCACGCTAGGGATTTGGAGGCCAAGGAGGAAGCAGAAAGTGGAATTTTTTGGTTTTTGTGGAAAATAAAGCAGTTGCTTTATTTTCTGGGGTCATTTGTTCTTGTGATATCTATGTTTTTTGAAAAAACCTCAAAAGAGTTGATGATCAATCAACTCTTTTATTTTATGAAAAGGTGTTATTATTTTAAATACCAAGTAAAGCATTGCTAAAAAATAAAAAAGAAATCGATGGCTTTAACAAAAAAATACAAAGTCTGCATTATTGAAGATGATTCTAGTATTTTGGAAATCTATGAAAGAAAAATTTCCCAAAGCGGCTTTGAGGTAGTTACTGCCAAAGATGGTGAAGAGGGCTGGAATGTTCTCAAGAAAGAATTTCCTGATATTGCTTTGATTGATATTATGATGCCCAAGATGGATGGCATTGAATTAATGAAGAAGATGAAAGAAGATGAAGAATTATCTAAAATTCCGGTAATTATTTTAACTAATCTTGAGGATTATGAAACTGTTAAAAAAACATCCAATCTGCAATCAAGATTTTATTTAGTAAAAGCGCTTTTTAATCCCCAGAAAGTAGTGGATTTAATAAAAGAGGTTTTGAGGGTGCCCTAAAGATAGCAAGAAAGTTGAAGGCAGGGAGTGAGATAATTAAAAAACAGGGTTGAACAAAAATTTTTTCAATTTTTAATTACTTTTAAAAGTAACAACAATAAAGTACCTAATGCTTTGGCGGTGAAGGGAGATTGGCGCCCCGGAGCCAAAGTTAAAAAATAGTCAAGAGCTCAAAAGTTAATTTTGGGAATTCAGGTGGAACCGCGGGAACAAAAACAAGGCCCGTCCTGAAGCTTCTTTTAAATAAATAAAAGAATCTTTGGGACGGGTTTTTGTTTTAGCATAACAAATTAATTCTTAATTTTTAATCAAATGAAAGAGCAAAAAAGCGAAAACAATTTAATGGAAAAAATTATTTCTTTGTGTAAAAGAAGAGGTTTTAATTTTTCCGGCTTGTGAAATTTATGGTGGGTTTGCCAATGCCTACAGTTTTGGTCCTTATGGAGTGGAGCTGAAAAATAACATCAAAAGATTATGGTGGAAAATGTTTGTTCATCAAAGGGAAGACATAGTTGGCATTGATGGCCCTATTTTACTTCATCCTCGTCTTTGGGAAGCCTCTGGTCATGTGAGTGGCTTTAATGATGCTATGGTAGATTGCAAGGCCTGCAAAAAAAGATTCCGAGCTGATCATTTAGTGGAAGAGCTAGCAGGTCAAGATCTGGAGGGCAAGCTGGAGGAAATGAGCAAGGTTTTGGAAAAATTTGATTGTCCTGAATGTGGAAAGCGAGATTGGACCAAGGTTCGCAATTTTAATATGATGTTTAAAACCGAAATGAATGGAGTGAATGAGCCAGTAATTTATCTGCGGCCTGAAACAGCCGGAGCTATTTTTGTTGATTACAAAAATGTTATTGATTCAATTCACCCCAAGCTACCTTTTGGAATTGCTCAAATTGGTAAAGCCTTTAGGAATGAGATTGTGCTGGTAATTTTATTTTCAGACTGCGGGAGTTTGAACAAATGGAGATTGAATATTTTATTCATCCCAAAGCAAATTGGGAAGAGCTCTTTGAAGAGTGGCTTGATCTTCAAGAGGATTTTGCTTTAAAATTAGGAGCCAAAAAAGATGATCTTCGTCGTTATGAACATCCCAAAGAAAAGCTGTCTCATTATTCCAAGAAAACCATTGATACCGAATACCGCTATCCCTTTGGTGGCTTTAAGGAGTTATTTGGTTTGGCGCATCGGTCTGATTTTGATCTTTCTCAACATGCCAAATTCTCAGGTCAAAAACTTGATTATTATGATAGCGAAAAAAATGAAAGATTTGTTCCTCATGTTTTAGAGCCAACTTTTGGAGTGGAAAGAAGTGTACTGGTAGCTCTTTTAGCTAATTATCATGAAGAAGAGGTGAGAGGCGAAACAAGGGTGGTGATGAAATTCTCCAAAGAATTAGCTCCAATTAAGGTGGCAGTTTTGCCTCTTTCCAAAAAGGAAAACTTGACGGAAGCAGCTAGAAAAATTTTTGCTGACTTGAAAAGTCACTTTGTATGTGAATATGACGAAACTCAATCAATTGGAAAACGCTATCGTCGTCAAGACGAGATTGGAACGCCATATTGTGTGACAATTGATTTTGAGACTCTTGATGACGAGGCAGTAACTGTTCGCGATCGGGATAGTATGGAGCAAGAAAGAGTCAAAATCAGTGAATTAAAAGATTATCTTGAAAAAAGCTTAGAAGCTGAATTTAAAGCTAATTTCAAAATTTCAAAAAAGAGCGCCAAACTAAAATTCATTTCAAGCGGCGCTCTTTTTTTGTTCTAATTTTACGAGATTATTTTTACTTTTTTTATTCCAGGAAGACTTTTTAGTTTTTGAATCAAGCCCTCATCTTCTTCAATAGAGAAGGGTGTTTCCAGTTTATAAAGATTATTTTCGTCTGAGATAATTACTTTTAATATTCCTCGGGGACTATTTTTGAGAATGTGGGCAATTTTCTCAATCGTATCTTGGTTGCATTCTTTTTGACAATAATTTCTAGCTTTTTTTGAGCCCAGATTGTTGAAAAGAGGAGCTATTGCTAGGAAAAACCGCTTCCTTTTCTTTATTCTCGACAGTTTGGCTGGTTGCTTGATTGGCGAAGAATTGACTGGGAGTGGAGGAATTTGACAAGGATGAATTTTTTTTAAATTCTTTTAATTCTTTTTCATCCACCAAAAAAGCATCTTCGCATAAAATTTTCAACTCCCCGTCTTTATCAGAAAGTCTGCCTTTGGTAGAATTATTTTTTCTTCTTCCCAAATTTCTTTGTTTTTTTCTAGAGTTTTAGGAAAAACTAAAAGCTCAATTTTTCCCAAGCCATCTTCAATGGTGGCAAAAACCATCAATTGATTATTGCGGGTATATCTTTTTTGAAGGTTGGTAATTATTCCGCCAACGGTAACAATTTGGTTTATTTCTGGCCTTCCCAGCTCCTTGATTGGGGTGGCTTTTTGGGCAAAATATTCTTGATAGTTGCGGAGAGGGTGATCTGATATATAAAGGCCAAGGAGCTGTTTTTCCCAAGAAAGGCGTTGTTTTTTGGAAGCCGGAGAAACTTCTTTGAGGGTGACCTTGGGGGCGTCAACTTGGCTGGAGGAATTTGCACTGCCCAAAGAAAAAAGTGAAAACTGGCCTAGTGATTTATTTTTTTGAAATTCTTTGGCGTATTTTAAAATTAGTTTCTATATTTTGCAAAAGCTTGTTTCTTTCAATAATGGAATCCAGTGCTCCAGACATCGCCAAAGCTTCCAAGGATTTCTTGTTCAAATCTTTGTCATCAACTCTTTCTACTAGATCCAGAATATCTTTATAGGGACCATTAGCCTTTCTTTCTTCAATAATTTTTTCAGCAATATTTTTGCCCACTCCCTTGATGGCCTCAAGCCCAAAGCGAATCTTGTTTATCTTGGAAGAATCTTTTTCCATAATTACGGCAAAATCTCGGAAACTTTCATTGATATCGGGCGGCAAGACCTCAATTCCCATTTTGCGAGCCTCTTCTATCTCAATGGCAATTCTGTCGGTATCATCTTTATCAGAATTCAAAAGAGCCGCCATAAATTGAGCAGGGTAGTGGGCTTTCAAAAAAGCGGTTTGATAGCCAATTAGGGCATAGCAAGCGGCGTGGGATCGGTTGAAGCCATAACCAGCAAAGGGCTCAATAAAAGAAAATATTTGTTCTGCCAGCGCTTTTTCAATTCCGTTATTTACACAGCCCTTGATGAATTTATCCTTTTCTTCCTTAATCAATTCCTTGATCTTTTTTCCCATTGCTTTTCTCAAAACATCAGCCTCGCCGGGAGAAAAGCCAGCCAATTGGCGGGCAATTTCCATCACTTGCTCTTGATAAACCGCCACTCCATAGGTTTTTTCAAGAATGGGCTTTAGCTTGGGATGGAGATAGGAAACCTTCTTTCGGCCGTGTTTACCGTTGATGAAATCAGGGATCCATTCCATTGGTCCAGGCCGATAAAGAGCCACCATGGCAATTAAGTCTTCAAAAACAGTCGGCTTTAATTGGCGAAGGTATCTTTTCATTCCAGATGATTCCAGCTGAAAAACTCCTGTTGTGTTTCCGGCTTGCAAGAGCTTGAAGGTTTTTTCATTGTCAAGGGGGATTTTTTCAATGTCTATTATATCTCCAGTAGTTTTCTTGATTATTTTGAGAGCGTTTTCAATGATAGTTAGATTTCTAAGGCCCAAAAAGTCCATTTTCAAGAGACCGATTTTTTCAACATAGGATGATTTGGAGGAGGCGCTGTACTGGGTGACAATTCCTTCGTCGCTTCCTTCTTTTCCAGTGATGTATTGGAGAGGAGAATATTCAACTACAGGATTTTTGGTGATCACTACTCCGCAAGCATGGACGGAGGCGTGGCGGGCCACTCCTTCTAGGCGAAGGGCGGCGTCAATGATGCGGCGAGCATTTTCATTTTGGTTGTATTCGTCTAAAAGTTCTTTGGAGCTTTCCAGGGCTTTTTTGAGGTTGGTGAAAGCAGGAACCATTTTTGCTAGGCGGTCACAATAGGAGTATTCAATTCCCAAAACTCTTCCAGCATCTCGAATGGCCGCTCGAGCCGCCATAGTTCCAAAGGTAATTATTTGAGCAACTCGGTCGGAACCATATTTTTCTCTAACATAGGCTAAGACCTCGTCTCGGCGGTGATCAGCAAAATCAGTGTCAATATCTGGCATTGAGATTCTGTCGGGATTTAGGAACCGCTCAAAAAGCAAGTCATATTTTATTGGGTCAAGATTGGTGATTCCAGTTAAATAAGCCACGAAACTGCCGGCGGCGCTTCCTCTTCCGGGTCCAACCACAATTCCTTTCTTTTTTGCCCAATTGATGAAATCTTGAACAATTAAAAAGTAAGAAGCAAATCCCATTCTAAAAATCACTTCTAATTCATAATCCAACCTTTTTTTATGTTCAGGAGTGATGTTATTTCCATATTTTTCTTTAAGGCCCTTTTCGCAAAGCTGGCGAAGATACTCTTCTGGAGTGGTTCCCGAAGGCACCTCAAAATGAGGCAGAATGGTTTTTCCAAATTCAATCTCAACATTACAGCTAGCGGCAATTTTTTGAGTATTCTCAATGGCTTCGGGGTACTGACCAAAGGCTTCTTCCATCTCATGGGGGCTTTTTAAGTAAAGAGCGTTTTCTTTCATTGAGAGCCGATTGGTATCGCTGATTTTGCGGTTGGTTTGAATGCAAACAAGAATATCTTGAAACTCGTTGTCGGTTGGATTGACATAGTGGACATCAGCTGAGGCGACGAGAGGAATGCCAGTTTCTTTGGAGATTTTAGCCAGTCCTTGGTTGGCAATTTCTTGTTTGGGAAGATTGGGGAGATGCTGAAGTTCCAAAAAGAAATTGCCTTTTCCCAAAATTTCTTGATATTGAAGAGCCTTTTCTTTTGCCTCTTTGTATTTCTTGGCAATTACCAAAGAAGGAATTTCCCCTTCCACGCAAGCGCTCATTCCAATAAGCCCCCGAGAGTATTTTTTCAGTGTTTTTAGATCAATGCGGGGCTTGTAATAGAAGCCTTCTAGATGGGCAATGGTTACTAACTTCATCAGATTCTTGTAGCCCTCATTGTTTTTGCCAGAAGAATCAAATGGTGTCGTTCCTCATCTACTTTGGGGCGTTTGTTGTGAAGTCCGTTGGGAGCAATGTACATTTCGCAACCGATAATCGGCTTGATGCCGTATTCTTTTGCTTTTTCATAGAACTCAATCACGCCGTACATCACTCCGTGGTCGGTTATTGCTAAAGCACTCATTCCCATTTCCTGGGCTTTTTCCAAAAGATCATCAATTTTGGCCAATCCATCGAGCAGGCTGTAGTGAGTATGAACATGAAGATGAACGAAAGGAGATTTGATCATTAATCTTTTTTAATTAGATGAAAAAAGTTGATAGCTGTTCTTTTGGATTATAATTTGAAAAGAGGAAGATTTCAAATCTGTGTATAAGTCCACCCTAAATTGCACTTTTGAGGAAGATTAAAATTATTAGGTTGGATTGACAGGATGAATTGTAATGGAGACATTTGATTTTGAAAAGCGTTGTGTACTCTCTCGGTATTGTAGAAAAGTAAATAATCTAGAATTTTCTGATTAAAGATCTCGGGATCAAGTAATTCTTTTTTATGATAGTTAGAGAATTCTTCTTGAACAGTGCGATTGAATCTCTCACAATGAGCGTTCATCTTGGGAGTCTTAGGATAGGTGTGATAATGAGTCAGATGAAGCTCTTTGAGTTTTTGGGAAAAGTCCTTGGCAAATTCACTGCCATTGTCAGTTAAGACAAATTTGATCGGAAAAGGAAAGACTCTCAAGCAGAGATCGAAGAATTCAGCGGCAGCTCGGGAAGCGTGGGATTTGGTAGGCCAAGCGAAACCAAAGCGAGTATAAATATCCTCAAAAGTAATAATGTAGCGGCGATTGCCATCCAAATGCTCCTCGATGGTATCCAGAGCCACCACATGTCCAGGGTATTTGATCTGCAGATTCTTAGGCTTTCTTAACCTTTTTCTACGCTTAATTGGCTTGATTTTGCCAAAATGAGAGATCTTTTGAGGGAATGTTCTCAATCCTCCTTGATCTTTGATGAGTCGACCAATAGTGGTGATGCTGGGACATTCCAATTGGTTTCGTTTGCAGTATCCAAGCAACAAAGGATAGATCTTGTCCTTGCCCAAATTAGGATGATCAAAACGAATCCTTTTTATCTCTTGAATGATTTTATTCGGCCAGATCCTTACTCGTTTGGTTTTGGGAGTTCTGGGTCTATCGTTGAGAGATTCCAGTTTTCCTCCTGATTTTACCAGTTTATTTTTCCAATCAAAAAAAGAGTTCTTCTTTTAACTGGAAAAGCATCCAAAGTGGCTTTCAATCCGTGTTTTTCCCAAAAAGCAATGATTCTAGCTCTTTCCTTAGCTTTGTCTGATAGCATACAGTTGTATTAAAGGGAATAATTATACGTGGTTAAGAATCCCTTAATACTTCTGCATTTGCAATGGATCTTGTGATAAAAAGGCACGTCCTTAATTTTTCAAAGAGTGCAATATGTTAGTGAACTTATGCAATCTGCTCTTAATTCAGAGTTACTAGTCGGCATGACTGGTGCAAAAGTATGTAGAAGTGATTAAAATAAAAAATATAGCCGAGGCGTGTCCCGAGGCGTGCCAAAAACTAGAAGTTGCTTGCTAAAAAAGGAAAAATGATTTAAATTTAACTTTCAAGTAACTATATTCAAAAAAACTTTTTGAATGCAAAAAGTGATGGTGGTTTTATGTGGTTAATATAATAATCCTAAATCCTAATTGTGAATCAGTGAGGCTTACAAGCTATCAAAAAGCACGGTTAGCTTTGACGGTTAATTCAGTTATTCTCTTTTTTCTTATTATCCTTACTCCCCTCTTAATCAAAAGAGGTCTTTCTTGGGTTTCAGAAGAAGCTGTGGAAGTCTTTTTTTTAGCTATTGAAATGATTACCTTGGTTTTCACTTTTCGCCAGTTTGATTTGGCAGTTAAAGAAAAAGAAAAGGAATCAGAATTGCTTGATTTGGAACTAAGGGACAAGGAAAAAGAGCTTTTGAAGACTTTTGAATATTTGGGGAAAATGAATGTTAAGGTGGCAATGACTAGGACCCTTTTGGATATTTTAAGCGCCCCCACTTATGACAAGAAAGAGACTTTACAAAAATTTTCTAGTCTTTTGAGAATAGCTTGTAATTTTTCCAAGAAAGAATTTTCTGTATTGAAAATAGTTGATTTAAAAGAAAAAAGGACAGTGTTTGAGCTTGTGGAACACTCTCCTTTAAATAGAAACAAAAACAAGCTTAAGCAGCAATTATTAAAAGAAATTTGGAAAAAAGAAGCCAGAAAAAAGTTAAAAAACAAATTTTGGGTTTTTGATTCTTGGGGAAATAATTCTCCCAGGCCAATTAAAACTTTTCTTATTATTCCACGCTCTTTTGAAGATGACGAAATTTCTACTGAAAAAGAAAACTTCCTTCAGATTATTGCTTGCCAGTGTGAGATAATTTATCTACTTTCTCAATTAAATAAAGCAAAAAAATAATTTTGCGCTGCAAGGGAAATTTTTTTGAGCGCCTAGATTATGCTATAATTACAAATCATAGTGTTTTTAAAAAACAGAAAGGAAATCATCTGCGTTTCTCAATTAAATAAAGCAAAAAAATAATTTTGCGCTGCAAGGGAAATTTTTTTGAGCGCCTAGATTATGCTATAATTACAAATCATAGTGTTTTTAA
>LZQN01000124.1_pt1 | contig 13878 bp, 14 predicted proteins | sample 768531 | NCBI WGS metagenome assembly LZQN01 (sample SAMN05207080, study PRJNA324506) | oil field metagenome | isolation source: sample BH-FW-7 from oil reservoir | place: India: Bombay High | collected 2015-12-02
ATTTAAGGTTGATGGTAAGAAAGGAGAAGCCTTAAAACAGATAAAAGAAAGAGATTATGCGCAGAAGTATTTAAATAAATCTAAAGAAATTTACCTGGTGGGTATAGAATTTAGCTCTGAGGAAAAGAATGTTGTAAATTTTGAATGGGAGATGTTAGGGATGAAAGGAGCAATTCTATAAAAAAGTTGCTTGATGGAAAGCTTTTGGCGGCATCTTTACTGGCAAGTTTCAAAAGATAAAACTTAATTTACACCTGGGAATACTATATCGCCTTAAAGCGCTACTCCTTCCCAGGTGCATTGCTCTTAAAGCTACTTGCTTTTTAACATGGTAAGCAACATTTTAAAGGCACTTACGGCCTTTACAGCATGGGGAATGTTAGCTGGCATTAAAATGATTTCTCCAGCTTTTACCAGGTGTTTTTCTCCAGCAATGGTGATTTCAGCTTCGCCATCTAAAACCTGCACCAGAGCATCAAAAGGCGCAGAGTGCTCACTTAAGGCCTGTTCTTTATCAAAGGCAAAAATGGTTACTGTGCCTGCCTGGTTTTGAATCAGGGTTCTACTCACAATAGCCTGAGGGTTATAATTAACCAAAGAGGCCAGAGCACTTACCTTACCTGGTTCTAAAAAGGGTTTGGGACCTTGCATAACTATACTCCCTAACTTATTTTTGTGCCTTCTTTAACTTCCTTAGACACTGTTAAGAGGGCAAAACTTTGCCCATCATTGGCAGCCAAAACCATACCTTCAGAAAGTTGACCAAAAATCTTCCTGGGCTTCAGGTTGCTGACCACAATCACTTCTTTTCCCATTAGCTCTGCAGGAGAAAAATAAGGAGCAATACCCGCAATAATCTGCCTGGGTTTATCTTCACCCAAGTCCACTTCCAGCTTTAAAAGTTTATCTGACTTTTCCACCCTGGTGGCGCTTAAAATTTTGCCCACTCTTAAATCCAGTTTTTTAAAGTCTTCAAAAGAAACATACTCCTTTTTCTCCTTAAGTGAAGCAGAAGAAGCAGCTTCTTTATTTTGCTCCAGCTTAATTTCCTGCCTGGGGAAAAGATTGGATTTTTTGGCTACCTTTAACCCTGCTTCCAGTTTACCCCATTCTTTACTTTCAGCCAGCAAATCCACCTTTTGCACCTCAAAGTCCACCCCCAGCTGCTTTAGCATCTCCACGCTAACCGAAGGCATAACTGGCCACAAATGCAGGGCAATTTTTCTAAGACCCTCCAAAAGCAGGTAAATTACTGTGGCCAAACGCTCTTCTTGTTTTTCTTTGGCCAATTGCCAGGGAGCAGTCTGGTCAATATACTTGTTTAAATAACGCACAAACTCCCACAAACTCTCCAGGGCCCTGGCAAATTGAAAACGGGCAAAAAGATTTTGAAAATTGGCTATGCTTTCCAGTCCAACCCCAATCACAGCCTCATCTTCTGCCTCCAGTTTACCTGCTGAAGGTACCTTACCTGCAAAATACTTGTTGGTCATGGTCAAAACACGACTAAAAAGATTGCCCAGGTCATTGGCCAGGTCAGAATTTAAGCGATTGACAAAGGCCTCTTCTGAAAAATTGGCATCCAGGCCAAAATGCATCTCCCGCAACAAAAAATACCTGAAGGGAGCCAATCCGTACTTGTCCTTTAATTCCAGGGGTTTTATCACATTGCCCAAACTTTTGGACATCTTGGTTTCATCGACCGTCCAGTAGCCATGGACTCTAAGCCCTTTGTACAAAGGAAGCCCGGCAGCCATAAGCATGGTAGGCCAGAAAATAGCATGGGGTTTTAAAATATCTTTGGCCACAATGTGATAACTATTGGGCCAGAATTTTTTAAAATTTTCCCCCTCAGGCCAGCCCAGGGCAGAGATATAATTGATAAGGCATCAAACCAGACATAAGTGACAAAGTTAGAATCAAAGGGAAGCTCTATTCCCCAGGTAAGCCGGCTTTTGGGCCTGGAAATGCAAAGGTCTCCCAGGTCCTCTTTTAAAAGGCCCAGCACTTCGTTGCGATAACGCTCTGGCCAGATAAAGTCAGGATGCTCTTCAATGTATTGCCTTAAGGGCTCTAAGTATTTGCTCATTCTAAAAAAGTAATTTTTCTCGTGCAAATAAGTAGGTTCAGTTTTATGATCAGGGCAAAGACCATCTACCAGTTCTTTTTCTGTATAAAAACGCTCACAACCAAAACAGTAAAAACCACCATATTCTCCAAAATAAATATCTCCTGCATCATAAACCTTTTGCAAAAAAGCCTGTACTACTTTTTTATGCTCTGCACTGGTTGTGCGAATAAAATAGGAATTTTCAACTTCCAGGCCAGGCCAGGTATTTTTAAAGATATTACTGATTGTATCTACATATTCTTGAGGGGTTTTACCATGCTTTTCTGCAGCCTGAACAATTTTATCCCCATGTTCATCAGTACCGGTAAGGAAAAAGGTTTCATAGCCATTTAAGCGATAAAAACGATTAATGGCATCAGCAATAATGGTCGTATAGGCATGACCTAAATGAGGCTCAGCATTGACATAATAAATGGGAGTAGTGACAAAAAAAGTATTCACTATTTCTCTCCTTCAGCTTTTAATTTTCTTCTTCCATAACTATGGATTTCCATTCACTTAAAGGAATCTCCTCTTCCTGCCCTTCTTCATTGAGTACAGTAATGGTCTGTCTAAAAATATTGGCCCGCACCACCCGTAACAAACCCTTTTGGGTCTGATAGCGCTTGCCTATTTTGGGCAATTGTTCCTGAAATTCCAGATAGTGATTCTCTTCATAGGCCAGGCAGCAAAGCAGTCTTCCACACACTCCAGAAATTTTGGCAGGATTGAGAAAAAGGTTCTGATCCTTGGCCATTTTAATGGTCACAGGCTCAAACTTGCGCAAAAATCTGCGGCAACAACAAATCTGGCCACAATTACCAATCCCCCCAATCATCTGGGTCTCATGCCGCACACCTATCTGTCTGAGCTCAATCCTGGTGCGATAGACTTTGACCAAGTCCTTGACCAGTTCTCTAAAGTCTACCCTGGTAGGGGCGGTAAAGTAAAAAATTATCTTGGAGCGATCAAAATAGACTTCCACATCCACCAGTTTCATGGGAAGCTCACGCGCTTCTATCCTCTCTTTGCAAAACTTATAGGCTTCCTGGGCTAATTTTTTATTACTTAATTCTTGCTCCAGGTCTTCCTGGGTACCAGTCTAAGTACTGGCTTTAAATCTTCTGCACTAAAATCTTGAGGAAGCTTATCTTTTAAAAGCACCACTGTGCCAGCCCAGGCCCTTCCTGGGTCTCAACCACTACTCTATCTCCAGGTTGAACCTCTACTTCTGCACAGGAAAAGTAATATACAGGCCCATAATCTTTAAACTTAATCCCAGCAATCTTCATTAACCCAAAAGCCTCCTTGCCACTTCCTTAGCAGCTTTTCTACCCGCTCCCATAGCCAGAACCACAGTAGCTGCACCTGTTACAATATCACCTCCAGCAAACACATTGGGAATAGAAGTTTCGCCAGTCTCAGGGTCAGCTTCTATGTAACCCCATTTATTGAGTTTCAAAGAAGGAGTAGCTTCCAGGAGCAAAGGATTGGACCTGGTTCCTACGGCTATAATAGCCAAATCAGTCTTTATCTCAGCAATAGCTCCTTCAATGGGTACTGGCCGTCTGCGTCCACTTTCATCTGGCTCTCCCAGTTCCATCTTTTGTACTTTAAGGGTTTTTAAGCGTCCTTCGGCATCTCCCACAAATTCTAAGGGAGAAGAAAGGATTTCCAGGTTTACGCCTTCTTCCACTGCATGCTCCAGTTCTTCTCTGCGCGCAGGCATCTCTGCCTTGGTCCTTCTGTACACAATGGAGACCTTTCTGGCTCCCAATCTTAAAGCAGTTCTGGCTGCATCCATGGCCACATTGCCCCCGCCAATGACCACTACTTCCTTTCCTTGAGGCAGGGGAGTGTCATACTTGGGGAAAAGATAAGCGCGCATTAAGTTGACCCTGGTCAAATATTCATTGGCAGAATAAACACCGATTAAATTTTCGCCTGGAATACCCAAAAATCTGGGAAGACCAGCTCCAACCCCGATAAAAATAGCCTTATACCCCTGCTCAAATAACTCCTCCAGAGAAAGGGTACTGCCAATTACATAATTACACTTTATCTCTACTCCCTGGGCCTTCAGGGCTTCTAGTTCTGTATGCACAATTTTTTAGGCAACCTGAATTCAGGAATACCATAGACCAGAACTCCTCCTGGCTCGTGCAGGGCTTCAAAAATAGTTACCTTTATTCCCCTGGCAGCCAAAAAACCTGCAAAGGTCAAACTGCTGGGACCAGAGCCAATAGCTGCCACCTTTAAGTCCTCCCTAACCATAGGGCAGGTACTTTCCCCGCTTAAGGCATCACAGGGATGTTTGGCATAATAGGAGTCTGCCACAAAGCGCTCTAACCTGCCAATGGCTATGGGCTCACCTGTGGGATTGAGTTTACACTTGCCTTCACACTGGTGCTCCTGCGGGCAAACTCGCCCACACACCGCAGGTAAACTGTTGGTTTCCTGAATCTTTTTATAGGCCTTTTCAATGTCTCCTTCAGCCACAAACTTAATAAAGCCCTTACAATCCACTTCCACAGGGCAACCCTGCTGACAGGTAGGCTTTTTACACTGCAAACATCTTTTAGCCTCTTGAACTGCCTCTTCCCAAGAATATCCCAGAGCCACTTCAGAAAAGTTTTGAATCCTCTCTTTAGGATCCTGTTCGGGCATGGGAGTCCTGGGTTTTATTTTACTTTTTTTCTTTTTTTCCATGGCACTCACAAAATTGTTTATAAGAAAGTTGTTCTTGCTCTATATAAGACCTCAGCCTGCGCATAAGTTCAGCAAAATCTACTTCATGGGCATCAAACTCTGGTCCTTCCACACAGGCAAAACGCACCTTACCGCCCACACTTACTCTACAGGCTCCACACATGCCAATTCCATCCACCATAATGGAATTTAAACTCACCGTGGTTTTAACCTGATATTTTCTGGTTAATTCAGCTACAGCCCGCATCATCGGCACAGGTCCAACAGCAACTACTTCCTTTACCTCTGGTTCGGCCTGGAGATAGTTTTCCAGTACTTCTGTGACCAGTCCCTTATGCCCATAAGAGCCATCATCCGTAGCCACTAAAACCCTGGTGCTAAACCTGGAAAGCTCTTCTTCAAACAAAAGCAAATCCTTACTTCTAGCTCCAATTACTGAAATCACTTCGTTACCTGCTTCAGCATGGCCCTTGGCAATATGGTGCATGGCTGCAATGCCTGTACCTCCACCTACGCAAACCACTTTACCTTTTTCTCAATGCAGGTGGGTTTGCCTAAAGGTCCACACACATCCAAAATTTCATCCCCCACCTCAAAGGTCTCCAGAAGGGCAGTGGTTTTACCCACCACCAGATAAACAATTACAATCTCTCCCTTCTGCGGATACTTATCCGCAATGGTCAAAGGAATTCTTTCTCCCTCTGGAGTTAAACGGAGGATGACAAAGTTTCCAGGCCTGGCTTTTCTGGCAATATCTGGAGCCTTAATAGTCAACTCACTTACCCTGCCTGGAATAAGTTTTCGCTTGGCTACAATCTTAAAACCCATTCGCCTCTCCCTATTGTTCTTAGCCTTGAGCCACAATTTCCTTTAACCTGGCAAAGGCCTTATCTATATTTTCCCCTTGAGAACCGCCAGCCTGGGCTAAATCAGGTCTTCCGCCTCCACCTCCGCCAACTTCTCTGGCTACCTCTTTAATCAATTTAGGGGCAGTAAACTTTTCATGCAGGTCCTTGGAAACAGACAATAGCAAAAGTGCCTTACCCTGATTGTTGCTGGCCAGCAAAATAATGCCTGATTCCAATTTGGACCTTAAGTCGTCCATTACCTTGCGGATAGCCTCTATGTTTTCCACCTCCAGCCTGGCTGTAAGCACCTTAATTCCTGCAATTTCCTCTATGTTTTCTAACAGGTTTGCTCCCTGCCTGGCAGCAAGTTTTTCGGTGAGTCGTTTATTTTCCCTGACCAGTTGTTTATTTTCTTGAACCAGGCTCTTCACCTTGTCCACGACCTGCCTGGCTCCCACTTCTAAGCTACTTTGCACTTCCTTAAGAGTATCCCTTACTTCCTGAACATATTTGTAAGCTTCAAACCCAGTTAAAGCTTCTATCCTTCTTACGCCAGCTGCCACACCCTCTTCACTGGCAATGACAAACAACCCTGCCTGGCTGGTATTTTTGAGATGAGTACCTCCGCAAAGCTCCGCAGAAAATCCAGGCACCTTGACCACTCTCACCTTATCTTCATACTTCTCACCAAAAAGGGCCATTGCTCCCTGTTGCACTGCCTCTTCATAATCCATAACTTCTGTTTCCACTTCCACTCCAGAAAGAATAACCCTGTTTACCTCTGCTTCAATCTTTTTTAATTCTTCCTCGCTTACAGGCTTTATGTGAGTAAAGTCAAAGCGTAGCCTTTTGGGCTCTACCAGAGAGCCAGCCTGTTTTACATGCTCACCCAATACCTTACGCAAAGCTGCGTGTAAAAGATGGGTGGCCGTATGGTTTCTGGCAGTAGCAATGCGATCGCTTCATCTACCTGCAGTAAAACCGTTTCCTTTTCTTGCAGATTTCCTTCCTGGACTTTCACCTGGTGCAGAATCAGGCTTTTACTCACCTTTAAGGTGTTTACCACCTCTGCTTTACCCTTTGGCCCCACAATCCGGCTCTATCTCCTACCTGGCCACCGCTCTCACCATAAAAGGGAGTCTTATCCGTGACTATATAACCTGCTTCACCCCTATTTAAAGCAGAAACTATCTCGCCTTTTTCATTTAAGAGATAGGTAATAACTCCTTCTCCCTTTAAAAATTCATAGCCAATAAACTCACTCTTGGCCTCTTGCTTTACCAAAGAGGCAAACTGGGAAGTTAAGTCCTTTTCTCCGCTGCCTTTCCAGGCTTCCTTGGCCCGTTGCTTTTGCTCCTGCATGTACTTTTCAAAACCTGCTTCATCTAAGTCCAAACCTTCCTTTTCAGTGATATCTCTAATGATATCCAGAGGAAAACCATAGGTATCATATAATTTAAAAGCCAAGTCTCCAGGAAATACCCTTTTTTGAGCCTTTTTTAAATTTTCCATTTCTTCTGCTAAAATACCAAGTCCCTTATCCAGAGTCTGAGAAAACCTTTCCTCTTCTTTTAAAACCACATCCCGGGCAAAAGATTCGCTTTTTAAAAGCTCAGGATAGGCCTCTTGCATCTCTTCTGTCACCTTGGCCAGGGATTCAAAAAGAAAAGGCTCCTTAAACCCTAAAAGGCGTCCAAAACGATAGGCCCTGCGAATTAAACGGCGCAATACATAGCCCCGTCCTTCATTGGCAGGCAAAATTCCATCAGCAATCATAAAGGAAATGGCTCGCAAATGGTCGGCAATAACTCTAAGGGCTGTATCTATATCTTCATCTTCTTTGTATTTTACTTTGGCTTTGTCACACAGATAGCCAATAATACCCTGGAATAAATCTGAATCAAAATTGGAATGAACTTCCTGGCAAACTGCAGAAATTCTCTCCAGACCCATGCCCGTATCAATGCTGGGCTTGGGCAAGGGCGTTAGCTTGCCTGCTTCATCGCGGTTAAATTGCATGAAAACCAGATTCCAGATTTCCAGATAGCGGTCACAATCACAAACCCCAATACCACAATTGGGGCCACAGGCCATTTCTTCTCCCTGGTCAAACAAAATCTCTGAGCAAGGACCACAAGGACCGGTATCACCCATAGCCCAGAAATTATCTTTTTCTCCCAGGCGAAAGATCCTTTCCCTGGGCACGCCAGCTACCTCTTGCCACAAACTAGCAGCTTCATCATCGTCCTTATACACAGTGATATACAATCTATTGGGGTCTAGCTTAAGCTCCTGGGTCAAAAACTCCCAGCAAACTGGATAGCCTCTTTTTTAAAATAGTCGCCAAAGGAAAAATTGCCTAACATTTCAAAGAAGTATGGTGCCTGGCTGTCCTGCCCACATTTTCCAGGTCATTGTGCTTACCACCTACCCGCAGGCACTTCTGCGCAGTGGTAGCTCTGATATAAGCACGCTTTTCCTGCCCTAAAAAGACCTGCTTGAATTGCACCATGCCAGCATTGGTAAAAAGCAAGCTCGGATCGTCTTTGGGTACTAAAGGAGAACTGGGAACAATGGTGTGACCCTGTTTTTGAAAGTATTCCAAAAATCTCTTGCGAATTTCTTTGGCCTTCATGGTCGATTTTCACTCCCTTTACTTGTTTTCCTGGTTAACTTCTGAAGAACTCTCTTCTTCCTTTTTCTTTCCCAAACCCAACTTCTCCAGAACTTCTTCTTCTATACGCCTGGCCAGTTCAGGATTTTCCAAAAGAAGCTGGCGTACATTTTCCTTGCCCTGTCCCAAACGTTCAGTTCCAAAGGCATACCAGGCTCCACTCTTGTCAATAACTCCCAGATTTACGCCCAAATCCAAAAGTTCACCTTCTCTGGAAATTCCTCGACCATAGAGGATATCAAACTCAGCTTCCTTAAAAGGCGGGGCTACCTTATTTTTAACGACTTTTACCCTTACTCTATTGCCATAAACTTCATCTTTATCCTTTAAGGTCTGAATTTTGCGAATATCCAGACGAATGGAGGAATAAAACTTAAGGGCATTACCTCCTGTAGTGGTTTCAGGGTTGCCATAGCCCATAACCCTATCTTCATTCTAATCTGGTTGATAAAAATAATAGCAGTACGGGATTTATGAATGGTACCTGTGAGTTTACGCATGGCATGGGACATAAGCCTGGCCTGGCTTCCCACCTGGGTTTCTCCCATTTTTCCTTCCAACTCAGCCTGGGGAATAAGGCTGCTACCGAATCCACAACTACTACATCCACTCCTCCAGAACGCACCAAGAGGTCGGCAATTTCCAAAGCCTGCTCACCATAATCAGGTTGAGAAATAAGAAGTTCATCGGTTTTAACGCCCAATTTTTTTGCATAATCCACATCCAGGGCATGCTCGGCATCAATAAAGGCTGCTACTCCACCCTGTTTTTGAGCCTCAGCAATTACATGTAAAGCCAGTGTAGTTTTTCCAGAAGATTCCGGGCCAAAAATCTCCGTCACTCTACCCTTGGGAATCCCCCCTACTCCTAAAGCTAAATCCAGGGAAATAGAGCCTGAAGGGATAGCTGGAACCTTTAAATGGGCATGGTCAGAAAGTTTCATCACTGCCCCTTGCCCAAATTTGCGTTCAATAGTGGTTAAAGCTGTTTCCAAAGCTTCTTTTTTGGCTTCTTCTGGAGATAGTTTCTTACTCATTTTAAAACTCCTTATTCTTAGGACCTATAATGGCATAGGCACTATGATTGTGTATGGATTCAAAACTTTCTACTTCTACTTTATACCAAAGAATTTTATCCAGTTTGTCCAATTCCCTGGCTACCTTACGCACCACATCTTCCACAAACATGGGATTGTCAAAGGCCTTTTCCGTGACTTCCTTTTCATCTTCCCTTTTTAACAAGGGATAAACAGGAGAAGAACCTGCTTTCTGGGCAATAAAAATCAAGTCTTCCAGCCATAAAAATTCTTTAATCCCGGCAGAGATTTTAATCACTGCCCTTTGACTGTGGGCACCTTTTTCCGAAATAGCCAAAGAACAGGGACATACAGTAAAAACAGGGACTTCCACTCCTAAGGTGAAAGTAAGCCTATCGTCAATAAGGCTTCCTTCCACTTGGGCCAAAAAGTCCAAAAGAAAATCCTGACCACTTTGCGGTGCCTTCTGGCTGAGAAAATAGGGAAAGGTAAAAAGCACATGAGCGTCTTTAGCTAGTAATTTTCCCTTTAAATCCCAAAGCAACTGCTTTAAACTATCATAATGCAGTGTTCCCTGCCACTGAGAAAGCACCTCTAAAAACCTGCTCATGTGCGTGCCCTTAAATTCTTTGGGCAAGTCCACACTGATATCTACCTGGGCAGTGGTATGCTGAATTCCCTTGTTCTTATCCTGCACAGTAAGAGGCAACCTTAAATTTTTCACCCCTACTTTATCTATCCGCAAGGGAATCTTAGCTGGTGTATTCTGCACATCCAACATTAAAGTAGGTCCTCTCCTGTAGTGGTCATGGACAAGTTACCATGCTTTACGCCCTTGGTGGAAATGAGCTTTTCAGCTGTTTCCTTTATCTTGAGTCCATTTCCACGCAAAATCAAGACTTCCAGGCAATTGTGATGATCTAAATGAATATGCAGGGAAGTAACAATAACATCCAGGGCACCGTGTTGAATCTCTGTAAGCCGTTGAGATAGGTCGCTTTGATGATGGTCATAAACCAGGCTTAAAATGCCAATAATCTCCCTTTCTGGATCTTCCCACTCCTTTTGCACCAAAGCATTGCGAATCAGGTCCCTAATGGCTTCAGACCTGGTCTGATAACTCTTTTCGTCGCAAAGGTCGTCAAATTTTTTTAATAAGTCTGAATCCAAAGATACGCCAAAACGAATAGTTTTTCCCATAATTAGCCTCCTTGCTTACGCAATTCCCAAATACTTATTAAAGGAGATTGGAGAGAAAGTTTTACTTTTTTCTCTACTAAAGGCAAAACCTGCCAGCCTTTTTCCTTCAAAAATTCTACCCCTTCTTTGGACACTTCTCTATTGGGATTACTGAGCCATATAAAACCTGCATCTTTTAAATAGGTCTGGAAAAAATTGTGCAACACTTCAAAAAAAATCTTTTCGTAAAGCACATCACTGGCCAATAAAAAGTCAAAACTCTTTTCCTTTAAAGCTGGCTTCCGCCAGTCCATCTGCAACCATAAGGGGCTTTCCACCCCATTTATCCGGGCATTTTTTCGGGCAAAACTTAAAGCTTCATAAGTATAGTCAAAAGCAAACATTTTAGCACCCACAGACTTAGCAATCAAACTTACCAGGCCCAGGCCACAGCCAACCTCCAACCCTCTTTTTGCCTTTATTTTATCAGCATGACTGAAAATATATTCACCCAGCAACTTGGCTGCAGGCCATACTTCCACCCAATAGGGAATCTTATCTTCTTCTAGGACATCCATCTCTGCCCACAGGGTTTCTAAGTCCCCTGGCCTTTGAATTTGCCACTTTTGCCCACCTATTTCTAAAGAAAGGGTCTCCATCTGGCTGCCATTACTACTTACCGCCAGCCATAAAAAAGCCTATTTGAGCTACCTTTTCCCCATCTCTGCTGGAAAAGGTCGTCACAATTTCTCCAGCAAAAATAACTGCAATTCTATCAGCTAAACTCAAAGCTTCCCCCAGGTCTCCACTTATAAGCAAAATTCCCGCCTTCTCTCTGGCTTTTAGCAACAACTTCCACACTTCCTGCATAGCCCCAATATCCAGACCCTGAGTGGGTTGCTCTGCAATAATCAATTTGGGTTCTCGCCTGAATTCTCTGGCCAGCACCAGTTTTTGCAAATTTCCACCACTAAGTTGCCTGGCCTTTAAGTGGGTACCAGGAGTTTTGATTTTAAATTCTTCTATTTTGCTCCACAAATCTCTTTCTGCACCTTTGTAGTCCACCAAAGGGCCTTTTTGAAAGTGATGCCTCAAGGTTAAAAGAAAATTCTCGGTCAACACCAACTCCGGGCAGGTAGCCATGCCCAGTCTATCTTCAGGAATGTAAGCCAGGTAATCTCTGGACTTGGGAGAATCAAAAAAAAGCCTGGCTTCTTCTCCAAAAAGCCATACCTTTCCTTGATATCTTCTCTTTAAACCAGTGATAATTTCCACCAGTTCCTGCTGACCATTGCCAGCTACGCCTACTAAGGCTAAAATTTCTCCTCGCCTTAAACTCAAATTTATATTTTTTAGTTTTTCTCCCCAAACATTCTCTAACTTTAAAACTTCCTCTTTAGGCTCTATTTCTCTAGGCTTCAAATCCAAAAGCACTTCTCTGCCCACCATTTTCAAGGCCAACTCTTTCGGCGAGGCAATGTCCCTGGTGGCCACTCTATCCACAATCTGTCCTTTGCGTAAAATAGCCACTTCATCTGATATTTCCAGGACTTCTTCTAATTTATGGCTGATAAAAATAACCGCCCGACCTTCCCTGGCCATTTTTCTAAGGCCAGCAAAAAGCTTTTCTGTTTCCTGGGGAGTAAGTACAGAAGTGGGTTCATCTAAAATGAGGATTTTACTATCCTGGTAGAGTAATTTTAAAATCTCCACCCGTTGTTTTTCTCCCATGGAAAGGTCTTTTACCCTGGCGTCCACATCCAGGGTAAAATCATACTGGGCAATCAGGTCCTTAATCTTTTCCTTTATTTTATTTTTTCGAACCCAAAAACCTTCCTCCTGACCCAGGGCGATATTTTCCCAGACCTGCATTTCTTCAATGAGCATAAAGTGCTGATACACCATACCAATGCCCAGGGCCAAAGAATCCTTTTCTGAAGTCAAAAAAACGCGTTGGCCTTGATAGTAAATTTCTCCTTCATCAGGCAAACTCTTGCCGGCTAAAATGGACATTAAAGTACTTTTGCCTGCACCATTTTCACCTAAAAGGGCTAAAATCTGGCCCGGGTAAATATCCAGATTGATTTTATCATTGGCCCTAACCGAGCCATAGCTTTTACTTATGTTGCGCAAACTAACCAGAGGATTCATTTTCATCTCTGATGCACAAGAGGTTGGACGAACTGATACTCTGCATCCCAGGGAAACAAAATCCAGGTATCCTGGCTTACTTCTGTAATGTAGGTATCTACACTGGCCGACCTGAAGGCTTGGCATACACAGTGGCAAAATGGGCCCTGGGTAACATGTCTCTTACTATCTGGCAGTTTTGCCCGTATCTACCAAATCATCTATAATTAGCCAGTTTTCGCCTTGAGCCTGCACTTCTTTTAAAATTTTGGTTTCCCCCTGAGTTTGCCAGTCATAACTGGCCACACATACGGTATCCACAATTCTAATCTCCAATTCTCTGGCAATGATTGCTGCTGGCACCAGGCCACCTCTGGCAATGGCAATAATGCGCTCAAAAGGGCCTATTTCCAGCAAGCGCCAGGCCAGGGCTTTGGAATCTCGATGTAATTGTTCCCAGGAAATGGGATAGGTTTTTGTATACCGACTCTTCATTGAGTAAACTCCTCTTAATCCTTGGGTTCAATATTCAAGCCCAGATGAGCAGGTGCATCCAGGCCCTTTTTCTTAAAACAGGCCAGAAGAAGCACACCTATGGTCAAAAGATAGGGTAGCATGAGTAATAAAGAGGAAGAAATATTGCTTCCCAGGGCTTGAATGCGCAATTGCAGGGCCATTACTCCTCCAAAAAGATAAGCCCCCCAGATAGCTCTAAAGGGACGCCAAAAGGCAAAAATAACCAGGGCTACAGCTATCCATCCCCTGCCGGCAGTAAGCCCATTGGTCCAAACATGGGTATAGGCCAGAGAAAGGTAACTCCCAGCAACTCCCACCAAAAAAGCTCCACTTAGCAGGGCTACCCATTGATAAAAAAAGACCTTTATTCCCCTTGCCCTGGCAGCATAAGGATTTTCACCCACTGCCTTTAAGCGCAAACCAAACCTTGTTTTTTCAAATAAAAGATAGAGTACTGGAGCTAAAAGCAAAGAAAAATAAACCAATACATCCTGTTTAAAAAACACTTCTCCTAAAAAGGGTATGTCCTTAAGTAACGGCAGGTCCAGTTTATCAAAACCCACTGTTTTTATTCCCACATAAGGAGTCCCCAAAAATTGGCTAATCCCAATCCCAGTACTGTTATGGACCAAACCAGAAACCACCTGGTTGCCTCTAAAATCAGACACACTAACCC
>LZQN01000125.1_pt1 | contig 13834 bp, 18 predicted proteins | sample 768531 | NCBI WGS metagenome assembly LZQN01 (sample SAMN05207080, study PRJNA324506) | oil field metagenome | isolation source: sample BH-FW-7 from oil reservoir | place: India: Bombay High | collected 2015-12-02
TGTCTAAAAAATTCTATATTGTGGTTTCTTTTTTCCAATTGAATCGCAAAAACAGGGCTTGCTGGAAAGGCTAAGCGCCACTCTTAATCCTCAAAGAGTAATTCTTGAAGAAAGAGAAAAATTTGAAACCTACAAAAACCAACTTTTTCAAAGAGTGGAAGAAGTGAGAGCTTCTTTGATGGGCACAGGCGTGCGGGTGGTTCCATTAAACACCCAAGAATTAATTGAAATGTTTTATAATTTTTACAATCCATCAGAATTTGAATATGTCTCAGTCTCATCAGTGGATGAATTGATAATTTCCTAAGCAAGCGCTAATAAAGTTAATAAAAATGAAATTTCCTTTGGGGTTTTTAAAAAAGAAAAAAAACGGGGCCATTCTAACCGAAAAAGATGCTTCTTTGGAGCATCTTTCTGAACCAACTTCTTTTTCCCAAAAGACCTAATAGAACAAGAATCAATTTACAAAAGCAGTCTCTCAAAAGTTTTGGATCTGATCGCTCCGTCTGCCTTGGAGGTTTCTAGTTCTCATTTGCAAGTGGGAGAAGTTTTTTGTCGGACAATTTTTGCCGCCACTTACCCCAAATCATTAAACATTGGTTGGCTGAATTATATTATTGGAATTGATTTTCCTATGGATATTTCAATGTTTATTCATCCTTATGATACTAATAAAGTTCTCAAACAGCTTAGGAAGCAAGCCACCCGTATCCAATCTCAGCTTAATATTGAAGCCGAAAAGGGCTTGGTTCGCGATCCTGCTCTTGAGATGGCCTATTACAATGTGGAATCACTCCGAGACCAGCTCCAGCAAGGAACGGAAAAGTTTTTCAAGTTTGGGCTTTACTTCACTATTTATGCCTCAGACTTGGATGAATTAGACAAAAGAACTTCTCTCTTAGACGCCATGCTTAATGCTCGCTCTATTTACACCAAGAGGGCAATTTTCCGGATGAAGGAAGGGTTTATTTCTTCTTTGCCGTTGGGGAAAGATGCCTTAAATGATTCAGCCGCCTTAAATACTTCTCCTTTATCTACTACTTTTCCTTTTGTTTCAGCAGATGTTACTTCCAATCAGGGAGTGATGTATGGAATCAATAACCACAACAGCTCTCTGGTGCTTTTTGATCGTTTTTCAATGGAAAATGCCAATATGGTTATTTTTGCCAAATCAGGAGCTGGAAAAAGCTATGCAGTTAAACTGGAGATCTTGCGTTCTTTGATGCTGGGAACGGAAGCTATTATTATTGATCCTGAAGATGAATATCGCTATCTGGCTGAAGCGGTTGGCGGCAGTTATATCAAGATTTCCCTCAATTCTCCCCATCGAATTAATCCTTTTGATCTTCCCAAAGAAAAAGACAAAACCACGGACCAGCTTCTGCGTTCCAATATTTCAAACCTCTTAGGTTTGTTCAAAATTATGTTGGGAGCAGTAACTCCAGAAGAAGATTCTATTTTAGAACAAGCCATTCGGGAAGCTTATGCCGTCAGGGACATTACTCCAGAAACACCCACTGAAGAACTTGAAGAAAGAACAATGCCGCTTCTTTCTGATTTGCATCAGATTTTGAGAAATATGGAAGGAGCGGATGATTTGGCAGTGCGGCTGGAAAAATATACCAGTGGAATTTTTTCAGGGATTTTGAATGATTTTAGCAATATTTCTCTTGATAATAAGTTGATTGTTTTTAATATCAGGGACCTTGAAGATGAATTAAGGCCAATTGCAATGTATCTTATTTTGCATTTTATTTGGAATGAAGTGCGAAGCAATATTAAAAAGCGGTTTATTGTTATTGATGAAGCTGGGTGATGATGAAATATGAGGAGGCGGCTCAATTTGTTTTCTCAATTGCCAAAAGAATCAGAAAATACTATGGGGGCTGACTACCATTACTCAAGACATTTCTGATTTTATGGCTTCTAAATATGGCAAGCCAATTATTTCCAACTCTTCTATCCAGCTTCTAATGCGGCAATCCCAGTCTTCTATTGATGCAGTAGCTGATACTTTTTATTTAACTGATCGGGAAAAATATCTTCTTTTGGATTGCAATGTGGGAGAAGGCATTTTTTTTGCCGGCCTTAAAAGAGCTTCAATAAAGGTGGTGGCTTCTTACAATGAAGACAAGATTATCACTACCAATCCAGCGCAACGGTTAGCCTTGGAAAAGGAAAAAGAAGAAGGCCTTGAAGAAGATATTTAGAAAATCTTTCTGGGGGCAAAAAGAGCAAAATAGAAGTGAGTAAAAATAATTTTTCCCAAAATGTTGGAGGAATTAAAAAATAAAATAGCCCTAGAAAAGGAAAGGTTGGCAACTGAAAAAAGCAAGCAGGATTTAAAAAGCAACGTTTCCAAGAAAAACAAGCATTGGCAAAAGATTCAATGAAGGCCTCTATTTCAGCGGCTACAGCTTTTACTGAAATGAGCTTTAGTGATTATCAGTTGTGGGTCTTGTTATTTTCCATTCTGGCTGATATTTTCACCCTTTTTCCTATTGTCGGAAATTTAATAGCAATTTTATTTGCAGTTTTAATCTGGGTTATTTATTTTCTTAATGGCCACTTTAGGAAAGACCGTTGGGCGGCTAAAATGGGAGTGAAAGTGACGGCTGATCTTTTTGAGATTTTGGGCTTTGGGATAAATTTTTTACCCTTTTTCACCTCTTCCGCCCTGATAAATTACTGGATCACCTTAACCGAAAGAAAGATGAAAAAAGAGGAGGCTTAAAAAGTTTAGTTGGCAATGAAACCAATCAGACAAAGACAAATTCGCAAATAAAACCAGTTGCTTAAAACAGCCCAAAATTTTTTGTTATAATTTAAAAATATTAAGAAGCAGGAAGAAATGGCAAAAACAAAAAAAAGAGAAACTATTTTGTGGTTGGTGGTTTTGGCTGAATTGGGGGCAATTTTGTTCTTTGTCAGTTATTTTGTTTCTGATAGGGAAAGAATTGGGGTTTGGGAGTGGGTATTGTTTTCAGGCGGCTTTTTCGGCTTGCTTCCTTTTTTAACCGAAAGATTTATTTTCAGGGAAAACTGGAAAAGAAATATTTTTGGCGAAAAGATTTCCAAGAGAAAACTTGGCTGGTTTCTTGCCTTAATGGCTGCTAGTGGGGCTGCTTCTTGGTTGGCTCTTTATTTTCTTGATGGCAAAAATATGCTCAAAAGCCTTTCTTTTATAAAAGGATCAAGTTGGATTTTGGGCTCTGTTTCTTTGGTCATTTTTTTGGATCTTTTAATTTTGCCCATCATCATCTTTTTTCGAGAAGCGTTTTTTAGGGGCTGGGTGTTTTTTAGAACTCAAAAAGCTTTTGGTTCTTTGTTGGCTGTTTTTGTTCAAGCTGTTGCCTATTTAGTTTGTGAAGCTATTTTTAATTGGGGAAAGAATGATTTTTCTTTTGGGGCTTTTGTTTTTGGCTGGTTGTGTTTTTTTGGGAGGACTATCTTGGATTTTCAAAACTTCTTGGGCGCCTTTTTTTGCTTATTGGGGCTACCAAATAGCAGTGGACACTTTTTTCTTATACAAAATTTCAAAAATAGTTTAAAATAAAAACAAGAAGGTTTTCTAAAAAGCAAATTAAACATTTTTAAGATAAAAAGCAAAATGAAACAAAAAATAAAAATATTTTTTCAGCCTAAAAAACTTTTCTACAAAAGCTGTTTAGTTTTTCTTGGAGCTGTTTCGGTTCTCAATTTTTCTCTTAACTTGGCGCTGGCTGGCTGTGATTTTTCTGTTTCCGCTGATGATGGAGACTTTTCTTTTTCTATTGATATCAATGAGGTTATGGATTGCGCCGAAAGAAGGTATGGTTATGACCAAGATATCCTAAGAAGAACAGAAAGAAAAGAGTCCGTTCCCCAAGTTGAAATATTTTTTGACAAATCCGAACCCAAAGAAGGAGAGAAGGTGACTGCTACGGCTGTTCCCAGAAGCTTTAAGAACAGCAATGAAAATCTTTATTACACCTGGTATGTTATTCACACTGATGAAGACGGCAATCCCACCAATACCATCAATGAAGGAATGATTGAAGCAATGGGAATTGTTGCTCGCGGCGCTTTTAATTGGCAATATTTCTATCCTGGAAAAACGAAAAATGATGTTTATGCCGGGGGAACAAGTGATCCGGACGAAGATAGCTTTGAAGCGCCGATTGGCGGGGCTGATGGAGTGGGGGCAAAAAGTGGAACCGGGGTGGGTGATTTTGAGGACCAGCATTTTTCTAGTTCTTCTTCGGGAGGAGGAGGCGATGCTTATTCTGGGAGTTATTCCAGTTATGCCGGCAAAGGAGTAGTTAGCGATAGCGCCATTACCCGTTGTTATCGCCACCACTTTGGCTACAAATATCCCAGCAAGGACACTCCCAGCGGCTTTTCCAGTGATTATTTTTCTGGTAGGGATCTAATTGTTAAGTGCAAACATAAATTTCCCAGTATACCTCGATACAAAATTGGTGATGGGAGATTTGGCAATGCTGAAGAAAGTTACTGGGAAACTGATCCTAATAACCCCGATACTGATGGGGATGGGGTAATAGATGAAGCCGATTTGGCTGGGCTTAACCAGCAGCAATTTACCTGGAATTATCGCAAAGGAGACCTTGTTGGGGTGGTGGTGGAAGGAACTTCAATGTTATCCATTAATGATGACAAAAACAGCGGTTATTATAAAATTATGTGGGCTTCTCCTGGAATTTGTTCCTATAAAGAACGGGATTTTGTGGATGGAAATGAATGCTTTCGTTGCATGGAGGGACAATCAAATTGTCCTGAAGAAGTTTGGAGAGGAAGTGATTTCTCTGATTACGGCTTTAATTATTTAGCGGCGATCCCTGTTAACCAAGAAGCCAGCAAACCGCTTGAAGTGGTGCTTAATTTCAAACCTCAAAATCCTCAATTTGATGTGGAAAAGCCAGAATATTCTGATCTTATTACTGTCACAGCTTCTTTGAACAATGAAGGGGTGGATGAAGATTATGTTTACTACAATTGGTATTTGGAAATTTGCGACGAAGACAATTTTGAAAACTGCAGCTCTTTTGATTTAAATAAAGTTAAACTGGAAACTTTTTTGGAAGGAACTGGGGTGAAAGAAATTAAATTCACGCCTATAGCCAATGATTTAATTGATGAACCCAAAAAATATCTCAAGGTGACAGTTACGGCTCGCCGCCATAAAAATGACAAGATTGGAATTGCCAATACCATCATTCCAATTGCCCAAAACAATCTTGATATAAAGCTTTTTCGGGTAGTAAGAGATGGAGATGTTTGGAAAAAGGAGAGGAGATTTGCGACACAGATAATTATCGGAAACTTTGTCCAGTCTATCCCTTCCAAATTTTAGCGGCAGAGATAGAGACCACAGATGGCTCAGGGTTTGACCCGGATGGAGATGAATCAATTGCTTGGCAAATAAACAATCTTCCTATTCTTCCACCAACGAAAGGAATTTTTTCGGGACTTGATTTTGGTGGAGGCGCTCAGGGAACTTTTGATAAATTAGTTTATTTTCCCATTACAAGCAGTGAAGATAGTGTTGTTTCAATCTCAGCCACTGCCCAAAACAATAGCGGCAAAAATGATTTAATTTCAGAGAGGCTTTTATCGGTTAAGAATCCATTGGCTGTGATCATTCAAGAAAACGCCTCTGGAGCTGAAATAACTAATTCTGGCGAAACAGCCGTCTTTGAGGCTGAGTATGACGAAACCATTCACCTTCGCGCCAAACCAGTCCCCAATTATCTTGATTTTTTTGATGCTGATGATGGAATTGTGGTGCAATGGTTTATAAATGGCGAGCTGGTTAATACTGCTTTTGCGGCACTTAATCCTCAACTAGAAATTGCCACCACCGAAGACTCTCTTAGTTTCAAAAACAAAGCTTCGTTTGGCAATGGCTATAACATTCAAGCTCGGGTGATAAAAATTTCTCGGTGGATGAGGAGACGGTTTTGAACGAAGCCTGGAACATCTATAGTAATAAGCTGGTTTTTGATACCGCCATCAACACCAAAACAAAATATAATGACACTATTATTGGAAGCGAAAGAGGAATAAAATACTTTTGGGCCTCAACCGCCAAAAATGCTCCTGAGTATTTAATATTTGCTATTCGAATTGCTATTTTTGTTGTTCTGGTATGGGTGATTTTCTTCGGGGTGTTTTATGCCCTAGAAACCTATCCGCTTGCTGAAAAAAGAAGAAAAAGATATTTTAATTGAAAAAACAAGCAAGCAAGCTTGAGCTTGGGCGCCAAAAGAAGTAAAAATTTCAGGCAAAATAAAAATTTTTAGCTAAAATGAAAAAACTTTTTTTCGTTTCTTTGTCTTTGTTTTTGGTTTCGTTGGGACTTTTTTTGTTTTCAAAATTTAACTATCTTTTTAATGGTTCTCAGGCGGACTTGGTGGTTAACAAGAGTGATGTCTCAGAGACAAAGGAGGCTGCGCCAAAAGAAGAAAAAAAGAATCCAAAAGCCAAATTTTTAGAAATTGCTTCCAAGGGGGTAGCTGGAGCCGCTCTTTATGCTGATGGCTCTCAAATCATTTTTTATCAAAACCAAAAATTTCTTGTTTCTGATTTTAATGGTGAGTCAAAAAATTCTTTGGCTGCTTATCCGTTTTTGAGTGTGGAAGAAATTGTTTGGGGAAAAGAAGGAAAAAAGGCGCTGGTGAAAAGCAAGGGCGTTATTATTTTTTTGATATTGAAAAAAATGAAGCAAATCAGCTGAAAAACGGGATAGATTTAGCTCGCTGGAATATTGAAGGGGATAGAATTATTTACAAATATTTTGATTCTCAAAGCGGGCAAAGGTCCCTAGATATTGCCAATCCAGACAGAAGCAATTGGGAGAGCATTGTCAAAAATGTTCCTTTTCCAAAAATGGAATTCAAGGTAAAGCCTCAAAGCAAGGGCTTGATTTATTATCCAGCTCCCACCGCCAAACTTAAGAGTGAATGTTTTTTTGTTTTAATAGATGGCAATCAAAATAAGAAAATTTTTGATGACAAGTATGGAGCGGATTTCCTTTTTTCTCCTGATGGCAAAAAATTCTGGTTTCATCCACCCCCACTCAAGAGGGAAATAAAATGGTGCTGGGAATTGCCAATGAAAACGGAGGGGAATACCGTGGCTTTCGTTTTGCCACTTCAGTGAAAAAATGTGCCTGGTCAAAAGACAGCCGATTTGTTTATTGCGCCATGATGGGAGGATTTCCTTCTTATGCAATTTTGCCGGATGAATGGGAGGAAGGCAAATACAATTCAGAAGATCTCTTTTGGAAGATAGACACAGAAAGTGGAAAAATGGAAAGAATAATAGAAAAAGAAGAAATTCCTCAAGTGGTGGATGCGGTTAATTTGTTTTTAGACAAATCAGAGCAATATTTGTTTTTTATTGACCGAATCAGCGGCGGTTTGTTTAGAATAGCCATCAAATAATCAGAAAAAATTGAAATTGTGGGCATTTAAGGAAGCAAAATATTTCCTTATTTTCTTTTCAAAAGAGGCTTTTTCTTTGAGAAGTCAGATTCTAAAGCCAAAGTAGAAAAAGCAAAAAACCAAAATAAAAAGAAGTGATCATTATTCCAAAAAGTGGCATCCACCAAGCTATGAACTGAAAAATAGCTCCAAAAACTTGCCAGAAAGACCGCTATAGGGCGGTCTTGATTGCTTCTAAGGGTATTTTTTATTGCTTCAGCCAAAGAAAAAAAGACAAGTAAGATCCCAATCAATCCAAACAAGCCTCCTTCAATAAAAGTTTGCAAAACAAAGTTGTGGCAATGAGGAACGGCCCATTGGGGAAAAGGAGCGAAAAATTTTTGGCTTTCCAGGTAAGCTGGCTGGAAATTTTTAGGGCCAATTCCGGAAAGCCAATTAGAAGCAATTATTTTTGAACTAGCTTGGTAGATAGCCAATCTTGAAAGGTTGGATCCAGAAAGAAAAAAGGCCTGCTTTTGGGCAAAGTTTAGAAATATTGGACTGACAAGAAAAAAAGAAAAAATTGCCAGAAAGAGGAACAAAACCTTAGCCCAAAGAAGAATGAAATTTTTAGTTTTTGAGTAAAAAAAGACATTGATTGAAAAGAAGGTTGTGGCGATGAAAGTTGCCAACCAGCCTCCCAAAGAATACGAACCGAAAAGGGAGATGAGATGAAAGAACAGTAAACAGAGGCTTATTTTAAAAAGAAAATCTTTCAAAATAGAAAGGTTGGTGGAAGTCTTTTTTTGGAGAAAACGAATCCAAAGAAGAAAAAGGCCGGCTAGAATTCCAATTGATAAGCTGGTGGCCAAAAAATTGGGAGATTCAAAAAAGATTGAAATTCTTTTATCAAAGGTTGTTTTTCCCCTGATCCAAAAAAAAAGTTCCAATGATTGCCAACAAAGAGGAATAGCCAAACAAAAAAAGAAGAATTTTTTTAAAAACCAGGGAAAATTCTTTGCCGAACCTTGCCCAGAACAAGAAAGAAAAGCCAATTGGCAAAACAAAAAAGCTTTTAATGAGTCCCAGTCCATCCCAAAAAGAAGAGTATTTTTCAAAATTTAGCCAAAAAGAAACCAAAAAACCGCTGAAAATAAAAATAAGGCCTAGCAGAAATTTTGGAGGAAACAGGGCGAATAATTTTTTAAAAGAGAATTTTTGGCGCTGAAATAAAAAAGTAGCGGCAAAAAAAATAATGCCAGCCAAAAGAAAAAGATCCAAAAGAGACAGAGTGCCTTTCTTCCCCAATGGTATCTTAATAAGATAAGTTGGAAGAAAAAAAGGAAAAAACCAAAAGAAATTCAAAAGGCGGGATAGGACCAAAGAAGCAGGTTTCATAATAAATTAGGCGTTATTTTCCAAAGAAATTAGAATGATTATGAGAGGAAAGAGGTTGACAGAAAAAACGGGGGTTTCAAAGAAAGAATGAACCAAGAGGGCGATGAAAGCGGCGGCTAGGTATTTTTCCAAAGGCTGGGGAGTTTTTTTAAAAATATACTGCAAAATTGGAGAAAACAAAAATCCTCCAAAAAGCAAAAATCCCACCAGTCCCGTCTCGGCCAAAAAATCTAAAAATAAATTATGAGCATAAATGGGAATGCGATAATCAGCTAAAGGGTCAACAAAATAGCTAAACGCGCCCAGTCCTGTTCCTTCCAATGGTTTTGCCTGAAAAGCCTTCCAGGCGGTTTGCCACATTTCAAGTCTGCCTTGGTTGGAGCCTTCTTTGAGGTCAAAAGATGAAAAAAATCTTTGGGAAAGGGGATTGGGAAAAAATGCCAGCCCTAAAAAGAGGGAAAGAAAAATCAGGCTCCAATAGGGCTTCTTTTTAAATGAATTGACAATCTTTGAAGGGGAAAGGAAAAGAAAAATGAGCATAGCCAAAAAAGAAAGATAGGCCGCTCTAGAAAAAGACAACAACACACCCAAAGACAACAATGTTATTCCCCCAAGAAAGAATTTGTTTTTGGTTTTTTTCCAAAAGAAGAGGGCGAGGGGAAGGGAGAGGTTTAGGAACAAGGAAAAAAGATGGGGATCAGGAAAAGATCCAAAAGCTCTTAATATTGTTTTTCCCTGAATATTGACTAGCCAACTGGGAAAATTCAAAACAGTTTCACCAAAAGCCTTTCCCAGAAAAAAGGGAGTGAAGAATTTTCTCCAAAGCTGAAGAGTTTCTTCCAATCCCCAGATGAACTGGAGAGAGAACTGGACAATGCCAAACAAAGCCAACAAAAGAGAAGACATCAAAATCATTTTCAAAACCCTTTCTTTATTTTTGTTGGCGATAGCAAAGGAGAAAAATATAAAGGAGCAAAAGAGAAAAAAAAGAGGCTTTTTCGAAGAGTCCTTTCGGGAGAAAGGGACCAAAAAGAAGAAATTCCAATCCAAAATAAAAACATTATCCAAAGCCAAAAACGGGGACGCTTGTCAATTAAAAGCTCTTTTTGGGCCAAGCTTTTTGCCAGCCAAAAGAAAAAAAGCAAAACAATGAGAACGCGAACAAAAGAAAGATCTATTCCTTCTTTGGGATTTAAGGCGAAAGAAAAGGGTAAAGACAGAACCAGAAGATAGAAAAATTTTTCAATCATTGTTAGAAAGTAACTTTTTGATCCAGTGAATAATTTTTAGCAAAAAAGTTTGCCAAGGAGGGCAATTTTTCTCAAAAAAAATAAGCTGAGAATGGTAGTAGGTCTTTTTTTTGAGTCGAGAGTCCTTCCAGCTTTTGCCATCCAAATGAACAACAGTTATTGTTGGTGATAAAAACACTTCAAATCCCAAAGCTTTTATTCGAAGACAGAGATCTTGATCTTCAAAATACATAAAAAAACGCTCATCAAACCCACCCACCTTTTTAAATAAGCTTTTTCTGGTCATTAATGCGGCGCCACTAACCCAATCAACGGAGATGGAAAATTTTTTTCCATGGTTTGCCAAAGGTATTTTTAAAAAGAATGGAAAAAGAGTGGTTTTTTCCCAGAAGTCCAAGTCTGAGGGCGATTATTTTGAGCCAAGACTAGTTTTGGAGCAACTACTCCTATCTTGGGATTTTTTATTAAAAAATTGGCTAATTTTTGAATGGTGTTTTTTTCAATAAGAGTGTCAGGATTGAGAAAAAAGAGAATTTCTCCTTGAGCTTCTTGCACTCCCCGGTTGCAAGCCGCTCCAAAGCCAATGTTTTTTCCGATTTCAATCAAGCGAAAGGGAAAAGAAAAATTTTTCAAGCTGAAGCGGTTGGGAATCGTTATTAACAACGATAACTTCCAAGTCTTTTTTTTGGTCCTCTTTCTCATCTATGCTTCTAAGGCAGTTTTCTAGCTCAGCTTTGCTTTTATAGTTAACGATAATGACAGATTTTTGAATTTTCATTGGTAGTTTGGCAGTTAAAGGCTCCAAAGGCATTATTGATAATTCACATGATAATTTCCAGAGGAAAATCACCTAATTAATTCTAACAAATAATGGAAAATCTTTAAATAAAATAAAACTAAACATTAACCAAAGGTTAAAATCGGAAATTAATGAGCGAAAGTGAATACTGCTTGGTTGGTCCTTTTGCCAACTATTGGCAATTGATAATATTGGACCCTCAAGTTGTGTTTTCAAGCTTTCTGAAAAATGCTAAAATCAAATTGAACGGTTTGCTCTTTGAAGCCAGCCTTGATCCTGCTGTTTTATGATGGGCAAAAATAAGCGCATTAAACGATAAGAGCAGTTTTTTAAAAAGTAACTTTTAACCATTTTTAAAAAATCAAAATGAGCAACAATGAAAAGAAAAAAATAAAAAGGGATATGCTTTTTGGGGACATCACAGAAAATGAAAGAAAGGAAGCGATTCAAAAAATAATGGACTCTTCTTGTCCGCGGAAAAGCTTTTTTGTTGATGACTACAGCCGCGGCCATCATTTCCACCATTGGAATCTTGGAAGATAATAGCGCTGTGATTATCGGAGGAATGTTGGTTGCTCCCTTGCTTTCGCCAATTCTGGCCATTTCAATGGGTGTGGTGATGGCTGATTTTCGCCTAATTTATCGCTCTATCAATGCCGTCCTCAAGGCAGTTATTTTCGCCTTTTTCTTTTCTATTTTTTTTGCTTTTATGTTCGCTCGTCCCTTGGAGTTAAATCACGAAATGATTATTCGGAGTGAAATTAATTTGGAAGCTGCTGTTCTTTCTTTAGTGGTCGGGATTGTAGCGGCTTTGTCGGTGGTAAGAAGAGAGCTTCAGCAATATCTGGTGGGGACAGCTATTGCTATTTCTCTTATTCCTCCTATTTCAATGAGCGCGATCGCTATTCGGATGTATGATCCTGGCCTTTCTTTTCGTTCTTTCACTGTTTTCATTTTTAATCTAGTGGGAATTGTTTTTTCAGCCACCTTGATTTTTTCCTTGTCGCGTTTTTTTATTTCCCACAAAGAAGTGGAAAAAGAGCTAAAAAAAGAAGAAGAGCTTTTGGGAAATAGCGAAGGAAAAAAAAGTCAAGGCTGATTTTGATTTGGCCAAGAAGGCTTATTTTTAAAAGCCAGACTAAAGCAATGATTGATATTCATGCCCATTTAGATTTTGAAAATTTTGAGAAAGACCTTGACCAAGTGATTGGCCGTTTTTTTGCCCAAGGAGGGGAAGCAATAATAAATATTGGAACAGACCCGGAAAGGAGCCAAAGAGGACTGGAAATTGCCCAAAAACACCCAGCCATTTTTTGTTCAGTTGGCTGTCACCCCCATTGGCTGAAGAAATTTTTAAAAAAAGACAAGGCGATGAAAACAAGATTGAAAAAGATTTGGAGGAAATCAGAAAACAGCTGAGAAGGCTCTCAAAAAACAAAAAGGTGGTTGGAATAGGAGAAACAGGTTTGGACTATTTTCGCCAAAAAATGAAAAAATAAGAAAGCTCCAAAAGAAATTATTTTTTCTTCATTTGGAAATTGCCCAAGAAAGAAATCTTCCCGTCATTGTTCATTGCCGAGATGCCTATGGCGATGTTTTTAATATTCTTCAGGAGCGCTCTGACTTTACAATAATTCTCCATTGTTATGGGGGAGGGAGAGAAATCACCGAGCAATTCCTTCATTTTCCTCTGATAAATTTTTCTTTTTGCGGCAATATTACTTACTCCAAAAGTCCCCAAGCGGAAATTTTTAAGGCAATAGAAATGATTCCCGAAGGGAGAATCTTGGCAGAGACGGATTGCCCTTTTCTTGCTCCAGTTCCTTTTCGAGGAAGAAGAAATGAGCCAGCTTTTGTGAAAGAAACAATAAAAAAAATTGCCCAAATTAAAAACAAACTACCCTCTGAAATGGAGAAGATTGTGGACCAAAATGCAAAAAATATTTTTGGGCTGGCAAAATAGTCCCAAAAAGAAGTTTCGTTGCCGCCTAATTTTTTGATGTTTCTTTTGCAAAAAATACTTTTCCAGTCTCAGGGGAAAATAAAAAAGAAAAGCTTGTTAAAAAATGACAGGTTAAATTCACCTCAAGCACAAAGTTTAATTTAAACCCGACGCTTCAAATGAAAATTGCCATAGATTGCGCTGATCTTGATCACAGTCGAATAGACGGAACAAGAGTTTACATCAAAAACATTCTTAATTTTTTGGGAAAACTGGATCAGCAAAGCCAATTTTTTCTTTATCACCAAAAAGATTTTAATCCCGCTCTTAGGCCGAATTTTTTTAATAACTATATTGAGCGAAAAATTCCCTATCCTTTTTTTTGGACTCAAACTCGGCTTGGGTTTGAACTGCGAAGGGATTTGCCAGCTGTTTGTTGGATGCCTATTCAGCAAATTCCCCTTATTGGGCCGCCAAAAACAAAGTATGTTGTTACTATTCATGATCTAGCTTTTAAAATATTTCCGGACCATTTCCCCCGCTTGGACCAATTTAAGTTGAACCTTTTTACTTCATCAGCCGTTTTGCGATCAGATGGAATTATCGCTGTTTCCCATTCCACTAAGAAGGATATTGAACATTTCTTTCCTCAAGTCAACAAAGAAAAAATAAGGGTAATTTATCACGGGGTTGGTGAGAATTTTTTTGCTGACAGCAAGGAAGAAGAAATAGCTAAAATCAAAAGAAAGCTTGGTCTTAAAAAATATCTTTTGTATGTGGGCGCAATTCAGCCTAGAAAAGGGCTGGTCGTTTTGGTGGAAGCTTTTGAAAAACTAAAGAGAAAAAAACCTTTTAAAGATCTTCAATTGGCGCTTGTGGGTGAAGCGGCTTGGAAAGCAAAACCAACTCTTAGGAGAATAAAAAAAAGCTTTTTTCGGCGGGATATTTTGCTTTGGGTAAAGTTAGCTTTAAGGACCTTCCCAGGGTTATCAAGGAACAGAGGCGTTTGTTTTCCTTCTTT
>LZQN01000126.1_pt1 | contig 13737 bp, 14 predicted proteins | sample 768531 | NCBI WGS metagenome assembly LZQN01 (sample SAMN05207080, study PRJNA324506) | oil field metagenome | isolation source: sample BH-FW-7 from oil reservoir | place: India: Bombay High | collected 2015-12-02
AAGTCAGCTTCCCGTATCTTTCTCCCCACACCAGCGTCAATGACTTTGTGAAGTAAACTATGGCCCATCCAATGACTACCGTGTAGTACATTGTGATTATCAAGCTCCTGTGACCGCCCACCAGCCAATCCACTCGAAGCCTCTGCCTCCAAGCTTCCTCATTGATGCAGGAGCGCTCCCCCTGAACCTGTGGCCGATGGCAAACTCCAGAATCATCAGGCTTATTCCCGCCACAAAGAGTGCAACGAAGTAGGGGATGAGAAACGCCCCTCCACCGTTTTTGTAAACAAGATAGCCGAATCTCCAGATGTTTCCGAGTCCTATGGCCGAGCCAATGGCGGCGAGAACGAAACCGGCTCTTGTAGCCCAGTTTTCCCTCTCCATGGCCACTGCTTAGACTATCCTGACATATAAACTTTGTTTTACTAAAAAAATTTTAAGGGCCAACTTTTGTTTGCAAACGCTCAGCCTCAAAGGCTGCAACCTCGTAGCCCTCAAAGTTGACGAGGTGAACCACAACGTCTCCTCCGAGAACGTCTTCGAGTTCTGTGGCCATTGATTGATAGCTGTTTTCCATTTCTGGCGTAAGCTCGCTGGCATCGTTAATTCCAACAAAGGGAACGACGTGATAAACTCCTTCCGACTGCTCGAAAATTACATCCCAGTCGTAGTTCTCTCCGACAAGGCTCTCAAGGTAGTTTGCAAGGTTAAACGCCTGCTCCCTATCAACACCTTTGAAGTAAACGAAGACCCTTCCAGCCTTCTCGAAGCTGTACTGGTTTTTAACAGCAAAAAGCTCATCGTTCTGGTGGGTGACAAGGACGAGCTTAACAGGAGAGCCGAAGAAAACCTCCTCACTAACCCTTGAGGCAAGAAGAGCAAAGTAGACCTTGAAGCTCTCTTCAACTTCAGATGGGGAGCTGTAGGAACTCGGAATCCTCACCTCGTACTCGTTGCCGCTCATGCTGAGCAGAATGTCAGTATCAGAGGTAAAGCCGAACTCCTCTTGCAGATAACCAGCCAGAACCTCTGCCTTTGCGTCGGGGACGTTGGTGTAGTAGACAGTCGTGTGGCCGACGGTAACGCTGCTCTCCTCATCAGTGCAGCCTATGAGCGAAATGGGCAGTAGTAGCATCAGCAGTATCAGTTTTTTCATTTTATCACCTCCTTTCACTTCTCCACATACCTGTAAATCTCGATGGTAGCCTCATACTCCTCTCCCGGATTTGGCGGGGCGTAGTTCACTCGGACAACGAAGGAGTTGGAGGAGCCGTAGAGCAGATTGGTTGTATCCTCATGTTTTGCAACAACATTTCCGCTCCTGTCTATGATTTCTATGTCCTCAACGATCCCGGTTCCACCAGCAATGATTCTGTAGGTTCCCGGGCCGAGCAATTCTGAGGTGAAGTGTACTCTGTCGTTGAAAACGCCCTCATCGTAGGCTACAAGCTCCTTATCGTAGTTGGCTTCGTAGTAGTAGTTCATAACCGCAACACCAGCAATTCCGAGGAGAATGAGGAGGAAAAATCCCATTATGAGCTTTTTCAGCATCTCATCACCCGAGGTTCTTGTAACCGAGAAGGACTTCGTGGTCGCAATCGCCAGTCTTCTGGTGGCTGTAGATGGTGAAGGCTGTGTAGCTTCCATCAGAGTTCTTGTTGATGTAAACGTGTCCAATCTCTATCTCCATGGTGTCTTCGTGGAGGTAGCCGGATGAGGGATGTTTGCAGAGGTGACGGCTTCAAGGTTCATCACGCCGATGTCTGCAAAATTCCCGTTAATTGCAGCGTTGTCGATGCACCAAGGTTCGAGCATTATGTCGAAGTTGTTTTCATCGCCATATCCACTTGAGAAGTCAAGAAACATTCTGTTGGGGGTTGAGAGAGTAATCTTGACTACATTGCTTCCCGCTGTGCCTGAGCTGGCAGATGAGTCACCACCGGCAGACCATACTTCATCAAAAACTCCGTCAAAGTCGTAGTCGTGCATGTCAGCATCTCCATCAAAGTCTGCATCCCTGACATCCACAACTCCATCGCCATTCAAGTCCCATGCATCAATCCTGCCGTCACCGTTGGTGTCGTAAACGTCAGGAATTCCGTCGGCATCTAAATCCCATGCGTAGCTCTTCTTATTGTTTAAGGTTGTAATCCAGAGGTCAGTCTTGCCATCGTAGTTCTCGTCAAGGTATCTCTCTCGAAGTCCCCGTTCTCGTCGAGGTCGAGGAGCACCGCATCATACTTTCCATCGCTGTTTCTGTCGTAGATGACAAAGTGCTGAGTGACCTCTGCGTATCCATCTCCGACGTAAACATCCCCCTGCCCGTCTCCATTCGCATCAATCCACGTATCCTTAACATCTCCGTGCTTCGTTCCTCCTCCCCAGCCCGGATAGTCGTCTATGAAGTCGTCGGGTATGTTACCATCCCAGTCTATGATTATGAATAGCCCGAAGAGAATCAGCAGCAGGAAGAACAGCTTTTTCAGCTTTCCCATTCAAACCACCTCACTCATCCCAATCGCCCTCATCGTCCCAGCTGTCGTCATCCCAGTCGTCTGCATCCTTCAAAATGCTCCTTTGCTTCTTTCCCTTCTTTTTGCTCTTGTCCCCTGACATAGCCCAGATCCCAACGATTGCGAAGCCAGCGGCAAAAACCAGCGAGAGGGATGGCTCGACAGCTTCTCCAACGAAGTAGCCCACAACAGCTCCTATCAACACAACCACGAGCTTGAGCACCTTTTTGAATATCCAGAGCAGCAGGAGAGCGATCAGGATTATGATGAGCCCCGCCAAAGGCCCCTCGACGTGAAAGCCCGTCAGAAATTCCTGCCCTTCAACTGCAAGGAGAAAAGGCTCAAACATTGCCCTTCACCTCCACCCAGGTGTCCTTTTCAAACCACCCTCCTGAAATGCGCTTGTACTTCCTTCCAGTCTCGTAGTCCTCGTAGATTCCCGGAATGCTGGTTTCGTGCAAAACGCCAACATCCGTTTGTATCCATCCGCCGTTTCTGTCCTCTATTTTCTTTCTGAGCTTGATCAGGGCATCAACCGTCGCATCCGCCATGTTTCCGAAGTAGCCAGTCGGGTCGAGCAGCTTTCCAATCTTCGTTGCACCGTCGAGCACGACAATGGAAACCTTTGTTCTGCTGTCGAGATTCATCTTTTCGAGCTGTCTCGCATGATCCATCAGCGCTTTTGCATCCTGAGCGACGAGGTAGATTTTTGCCGGAGTTGTGAAGAACTTCACTTTCTCAGCACCTTTGAGCTTCACAGTATCTCCAACCTGCTCGAAGTTTGATGCGACGAACTGAGCCCAGTCCAGAGCGCCGCCAGAACCATACTGCCCCCCAACAAACCATTTGGGCGGGTTGATTATTCCCGTCAGAATGGCGTTCTTCACCGCTTCTCTCTCAGCTTCAGATTTGGAGTTCTCATAAACGAACTTGTTTAGCTCGTAGTTTCTACGCCAAGGGTCGTTCTTATACTTTTCCGCAATCTCCACAACCTTCTCCGCTTTGTCCGGGTCATCCTGAAAGATTTGGATGATTGTCTTAATCTTCTGGTTGTGGTAAACCTGAGCGTCCATGTATCTGTTCATCTCAGCAACCATTCTATCGGGGTCGTTCTTGTATTTCTCGTAGAGGTTCTTTATGTGGGCAATTTTGGGCTCGAAGAATGACCTGTCGGGCTGGGACTCCATGTATTCTATGTGCCTTTTCATCACACTCTCCGCCCATTCGAGCTTTTTCTGGTAAACACACTCATCGCTGGTTGCTATGTCTGGGTCATTGCAGTCAACAAGGCCATCTCCATCGTTATCTTTGCCATCAATAATTTCCGGGCTGATGAAGTTGAGAGTCAGGCTTTTTGTGGCGAGAAGTGTTATGCCTGAGGAGGTCTCACCGTAGAGCTTGATCCAGATGTCCCCCTTTCCCGTGTTAATATTCTTCGGAGCAATTCTTGCGTAAAGATCGTTGTTGTAGATAGTAAACTTCCTCTCGATGCCGTCGGGTGCAATAACCACAGCATAGAGATTGCTCGCCCCCTCTCCCGACACCTTTGCCTTGATGTTGACAATGTGAATGAACGCTTTGTCGCTCCACACTCCGCCTTTGTTGAAGAAGGATGTTACTGTTGCTCCCTCACTTGGAGAGAGAATCTGGATTGTGTAGGATGCGGCTGGAGTTGCGGTTGTTGTTGGTGTTGCTGTCTCACCCGCACCAAGGCTGAGAAGACAGCACTTTCAATTTTCAGGCTGAGTGTTTTTGTGAATTCTGCTGTTTTCTGGTTCAGGTCTTCGAGGCACTTAACATAGTTGCTGTATTTTTCCGAATCAACCACTTCGACGCAATCATTGGTTTGAGCGTCGCAAACAGTATAAACATAGTCAGACTCACATGTGTAAAAATTATGGATATTGATTATAGTTGCCACTTCAGCTCTTGGTGTGACTGTGAGAAGTTGAGAAAAAGCATGCCTGGGTGATCCCTCCCAGTATTTTTGTCCATCGATGTTCTGCCAATCGACAAATAGGTGATAGCAGTACTATCTTGTACCTCGATTGTGCTTATTTGCTTGAAAATGTCATCACTTCCACTCTGGTATTCATCACACCTGGCTTTCTCCCTATTTAGATCAGACCTTAGGATGTTGGAGCCACTGGCAGGAATTTCTTTGTAGTTTTTGTATCCATATATTTTCATAATTTCTGTGTAATCCTGAATTTTTATACTCACATCTGCTGTAATCCCTGCATAAGCTATGGGCCCAGTATATTTGTAATGGCCGTTAATGATCGACCCGATATTCCCGTAGGCCTTTGTGTCCACCTCTACTCCAACTGAACTAACAGCGTCAACAACCTTGTTAAATTCTTCCTCACTCAGAGCGCTTGCCGGATGTAGCAATGCTAAGAAAAGCATCGGAATCCAAATTTTAGCTAAAATCCTCGAATAGCTCACCTCTAAATTTTATTCCACTGGAAGACGGCAAAATCTTCCAGATTCGTTCCAATTTGCATAATTCAAGCTTCAATCTACCACTCTCATCCAAACAAGAAACCAGTCTCGGAGAGAAAGGCTTCTTGTAATAACGGTAGTTATGCAAACTTGAACTATATAAACCTAATCGAAGCCACTATATACCAATAAAAAATTTTTATGAAAGTTTGGAGGAATATGCGGAATTAGGAAGGAAGTTATGGCGCTGAATACAGTTTCCGAGATGCATCAGCAAAACGTAAAAATTAAAAAATATTGCTGTGAGCAAATCGCATGCATGCTATGTGACATTAAAGCTACAATCTTGGATGAGGTGATAAAGTGAGCAAAAGAAAGCTGGATCGCATTGGCGTTGCTGGCTTGCTCATGTTTGCTGCTGGGATGCATCTTTACGGGTGGTTTGCTGCTGAGATGGACATGTTGCTGCTCCCGCTAAGTAGTACATGGACTGTTCTAAGCTACCTCTCTATCGCCTTTGGTCTTATTATTGCTCTGGTAACTGCAAAATCTCCATCTAAACATTTAGAACACAACCTGGTGGCTATCGGTTTCATAATGTGCATCGCATCTTACTTTACAGCTCTCGCTTATAGCCAGAAACATGACGTTCGTCAGAGTCTCATTACTGGGGTGATGCATAAGATGTATGAAATGCACGCACCACCTGCTCCTTATGTGCTGGGCTTGTTCATTTCAGGCTGGTGATTATCACAGCAGTGGGTACAGTCAAGGCGGTTAGGAGGATACATAAAAAATAGAATTAAACCCAGGCGGAAATTTTATGACCGCATATAATTTGAACACCATCCAGGGAGAGATGCACCTACTTTTTCAGCGGCGTCAAAGATGATATCGTTCCAAGTTTCTATGACCTGCGTCGAAGGATACATCTGTCCGTGACCTATACTACTTATATTGCAACTTGAACAGATTTATTGACATGAGTGAACGCACGACAATTGGAGACCAATGGCGGCTTTACAAAAAAGAGGGGTTGGTAACTGGCGCTTTGCTCGGGTCCTTTCTGGCTATAGGTTTGCAGGTTGTTTACGTTTTCAATGATGTTGAAACAAGCAAAATGATTGGAGCCTTTGCGAGCATGCTTCTGTCTTTCGGCTTTGTGTCCACAGCTGTACCGCTGGCAGCTAAGGAGGATGGAGCTGAAAATCTCTTAACCAGTGCCAAAGTTTTCAGGGCGAAAATAGTTTCTATCTGCTTGCTTCCCACAGCAATCACGACCTTGAGCTTAGCTATTGCCATTCTGACGATGCTATACACGGGCTTCTGGATTGAGGCTCTCATATATTACGCCTCGGTTTATCTTACCCTCTTTACTCATGCAATCTCCAGCCTGATCGTTGCAGGGAAAAGCGACGATGTTAGGGAAGCCTACAAAGCCTCACGTGAGATGTTCGTTTTGCCAGCACTTCCCATGACCGGTGTGATGTTGGCGATGGTGTCAGCACCGTCTCTTATAGCCATTCCTTTCGCTTTGCAAGTAGCTTTGTTCGTGGCAGTCCTCAAAGCTGCGAATAGAAGGCTTATGAGGCGAATTTTGCTGTTTTAATGGTTGCTGTGAACGCGACGAGTGGTGAGATTATAAGCGTTCGTGGGGCTGGTTTTGGTGAATGATACGAAAAGCGTTGGCGCAAACCTGCATTCACAACCCGAATTTTGCCTGCAGCAAAAGTCGTTGAGTAACTCTGACCATTAAAATACTAATCGAAGCCACTATATACCAATAAAAAATTTTTTATGAAAATTCACTCCTCTTTTTCTTCAGTCTGCTCTTCCTCCTCGCCACTCTCTCCTTCCTTCTCAGCTTCCTCTTCAGCCTTTATTTCCTCTCCAAGCTTCAGAAGTTCCTGCTCTCTCTCAAACCTCTCCACTATCTCTATTTCCTTGACATCAGTGGCCTCGAAAATGTCCTTTACAGCCTGTATCGCCAATGAGGAACACCTGATTTAGATAGACATCACTTGATACTTCCACAATTGCCTTCTCGCCCTCAATCCTGACATCCTTAACGTCAATGCCCGTGTGGATAACGAAGAGAGCTCTTATCTTATCCTCTGGTTTTCCAGCTTTTCCTTGATTTCGTAGTCGAAGATGATTTTTTACCTGCCAAAGGATGGTTGAAGTCCACTATGACTCTCCTTCCGACTATTCTCTCCACCGTACCGATTCTGTCTCCTATTCTCACCCTCTGTCCGACCTCTGGCCTCTCCTTGAACCTGTTAATGCTGAAGGTGTCTTTAAAGTCGGGATTGTACTCACCGAAGGCCTTCTCAGGGGGAATCTCAACCGTCCCCTTGTATCCTACTTCCTTGCCCTTTATGTCCTCCTCAAGACCTGGCAGAACGTGGCCTTTGCCAACAACGATGTAGATGTCTCCGTATCTCGCGTTTTCGTTGTAGATTCCGTGCTCTTTAGCAACTTCTTCGTCCGTAGTATCGACAATCGTCCCGTCTTCCAGCTTTGCAGTATAGCTGAGCCTGATGAAGTCACCATCCGATATCATTAACACCACCTTTTTAAGCCCCAAGGGGCGGATATAAAAAGATTGAGATGGAGGTCGAGGCAAAGTTTCCCTACCGCGAAGGAGTGGAGGAGAAGGTTAAGGAAATAGCAGAACTAATCATAGAAAAATACGAGCAGGATGTTTACTTTGCACACCCGTGCAGGGATTTTGCCCAGACTGATGAGGCACTCAGGATAAGGCAGGATGTTGAGGGTGTGACGATAACCTACAAGGGGCCGAAGGTTGATGCCGAGACGAAAAGCAGGGAGGAGGTTAAGCTTAAAGTGGACAACTTTGAAGCAGCAAGGACAATTCTTGAAAAGCTCGGCTTCAGGGCTGTTGCGGAGGTTGGGAAGCTAAGGAGAATCTACGGCCTGGGTGATGCTATAATCTGTCTGGATGATGTTGTGGGGCTTGGAAAGTTTGTTGAAATCGAGGTTGAGGCTGAAGACATAGGGGCAAAGGAGAAGGTCTTTCAGATAGCCGAGCGGCTTGGTTATTCAAGGAATGAGAGCATCAGAGATTCATATCTTGAGCTTATCTTACAGAAAAAATCACGAAAAGAGCCTCTTTAAATCGGCCAAAAGTCTTAAATATCGATTGATGCGGGAGCTAATTACATCACACAGGTTGGTAAAGGAAAGGGCTTGAGCAAAAGCCTTATAAACCTAAAAACCAAATAATGTGTTGCCAAGAACGAAAAACCGTGGGTCCGGCAAGTGCCCCGAAAGGGCGTAAGCCCGTGATGAGGGGAAGCCTTCCTGCCCACGGTATATTGTGGGAGGACCGCATGAAAAATGCGGTCTGATGTGGGCTTGTCAGCAGAGCAAACCGGCAGGCGAGGGATGTATTCACCGCTTTAGCCCCCGCCAATTCTGGTTGATCCTGCCAGAGGCCGCTGCTATCCGGCTGGGACTAAGCCATGCGAGTCTAGGGGCTTGTATCCCTTCGGGGATGCAAGCACCGGCGGACGGCTCAGTAACACGTGGACAACCTGGCCCTCGGGTGGGGGATAACCCCGGGAAACTGGGGCTAATCCCCCATAGGGGATGGGTACTGGAATGTCCCATCTCCGAAAGCGCTTAGCGCCCGAGGATGGGTCTGCGGCGGATTAGGTTGTTGGTGGGGTAACGGCCCACCAAGCCGAAGATCCGTACGGGCTGTGGGAGCAGGAGCCCGGAGATGGACCCTGAGACACGGTCCAGGCCCTACGGGGCGCAGCAGGCGCGAAACCTCCGCAATGCGGGAAACCGCGACGGGGTCAGCCGGAGTGCTCGCGCATCGCGCGGGCTGTCGGGGTGCCTAAAAAGCACCCCATAGCAAGGGCCGGGCAAGGCCGGTGGCAGCCGCCGCGGTAATACCGGCGGCCCGAGTGGCGGCCACTTTTATTGGGCCTAAAGCGTCCGTAGCCGGGCTGGTAAGTCCTCCGGGAAATCTGGTCGCTTAACGATCAGACTGCCGGAGGATACTGCCAGCCTAGGGACCGGGAGAGGCCGGGGGTATTCCCGGAGTAGGGGTGAAATCCTGTAATCCCGGGAGGACCACCTGTGGCGAAGGCGCCCGGCTGGAACGGGTCCGACGGTGAGGGACGAAGGCCAGGGGAGCGAACCGGATTAGATACCCGGGTAGTCCTGGCTGTAAACGATGCGGACTAGGTGTCACCGAAGCTACGAGCTTCGGTGGTGCCGGAGGGAAGCCGTTAAGTCCGCCGCCTGGGAGTACGGCCGCAAGGCTGAAACTTAAAGGAATTGGCGGGGGAGCACTACAACGGGTGGAGCCTGCGGTTTAATTGGATTCAACGCCGGGAAGCTTACCGGGGGAGACAGCGGGATGAAGGTCGGGCTGAAGACCTTACCAGACTAGCTGAGAGGTGGTGCATGGCCGCCGTCAGTTCGTACTGTGAAGCATCCTGTTAAGTCAGGCAACGAGCGAGACCCGCGCCCCCAGTTGCCAGCGGTTCCCTTCGGGGAAGCCGGGCACACTGGGGGGACTGCCGGCGCTAAGCCGGAGGAAGGTGCGGGCAACGGCAGGTCCGTATGCCCCGAATCCCCCGGGCTACACGCGGGCTACAATGGCCGGGACAATGGGTACCGACCCCGAAAGGTAGGTAATCCCCTAAACCCGGTCTAACCTGGGATCGAGGGCTGCAACTCGCCCTCGTGAACCTGGAATCCGTAGTAATCGCGCCTCAAAATGGCGCGGTGAATACGTCCCTGCTCCTTGCACACACCGCCCGTCAAGCCACCCGAGTGGGCCAGGGGCGAGGGGGTGGCCGTAGGCCACCTTCGAGCCCAGGGTCCGCGAGGGGGGCTAAGTCGTAACAAGGTAGCCGTAGGGGAATCTGCGGCTGGATCACCTCCTAAAGGTGCATTCCAGCCTTCGCCTGCCGGGCTCATGTGCTGACAAGCCCATGGCTCGTAGCTCAGCGGGAGAGCGCCGCCTTTGCGAGGCGGAGGCCGCGGGTTCAAATCCCGCCGAGTCCATTATTACGTGCACCCGGCGATGAAAGTCGTCGGGGAAGGGTTGATGGGCAAAATTGCCCAGGTGAAGCCGTGCAGAGGTTCGTCCCCAAATGCAATCTGGGACCGGCTCTACCGGCGATTATCCCGGCCGGTGGATGGCTCGGCTCGGGCGCCGACGAAGGGCGTGCCAAGCTGCGAAAAGCCCGGGGGAGGCGCATGGAGCCTTAGAACCCGGGATTCCCGAATGGGATATCCTGTCCCTTCGGGGAGCTCCCATCAGGGAGCGGGAACGCGGGGAAAGGAAACATCTGTGTACCCGCAGGAAAAGAAAGCAAACGCGATGCCGTGAGTAGGGGCGACCGAAAGCGGCACAGCCCAAACCGAACATCCGGGGGTAACTCCGGATGGATGTGGTGTTGTAGGACCCCGCCTAATGCCGTGGAACGAAGCCGAAGTGGTCTGGAACGGCCCGCCGTAGAGGGTGATAGCCCCGTAGGCGTAAGTTCCACGGTTACAAGGTGGGGTATCCTGAGTACCGTGGGTTGGAATTCTCGCGGGAAGCTGGGGGTCATCAACCCCCAAGGCTAAATACGTCCCGAGTCCGATAGCGCAATAGTAGGGTGACCGAAAGCTGAAAAGAACCCCGAGAAGGGGAGTGAAAAGAGCCTGAAATCGGCCGGGGATAGTGAGCAGTGGCTCGAAAGGTAATCCCGGCAAAGGAAAGCGCCGAGAGGCGCGAGTACGAGCCGGGACATGCCGGAGTCACTGCGTACGTTCTGAAGAACGGGCCAGGGAGTGTACGGTAGGGGCGAGGCTAAGGAGTGAAACTCCGAAGCCGGAGGGAAACCGACAGCCCGCAGCTTTTGCGAGGGGCGGGGTGTGCTCGCCCGTAGTCCCTGCCGTACGACCCGAAGCCGGGCGATCTAGGCGGGGGCAGGGTGAAGCGGTGCGAAAGCGCCGTGGAGGCCCGCAGGGGTGTTGATGTGCAAATCGCTCCCTCTGACCCCGTCTAGGGTGAAAGTCCAATCGAGCCCGGGGATAGCTGGTTCCCCCCGAGACATACCGCAGTATGACCCGTCCGGAGGTTGGCGGTGGGGTAGAGCACTGATAGGAGGATCCGGGGGGTGACACCCTCGCCCTCCTGTCAAACTCCGAATCCACCGCCGCCGTAGATGGGCGGAGTCAGGGGCAGGGGGTAAGCTCCTGTTCCGAGAGGGAGACAACCCAGACCGGGGTTAAGGCCCCTAAGTGCCGGCTAAGTGTAAACGATAAAGGAGGTCCCGGGTCGAAGACAGCGGGGAGGTAGGCTTAGAAGCAGCCACCCTTTAAAGAGTGCGTAACAGCTCACCCGCCGAGACTCGGGGCGCCGAAAATGGACGGGGCTCAAGCCGGCCGCCGATACCCCGGGGCTCCGAAAGGAGATCCGGTAGGGGGCGTGCCGATGGCGCAGAAGCCTGAGGCGTGAGCTCGGGTGGAGCCGTCGGTAACGAATATCCTGGCGGTAGTAGCAGCATAGTCGGGTGAGAATCCCGACCGCCGGAAGGGCAAGGGTTCCACGGCAATGTTCGTCAGCCGTGGGTGAGTCGGTCCTAAGGTGGCCCGTAACTCGCGCCGCCGAAAAGGGAAGCCGGTTAATATTCCGGCACCGCTGCCCGCTGCCGTTATGGCACCCGACGCCTCGGGATAGGCCGAGCGGGAGCTGCCAGCCCGTCCAAGCGTCGAAGCCCCCGGAGATCTGTAATGGAGAGAAGGGGTGAAGGCGTGATGGCGTAAGTTGCCGACTCCTGGGGCCCGTGAAAAGGGGGGCAGTTGGACCGTACCGAGAACCGACACAGGTGCCCTGGGTTAGAAGCCTAAGGCGGTGGCGGAACACTCCGGCCGAGGGAATTCGGCAAATTAGCCCCGTATCTTCGGTAGAGGGGTGCCTGCGGTTTAGCAGACCGCAGGTCGCAGTGACTAGGGGGAGCGACTGTTTACTAAAACACAGGGGGCTGCAACCCGGCAACGGTTTGTACAGCCCCTGAGTCCTGCCCAGTGCGGGTACCTGAAACCCGGGTACAACCGGGCGAAGGGCCCGTAAACGGCGGGGGTAACTATGACCCTCTTAAGGTAGCGTAATACCTTGCCGCTTAATTGGCGGCTTGCATGAACGGATTAACGACTCCCCCACTGTCCCCGGCCGGAAGCCGGCGAACCCCGACATCCCAGTGAAGAGTCTGGGGACCCCCGTTGGGAAGCGAAGACCCTGTGGAGCTTTACTGCAGCCTGCCGTTGCTCCACAGCTGGGGGTGCGCAGGGTAGGCGGGAGCTTCGAAGCCCGTCGTCCGGGCGGGTGGAGCCGTCGATGAGACACCGCCCACCTCCAGCTGTGGAGCTAACTCCCGCTGGGAGGACATCGGTAGGTGGGCAGTTTGGGTGGGGCGCCACTCCCCCGAAAAGGTATCGGGGGAGCCCAAAGGTCGGCTCAGGCGGGTCAGAAATCCGCCGTAGAGTGCAAGGGCAAAAGCCGGCCTGACGTGAACCCGCAAAATAAGGGTTCACGAGCCGAAAGGCGGGCCTAGCGAACCACCCTGGCCTTTTGGTGAGGCCGGGTGACGACAGAAAAGCTACCCCAGGGATAACAGAGTTGTCCCCGGCGAGAGTACATATCGACCCGGGGGCTTGCTACCTCGATGTCGCTCTCCCCATCCTGCCGTGCAGCAGCGGCCAAGGGTGAGGTTGTTCGCCTATTAAAGGGGATCGTGAGCTGGGTTTAGACCGTCGTGAGACAGGTCGGTTGCTATCTAACGGGGGTGTCAGGGCGGCTGAGGGGAAGGAGGCTCTAGTACGAGAGGAACGAGCCTCCGGCGCCACTGGTTTACCGGTTGTCCGGCAGGGCATTGCCGGGCAGCTACGCGCCACGCGGTTAAAGGCTGAAAGCATCTAAGCCTGAAACCGCCCCCGAAAAGAGCCGCCCATTAAGGGCTCCCGTAAAAGACGGGGTTGATAGGACCGGGGTGTAAGCGGCGAGCTTCGGCGAGCCGTTCAGCCCGCGGTCACTAATCGCCCGCGCCGATTGGGCCGGTCTCAGGCATAGATTGGGGACGAACCTTTGCATGGCTTTGTCAACAACTTTTTAGTATTGACCTTACAACTCTCTCGTAAACTCAGACACTCTATAATAGAAAATTTTTTAAACAACAAAACTTTTTTGGTGCTATGGTAAGTTTCGTGCATGTCATTTCAGTAGAATCAAACACTGCTGAAATTGTGGACAGTGTGAAAATGAGTGGGCATCCAATTCATAAAGCATACCTAATATTTGACAGCGAGGAGTCCAAAAAGCACGTCGATGAAGTGAAGAAGACCCTAAGCTCTCTGGTTGAAGTTGAGGTTCTTGAGCTTAAAAGTGATGGAGTGTATGATGCTGTTGTGGAGATACTCAGGACTGTGAGGAAGGAAGTGGATGCAGGAAACACAGTGCTTTTCAACATCACAGATTCGGATAAGCTTACCTGCCTGGCCTGTTTCATTTCTGCTCAGATTTCTGAGAGTAAAATATACACCAAAAAAGGTGATTCAGTCGTTGAAATACCAACTCCTCCGATAAAGAAGGTCAACGAGGACAAACTCGAAATACTGCGGGCACTTGAGAGGAAGGTGGTAGTGTAGATTCTGGATGCAGGAAACACAGTGCTTTTCAACATCACAGATTCGGATAAGCTTACCTGCCTGGCCTGTTTCATTTCTGCTCAGATTTCTGAGAGTAAAATAT
>LZQN01000127.1_pt1 | contig 13716 bp, 13 predicted proteins | sample 768531 | NCBI WGS metagenome assembly LZQN01 (sample SAMN05207080, study PRJNA324506) | oil field metagenome | isolation source: sample BH-FW-7 from oil reservoir | place: India: Bombay High | collected 2015-12-02
TAAATTTAACCTATAAAAATATCCTGGTTAGATATGATTTTTTAACTCATCCAGACATAGATCATTTAAGAGGTCTTTATTATATTTTAGATAGATTTAAATTTAAAAATTTTATTTTAATGGAGACTTGCCTCTGGGTTTAAGAGATAGTTGATTTTAGAGAAGATATTAAGTAAAAATAGGGATAAAGTAGGAATAGTAAAGAGAGGAGATAGGATTGATTTAAGTAAGGATAGTTATCTGGAAGTGTTACATCCTAAAATTAGGGGCAATAATTCTAATAATGATTCTCTGGTATTAAGGCTGGTAGATAGAGGTGTAAAGAGAGTGCTTATCTGTGGAGACATAGAAAAAGCAGGCTTAAATGATCTGGTGTCTTCTAACTTAGATCTTAGAGCTCAGGTTTTGATTTTACCTCATCACGGTAGTAAAAATAGTTTTAATGAGAAATTTTATACTCAAGTTAATCCCCAGTTAGTAATTGTAAGCTCTGGATTTTTAAATCCTTATAGGTTACCTTCTGGTAAAGTAGTAAATTATTTTCAACAAAGGAATATCCCTTTGTTAAATACAGCCCTGTTAGGAGAGATAGATATTTACTGGAAGGATAAAGAAAAATTTTACCTAACTACTCAGGAAAAGATAGTTAGTAAAAATAATGGGTTTTGGGTAAAAAATTGAGTATAATAAGGAGGGGCAAATGAAAAAAGTTGGTTTTATTGGTCTGGGTATTATGGGTATTCCCATGTCTTTAAATATTTTAAAAAAAGGCTTTGAGCTAACTGTATATAACAGAACTTTTGCCAAAACTATAGGCTTAACTCAAGCAGGGGCAAAAGCAGTAAAGACTCCTCTGGAAGTAGCGCAGGAGAGTGAAGTTATCATAACCATGTTAACTGGCCCAGAAGCCATTGATCAGGTTATCTTTGGTAAAGAGGGGTTGTTTTCTGCTTTAACTGATCAGAAATACTTGATTAACATGAGCTCTGTTTCTCCCACTTATACCAAAGAATTAGCCCAAAAATTGGAACCTACAGGCGTTAAATTTATTGATGCTCCTGTTTCTGGTTCAAAAAAGCCTGCTGAAGATGGACAGCTGGTTATTCTGGCTGGAGGAAAAGAAGAAGAAGTAAAAGGTGTAGAAGATGTGTTGCTGGCAATGGGTAAAAAGGTGGTTTACTGCGGTCCTGTGGGACAGGGTTCTATGATGAAAATGGCCATTAATCTACTTTTGGGTGTGATGATGGCTGGAATGGCAGAAATGATTCACTTTGGCCAGAAGGGTGGTTTAAGCAAAGAAACCATGCTGGAAGTACTCTATTCTGGAGCCTTGAATTGTCTTTTGTTTCAACTGAAAAAGGATTTATTTTTAGAAGAAAATTTTACTCCGCAATTTCCTTTAAAACACATGAGTAAAGACTTGCGTTTTGTTTTTCAAACTGCCCAGGAAACAGGAGCGGTTATCCCAGAAGCAACTACAGCCTTGCAGTTTTTCAGGATAGGTGAAGAAAATGGTTGGGGTGATGAAGACTTTGCTGCTGTGTATAAGGTATTGCAAAAAATGATAAGCTAACTAAAAAAAGGGAGACCAAATTTATATTTTTTTGGTCTCCCTTTTTTGGGTCCTTTTTACAACAATATCTTTTTGTTTTTGCTTGTCTTTAAAGGTTTTGGCTACCTTTATTTTTTGTCCAGTAAAGGGATTTTTTTCTGTAAAATACATAAGGGTAGAAAAGGTAGAAGGAGTTGGAGTAAATATTTGAATCTGTCTGGGATTGATTTTTAATTGGTCTAGGGCAAATTTTTTTAATAAATACATATGTTTTTCTGTACAGCCAGGATGGGCAGCAATAAAATAATAGGTCAAAAATTGCTTTTTTCCACTTTTTTTACTTAATTCATCAAATTTGCGCTTAAATTCTAACAGGTTTTGATTATCAGGTTTGCCCATGATTTCTAATACTTCTTTTGCCACGTGTTCAGGTGCTATTTTTAGCTGGCCAGAGATGTGCCAGCTTACCAGGTCTTGAAGATAAGTTTCACCAGCCCTTTTATCTGCTAAAATAAGGTCATAGCGCAGTCCACTATTAACAAAGACTTTTTTTACTCCAGGGATTTTTCGAACTTTTCTAAGAAGATTAATTTGAGGAGTGTGGTCTAGAGGTAAGTTGGGGCAGGGTTGGGGAAAAAGGCAACGTTTGTTCGAGCAACTGCCTTTTTTTAGTTTTTTATTACATTCAAATCCATACATATTGGCAGTGGGTCCACCCAGGTCTTGGATAATACCTTTAAAATCTGGATGCTTAGTAAGGGATTTTACTTCTGCTAAAATGGATTTTTCACTTCTACTTTGAATTATTTTTCCCTGGTGCATGGAAATAGCACAAAAATGACACTCACCATAACAGCCACGGTGGGTGGTTATGGAGAACTGGATGGTCTCCAGGGCTTTAATTTTTCCTTGTTTTTGATGTAGGGGATGGGCCTGTTTTCAAAGGAAAGGCTATAAATCTCATCCATCTGTTCCTGGGTGAGGGCAGGGTAAGGAGGGTTGTGCACTAAGTACCGGTCCTGGTGTTTTTGAATTAGCCTTTGTCCTTTAACTGGGTCCTGGTTTTGATAAAAGGTCAAAAACATTTGAGTAAATTTTTCTTTGTCTGCTTTTACTTCCTCATAACTGGGCAGTTCAATTCCAGAAGCTGGTTTTTCTTTGGCAATATAACAAAGTCCTCGAATAGAGGTAATTTCCTGCTTTTGTTCCAGGGCCCTTGTTAGCTCCAGTAAGGAGTATTCAGCCATGCCATAGAGTAAATAATCAGCCTTGGCGTCAAATAAAATAGAGCGTCTCAGAGAATCTGACCAAAAATCATAATGGGCAATGCGGCGTAAACTGGCTTCTATTCCTCCCAGGACAATAGGTTTGGTATTTTTAAAGTATCGACGGATGAGATTGGTATAAACTATAGAAGCTCTATCTTGGCCTTTTATTGTTTATACCACCAGGTGTATAGTCATCGGTTTTGCGTTTTTTACCAATGGCAGTATAATTGGCTACCATGGAGTCTACTGACCCGGCAGTAACCCCCCAGAACAACCTGGGTTCTCCTAATCTGGTGATGTCTTTACCTGACCTCCAGTCTGGTTGAGGAATAAGGGCTACTTTATAACCGTGTTTGATAAGAAATTTACCCAAAAGGGCTACTCCAATAAAGGAGGAGTCAATATAAGCATCTCCTGTAACCAGGATTATATCTGGCTGGGGCCAGTTTAACTTTTTGAGTTCTTCTTTGCTAATAGGAATAAACATAACTGGTTTGCTATTTTGTTTAGGTAGTCAATAAGAGGGTTAAGAACGGTTGTAAAGTTTTTAAAAAGATTCTTTGTTTTTTTATTGTGAGAAGAGGTAGGTTTTTTTAGAGAATTAAAAAAGGGGAGCTAAAGCTCCCCTTTAAGTGTCTTAGCCTAAGATTTCTTTTAGATCTTCGTCTGGAGTGGAGATGGGTTTGATGTTATAGTTTTCTACCAGGAAGTTTAAGACGTTAGGAGTAATAAAAGCAGGCAAACTAGGACCTATTTTGATGTTTTTAATACCCAAAGCCAGTAAGGTAAGTAAAATAGCCACGGCCTTTTGTTCATACCAGGAAAGCACTAAGGAAAGAGGCAAGTCATTGACATCACAGTTAAAGGCTTTGGCCAGAGCCAGAGCAATCTGGAGAGCAGAGTAGGCATCATTACATTGGCCAATATCCAAAAGTCTGGGAATGCCGTCAATATCTCCCAGTTGTTTGTCAAAGAAACGGAATTTACCACAGGCTAAGGTAAGAACAATACAATCCTGAGGCACTTTTTCCACGAATTCGGTGTAGTAGTTTCTGCCGGGCTTGGCTCCATCACACCCAGCTACCAGGAAGAAGTGTCTGATTTTACCAGCTTTTACCCCTTCAATAACCTTGTCTGCAACAGATAAGACACTGTTTCGGGCAAAGCCTACCATAACTTCACCTTTTTCTTCATCTTCAGCAAACCCTGGCAAAGCAAGAGCTTTTTCGATTACTGGAGTAAAGTCCTTATCTTCTCCAATATGTTCCACTCCTGGCCAACCTACTACTCCAGTGGTAAAAATGTTTTCTTGATAGGTCTTTTGGGGTTTTTGAATACAATTGGTGGTCATTAAGATAGCCCCGGGAAAAGCAGCAAATTCCTTTTGTTGATTTTGCCAGGCAGTTCCGTAGTGGCCATAAAAGTGAGGGTATTTTTTGAGTTCAGGATAGCCATGGGCAGGCAGCATCTCACCGTGAGTATAGATGTAAATCCCTTTATCCTTGGTCTGTTCTAACAAAAGTTTGAGGTCCAAAAGGTCATGCCCAGAGACCAAAATGGCTTTGCCTTTTTTGTGCCCCAGAGGCACCTTTGTAGGCACTGGATGTCCAAAGGTGGAAGTATTGCCAGCATCTAGGAGTTCCATGGCCTTTAAGTTTACTTTACCACATTCCAGGACCAGATTTACCCATTCTTCCAGGGTCTTATCTTTAGTGGTTGTGGCTAACAGGGCCTGGTAACAAAAGTCAGCAATACTTGGGTCTTTTTGCCCCAGTAAATAGGCATGATCTGCATAAGCTGCTACGCCCTTAAGGCCATAGGTAAGGGTTTGTTTCAGGGATTCAATGTCTTCATTGGGATCTTTTTCAGCTAAAAGAGAATGCTCTTCTCCTTGTGTTACCAGTTCTTCCAAGCTGGCAGCAGGTTGGAAATTGGCTAATTCAGAAAATTCTACCTTTTCCTTGGCCAGGATGTCCTTTTTTAATTCTTCTCTTAATTTTACTGTTTCCTGAATAAACCTGGCAATATCCTGAGAGTCAAAGTTTACATTGGTGAGAGTGGCAAAAATGGCTTCAAATAGGAATTTGTCGTTTTTGCTGGTGTCTATCCCCAGTTCTTTAGCCTTGAGACTGACTTCACTTAAGCCTTTAAGAGCGTATATTAAAAGGTCTTGCAGAGCTGCGGTATCAGGTTGTTTTCCACATACGCCAATCTTGGTACAACCTTTACCCTGGGCAGTCTGTTCACATTGATAACAAAACATAGTTTCCTCCTTGTTGTTTTTGTTGAGTCTAGGTTTAGTGTTATTCATAATCTATTTCTTTGATTTAAGTCAAAAAAAGGTTATTTTTTGAATTTTTCAGGGTGTGAGAATGATTAATTTTCTAAATAAAAGGATAGTTGCTTTATTTTGCCTTTTTCTTAAGGGAAAGAGAGGGATTTAAGCTGGAAGGACTGCTGGTTGTATTTTATAAGGAGTTCGTAAAAGAGAGCAAATTATCTTGAGCTTTTGGGTAGATTGGCAAGAAAGGATGAGGGCTTAACAGCACTTTGAGGAGGATTGTTTTTTATTTTTAAAATACTTTTGGAGATTTTCTGGTAATTTTGCAAGGGGCAAAGGAACCACTGGTGGTTTGTCTATGTTTAGCATGGCCTTCATGATTACTTCCAATAACAGGGGCAGGGGAGCGGCAAAATAAACTCTTCCTTGATAATGCCACTCACGACAGTTAATTGGAGTTTTGTTTTGGGTCAGCTCTGCGCATGATTTGCATTCAGATTCTCGAATATCCTGGGCAATATCCTGACCATTTATCCTTATGGTGGGAGAAGAAAGTAAAGCCAGTTTTTTGGCTTGTTCTGGAGTTTGCACCACAATCTCCTGGAGTTTTAGCTGAATTCCAAGTGCTTCTGCCACAGGAGTGAGAAGACGCACAGCTGTTTTTAAGTTTGCGCTGGTTGGGGCGCAGCGCTCACAGGTATTTAAGTCAATAGCCAGAAGTTCTATGTTCAAGGTCTTCTTGCTACCCAGACCTTCTCTGGCCTTAACTCCCAGCTTAGCAGGCGTGAATAGGGATATATCTTTAGAAGTTTCACCACAGGATGAAGTCTGGCAACAACAACTTGTTTGCCCGGACTTAGTCTCAGCAAAGTCTTTTTGAACTTTGCTGGCATTTTGCTCCTTTTGGGGCTTGCTCATTTGATCTTCCCTATAGATTTTTATTAACTTTATCCTACTAGATAGAGAATAGTAAAAAAGGTTATTAAATATGTTTTAGGAAAATAGCACTAGCTAAAGATTCTACAAGCTGAATAGCACTATATGATTATTATATGTAAAGTATAGTTTGTTTAAAACAAGCTATCTTTAAATTTTTAACTAAATATAACTCTAGAAGATTAATAGAAAAAGGCCCAAGATTAACTTGGGCCAGGGAAGCTCATGGTTGTACAACTGTTGCCACCGCAATTCTTGCTGGTCATCGAGCCTTTTGGCCAGAAGAAGTGGTTACAGAGTAGGAGACTTGACTAAGTACTCTGGTTAGTTCTTCGCCTCCACACTTTTCACATTTTAATTCCACTGTATCGTTTTGATTTTTGAGTAAAAACTCCTGGATGTGTCCACATTTTACACATTGGAATTCAAAAATGGGCATTTTCTTCCTCCTCTTATCTCCTCCGCTGGTGCGGATGACGGGAGTTATTTCTTGGTCTGGGCTTAGGCTGGGAATAGTCTTTTAAATCTATTTCTTCCCCATTTTCTTCCCTAAGCACAGCAACTTTACTTAATCTTATCTTGCCATGGTCATCTATTTCTACAACTTTTACCTTTACCGTATCTCCTACTTTAACAATATCTTCAACCTTGTTCACCTTATGTTCAGCTAGCTGAGAAATGTGTAAAAGTCCATCAACACCAGGTAAAATCTCCACTACTGCGCCAAAATCCAAAATCTTTTTGACCAATCCAGAGTAGTTTTTACCCAATTCTGGTTTCTGATTGAAGTAGAGAATCATTTCTACAGTTTTGTCCAGAGCTTCCTTATTGGGAGCAAAGATAGTGATTTTGCCACTTTCTTCTATATCCACAGTAGAACCAGTACTGGCAGTAATAGCTTTATGGTTTTACCCATGGGACCGATGATATCTCTAATTCTATCTGGAGCTACTTCTAAAGTAGTTACCTTGGGTGCATAAGGAGACACTTCGGTTCTGGGAGCAGAAAGCACCTGGTTCATCTTTTCCAGGATGTGTAATCTAGCTTCTCTAGCTTGAAAAAGAGCTTTTTTCATGACTTCACTGGGGATACCAGTTATTTTTATATCCATTTGAATGGCTGTAATACCGTCTTTGGTACCAGCTACTTTAAAATCCATATCACCCAGATGGTCTTCGTCTCCTAAAATATCAGTTAGAACATAATAATTATCACTCTCTTTTATTAACCCCATGGCAATGCCAGCCACGTGCTCCTTTATGGGTACCCCAGCATCCATGAGAGCCAAAGAACCACCGCAAACAGTGGCCATGGAAGAGGAACCATTGCTTTCCATTACTTCTGAAACAATACGCAAAGTAAAGGGAAACTCTTCTTCTGAAGGTAAAACAGGTTCTAGAGCTCTTTCTGCTAATGCCCCGTGGCCTATTTCTCTTCTAGAAGGTCCACGCAAAGGTTTTACTTCTCCCACACAGTAGGGTGGAAAATTGTAGTGGAGCATGAAGCGCTTGCTGCTATCTCCAGCCAGGGTTTCCACTCTTTGTTCGTCAGAAGAACTTCCCAGAGTGGCAATACTTAAGACTTTGGTTTCTCCCCGGGCAAAAATAGCAGATCCGTGAGTTCTGGGCAAAAGACCCACCTCAATCTCAATAGGTCTTACTGTTGTTAAGTCTCGTCCGTCTATGCGAATATTTTGTTGAACTATTTTTTGGCGGACTATTTCTTTTTCTAGCTCTTCTAATATTTCTTTTAGCTGAGAAGAGAATTCAGGATTTTCTTTATATTTTTCAGCTAATTGTTCTTGAACCTTTTGGTGTACTTCTTTTTTAGCTGTTTTTCTCTTTAATTTTTCTCCAATACTCAAGGCTTGTTTTAAATCTTCATAAATTAAATTACGAACTTCAGCTTTAAGATCTTCAGGGATTTCTGGGAGAGTAAAAACTAATTTTTCCTGTCCACATTTTTGTCTGAGTTCTTCTTGAGCTTCGATAATAGCTTAGCCTGTTCCTGTCCCCAGGCTATGGCTTCAGCTAACAAGTCTTCAGGAACAAACTTGGCCCCACCTTCTACCATTACCACGCCTTCTTGAGTGCAGGCTAAAACCAGGTTTAACTCACTTTGGGTGATTTGTTCGGTAGTGGGATTTAAGATAAAATTACCCTCTATATATCCCACTCTTACTCCTGCAATGGGACCTAAAAAGGGAATATTAGAAATGGTAAGAGCTGCAGAAGCTCCAGTCATGGCCAGAATATCAGGGTCGTGGATGGCATCAGCAGAGAGTACAGTGGCAATGACTTGTACTTCGTGATTTAGTCCTTTGGGGAAAAGTGGTCTTATGGGACGATCTATTAATCTGGAGACTAAAGTCTCTCTTTCACTGGGACGTCCTATTTCTCTTCGAAAATAGCCACCAGGGATTCTTCCTGCAGCATAGGACATTTCTTGATAGTTGATCGTAAGAGGCATAAAGTCTGGTTGTATTTCAATGGGTTGGGCTGTAGCAGTAACTAAAACTACAGTTTCTCCCCATTGAGCCCAGATTGCTCCGTTGGCTTGTAAAGCCAATCGGCCATATTCTAAGGTTATTGCTTGCTCCCCGTAAGGTGCACTTGTCTTAACTTGTAACATAAATACTCGTTCCTCTCTTTTGTAAATTGAGAATTAAAAGGGGCTTTTGAAGCCCCTTTTAAACTATTTTCTTAAGTTTAATTTTTCTAAAATTGCTCTGTAGCGTTCAATGTCTTTTTTCTTGAGATAATTTAAAAGACCTCTTCTTCTTCCTACCAGTTTTAATAAGCCCATACGAGAATGAACATCTTTTTTGTGGACTTTAAAATGCTCTGTTAGGTGCTTGATTCTGGCAGTTAAGAGAGCAATTTGAACCTCTGGAGAACCTGTGTCTCCATCATGCCTTTTGAATTCTTCAATGATTTTTGCCTTTTCTTCTGGTGTCATTACCACAGCAATATACCTCCTTTTTATTTTTTAGCTCCAGAGTCCCCTTAAAATTTTCCACCTTGGGTTTAACTCGTCCTGACACTCCAGGAGAGCCAGAGGCTCTTCTTTTTGATTAGAGATGAGAACCTTCAGGCCCTCTTTGGGTTGAAGAGGAAGTTCTAGAGGACTTAGTATGGCCCCATTTTTTATTTTTTCCTCTAAATAGGGATTAACTGTAAGATGAGGCCAGTTGGCCAAGGCTTCTTTAAAGCTCAGCACTTTTCCTTCCAGTCCCTCTTCTAAGACTTGCTCCAAGGAGTAAGCTTGCTCCAACTTAAAGGGCGTGCATTCTTCCCTGGTAAGCTCTGTAAGTATAGCTCCGCACCCCAATCGTTTCCCCAGGCTGTGGGCCAGGGAACGGATATAGGTGCCTGCACTACACCGAACCCAAAAGTGGACAAAGGGCAACTCTGTTTTTAATACCTTTACTTCAAAGATCTTTATTTTTTTCCTCTTTACCGGAATATCTTCGCCTTTTCTTACGCGAAAGTAAAGAGGTTTTCCTTTGTGTTTGGCAGCAGAAATGGGTGGTACTTCTTGTTCTTCAAGGTTGATCCAGTTAAGTACTTCTTTTTTTACTTTTTCTGCGCTTAGATAAGACCAGTCTTTTTTTTCTATTACTTCTGAATCTGCATCATAACTGGCACTTGTTTTACCCAGTTCTAAAACTCCCCTGTACACCTTTTCCCTTTGCATCAAAAAGGGAGAAAGCTTAGTAGCTTTACCCAGAAATACCAGCAAAAGTCCAGTCGCCAGAGGGTCTAAGGTTCCACCATGACCTATTTTTTTTAACTTAAACTTTCTTTTTAGTTTATTCAAACACGCAGTAGAAGTTATTCCTCTGGGTTTATTTAATAACAGCAAACCGTCTATGTTTTTCATATAGTTAAATTCTTTTTTATAGTAGTTAATAAAATTTCTTCTGCTTTTTCTAAAGGCCCGGGCAGGGTGCCACCAGCTGCATTCTTATGCCCTCCACCTTTTAATTCCTGGGCAATTTTTTGGACATTTATATCTCCATAGGAGCGAAGGCTAAATTTTATGGTCTGGTCTTTTTCTTCTCTTAAACTTGCAGCTATTTTTACTCCTTGTAAATTACGAATATAGTTAATAAATCCTTCACAATCTTCTATAGAGGTGCTGGTTTCAGTAAACATTTTTTGAGTTATTTTAATTAGAGCAATTTGTCCTTTTTCCTTTAACTCAGTGGAGCCCAGTACCCTGGCCATTAATTTTAATTTATTTAAAGTTAGATTTTGATTCAAGAGAGCATTTATTTTACCTACATCCAGACCGTTGGCAATCATTTCTCCTGCCCAGTAGTGAGCCCTGGAAGTAGTGTTGCCATAAGAAAAAGAACCAGTATCACTTAAGATGGCTAAATAAAGAGCTTCTGCTAGCTTGTCTTCAAGTTTTATATTCAAGTCCGCACAGAGTTCAGCTATCATTTCCCCTACAGAAGAAGCTTGAGGATTGACCCAATTTAAAGTTCCAAAAAGAGGATTGCTTAAGTGATGGTCTATGTTTATGCTGGGAATATCTTTTAACCAGGGTTGAAGGTCTTCTCCTATGCGTAAACTATCTCCGCTGTCTAAAATAATTAACCAGTTGGGTTTATTGGAGGGTAATTCCTGAGACCAGGGAGAGGGCAGGGATAACCAGCTAAACTTTTGAGGAAAAGGAGATTGATTGTAAAATACAAAATTTTTATTTAATTTTTGTAGTAAAAAACCCACGGCACACAATGGACCCAATCGCATCTCCGTCTGGATTGAGATGGGCAGTGATTAAAAAATTATCTTCTTTGAGCAGAACTTCTTTAATTTTATCCTTCATAAATCATCTGCTCCATAAAACTATCCCATTCAAATATAAGTTCTGGAATATATTTTGTCTTTAGTCTTTTAGCCAGGTTGGTTCTAAAAAATCCCTTGGCTTTATTCAGTGATACCAGAATATTTTCTTTATTTCCTTCTAAATGAGTATATAAAATAATTGCTTTTCTTAGGTCCTTACTTAATTTTACTCCTGTAATAGTTAGAGCTAAAAAAAGTTCATTATTGGATTCTTCTAGTAAGATAAGAGATAAATTCTCTTTTATAGCTTCTGCTAATTTTTCTTTTTTATAAGATTTTTTTTCCATATTTAATATCCAAAAAAGTCTGTATTTATTTCTACTATTTCTTCTGAAGTCATAGCTTCGATAGAGTCTTTTACTTTAGACAATATGCTTTCAGTTTGTCTCATCTCATTGGATAGAGTAGAGACACCTATGGTCAAGAAATCAGTGCTGTCTTGATTTTCTACTTCTGCAATGGCTATGTTATATTTGTTCCTTAATTTTTGTTTTAAACTAGAGGATATTTTTCTTTTTTCTTTTAGAGAAAATATCCCATGGAGTCTAAAGGTTACCTTTAAAATACCTACAATCATTTTAACCTAGAGTTGCTTTTTCTTCAACTTCTTCAAAAGCTTCTATTATGTCTCCAACTTTAATATCATTGTAGTTTTCTAACCCAACGCCACATTCATACCCTTTTTGAACTTCTTTTACATCATCTTAAAACGTTTTAAAGAGCTAAGCTTACCTGTATAGATTACAACTCCTTCTCTAAGTAGTCTTATTTTTGCATTACGCATAAGTTTTCCGTCTATAACCATACATCCAGCAACTCTACCAACTTTTGGAACGTTAAAAGTCTGTAATACTTCTGCTTGCCCGAGGTATTCTTCTTTTACAACAGGAGCAAGCATACCAGACATTGCGTCTTTTATTTCATTAGTTAAGTGATAGATAACATCATAGAAACGAATCTCTACATTTTCTCTTTCAGCAACTTGTTTTACTTTAGCTGTAGGTCTAACATTGAAACCAATAATAATGGCTGAAGAAGCAGCAGCAAGCATTACGTCACTTTCAGTGATAGCTCCTGTTCCACCGTGAATAATTTCTATTTTTACTTCTTCTGTAGACAATTTGCGTAAAGATTCACTTACAGCTTCGAGAGAACCTTGTACATCGGCCTTAACTACCAGGTTAAGGGTTTTGGCTTCCCCTTCTAGCTTGCCCTGGAGGAAGTTTTCCAGGGAAATTTTATTCTTTTTAGCCAGTTCTTTTTCCCTTTGTTTTATCTGTCTGTTTTCAGCTATTTTTCTGGCTACCTTTTCATTTTCTACAACGATGAACTCATCTCCTGCATTGGGTAGGCCGTCGAAACCTTGAATTTCTACAGGCATGGAGGGGCCAGCTTCTTTTATCTTTTTACCCTGGTCATTGAGCATAGCCCTAACTTTACCAGCCTGAAGCCCACATACAAAGGCATCACCTTGTTTTAGAGTACCTTCTTGAATAAGTAGGGTGCCTACAGGTCCTTTACCTTTGTCCAGCTTGGCTTCAATGATATAACCTCTAGCAGGTTTATTGGGATTGGCTTTTAGTTCCAGAACTTCTGCCTGCAATAAGAGCATTTCCAGAAGATCATCCAGGCCGATTTTCTTTTTGGCTGAGACTTCAGTAAAAATAGTATCTCCTCCCCAATCTTCAGGGATAAGGCCATGTTCTGCCAGTTCTCTTTTGACCTTTTCTGGATTGGCCCCTTCTTTATCAATTTTGTTTATAGCCACAATAATAGGTACATTAGCTGCTTTAGCGTGGTTTATAGCTTCTCTGGTCTGGTCCATAACTCCATCATCAGCAGCCACAACCAGGATGACAATATCGGTTACCTGAGCTCCTCTGGCCCGCATAGCAGTAAAAGCTTCGTGACCTGGAGTATCCAGGAAGACTACATCTCCTTTGCTAGTCTTTACATAATAGGCTCCAATGTGCTGGGTAATTCCTCCAGCTTCTTTGGCTGTAATATTAGAGGACCTAATGGCATCAAGCAGAGAGGTTTTTCCATGGTCTACATGTCCCATAATGGTTACCACTGGTGGACGGGGTTTAAGGTCTTCTGGTTTATCTTCCTGAGCTGTTTGGAGATATTCTTCTTCACTAAAGCCAGATTTCTCCACTTCAAACCCAAATTCAGCAGCTACTAAAGAAGCACTTTCTATATCAATAGACTGGTTGATAGTAGCCATAATTCCCAAAGAGAAAAGAAGCTTTATAATTTCCTGGGCCTTTACTCCCATTTTTTGGGCTAAATCTGCGACTCTAATGCCTTCTTCTATTTTTATTTTGCGTTTTGTACTCTTTAAGAGTTGAGTGGGAGTGGTGCTTTTTTTCTCTTCTTTTCCTTTTTTCTTCTTACCCTTGGAAGGCTTAGTTTTTTGAGGAGCTTCTTCTATAATTGGCTCCAAGACTTCTTCTTTTTCTTCTTCGTAATAGTCGGAAAAATCTACAACTCTTTTGGTACTTTTTTCTCTAAGCGCTTTTTTCCCTTTTTTCTTTTTTTTGGTTTCAAAAAGTTTTTCTTCTTCCTCTTTTTCTTTCCAAAAGGCCTTTTTCCCTTTTTTCTTTTTTTCTTCAGCTTTGGATAGCACTTGAGGCTCTGACTGTACTTTAGGCGTTTGTTTTTGAGGGGCAAGAGCAGATTTTTCTTCCTGTTTGCTTTGAGTTTCTTCTTGAGTTTTTACAGGCGGAGTTGTCTTATCTACTTGGGTGGGTTCTTGTTTTCTTCCTTTTCTTCTGGCTTAGATATGTATTTTTACCTGTATCCTTTTTCTTTTTGAAAGGA
>LZQN01000128.1_pt1 | contig 13694 bp, 20 predicted proteins | sample 768531 | NCBI WGS metagenome assembly LZQN01 (sample SAMN05207080, study PRJNA324506) | oil field metagenome | isolation source: sample BH-FW-7 from oil reservoir | place: India: Bombay High | collected 2015-12-02
TTGTTTCCATTAATCACCCACTCACCCCCATCCTTTACAGCAGTTGTTCTTATAGCCAAAGTATTTGTTCCAGCATCAGGCTCTGTTAGGGCCATGCAGAACTCCAGATCCCCCTTAGCAATTTTCGGCAGGTACTTCTCCTTGTGCTTCTCAGTTCCGTGCCTTACGATCGTCAATGCTCCGAAGACTTCAGTGAGAACCATGTACCACACTCCTGCCATCCCGCAGCCGTTGGCAGCGAGCTCCTCCATAGCTATCAAAAGCTCGGTTATGCCGTATCCACTACCGCCGTATTCTTCTGGAATCACAATGCCCATAAACCCCGCATCGCTTATGGCCTTGAAAAACTCCTCAGCGAACTCCCCATTCTCCTCCTTCTCCCTCCAGTACTCAGGTGGGAAGTCCTTGGCAATGTCTCTGGCAGCATTTGCAATCATTCTCTGGTCTTCGTTGAATTCAAAGTTCATGAAATCACCCCAAAAAATTAAAGGGGTTTAAAGTAGAGAATGTCGGTAATCCTGCCCTCTCTCTGCTCCTTTGGCTTCAGGACAGGCTTAACCTTCATTCCCACCTGAACTTCTTCGGGGTTAACTTCTCCAAGCAGGTGGATGAGGCAGCCATCAGTGCCGTCAATGTCGATGACAGCGTAAATTTCAGGCTTCTCCAAGGGCCTCTCGTAAGCGTCGAGCCTTGCAACGGTGAAGGCTCTAACGCAGCCCTCTCCACTAACCTCAACAAACTCAGTTTCGCTGAAGTCCTTCTCGCAGTAGATGCGGGGTGGGAAGTAGACCTTTCCACATTTCTTGCACTTAGCAGCCAAGAACTTCTCCTCTTCCTTGAGCTTCTTGAAGAACTCATCTCCAGCCTTACCGCTTGTGTAAATCCAGTAAAGCTCTATTTTGCCATCCCAGTGCCTTAATTCCTTGGGGTTAACAATCTTCTCGATCATCTTCATCCCTCCATCGGCTTCCAGTACTTGATGTCAGTAATCGCCCCTTCCCTCTCCTCCTCGCTCTTCCAGACTGCTTTGACCTTCATTCCAATGTAGACGTCCTCTGGTTTCACCTCATCCAGAACGTGCATGATGCCCATATGGGGTGACGCTCCATCAATCGCAATCACTGCAACAATAACCGGCTCAGGCAAAGGCCTGGCGTCTGGATCTATGTAGGAGATGGAGAAAGTCTCCACCGTTCCAAGTGTCTTTAAGCTCAACCCAGTCGTCGATAGCTTGAAACAAAGCTCGCAGAACATCCTTGGTGGAACCATCACTCTGCCGCACTTGTTGCATTTCACACCAAGAATTTTGCCCTCCTTCAAACCATTCAAAAACCTGCTTATCGCTTGCCCAGCGGTCCACGAATAGCGAATATCTGGATGATCTTCAACGTAGGTAACCTTTCCCTCCTTGATGTCCTTATCGCTCAGAGGAGTTCCTTCAGCATAAGGGGGGCATGAAATATCCTTCTTTCCAACTGCCATTTCATATCACCTCTTGTTGGACATAACCATGACTGTGCCGACCTGCATCAGGTCGCCCCAGGCCTGGCACACTCCAGTTGTTACTTCCTTCGCCACCTGCCTCTTTCCAGCCCTGTATGCAAGCTGCCAGTAGATTTCGCATGCCTTAACTCCCATCGTTGCCGCTATTGGATTACCTACTCCAAGCAAACCTCCTGACGGGCATGTTGGCAAGTCACCATCTCTGCGTCACACCTTCTCTCGTCAGAATTGGTGCCTCTCCCTTCTTCGCCAGTCCCAAGCCCTCCATGTGGTGAAGCTCCTTGTAGTCGAAGGGGTCGTAGGGCTCGGCAACGTCTATTTCCTTCCTCGGGTCGGTTACGTGTGCCATCCTGTAAGCCATTTTTGCAGCCTCAGCAACGTAGCGGGGGAAGTAGAGGTCACGGTTCGTCCACCATGTCGTGTCCAAAGCCCATCCTACTCCCGTAACCCAGACTGGATTGTCTGTGAGCTGCCTCGCTATGTGAGGAGCGACCATTACAAGCGCCGCAGCACCGTCTGATGGCGGTGAAACGTCAAGTCTTCTCACAGGCAAAGCCATGGGCTCGCTGTTGAGAACATCCTCAACAGTAATCTTTTCAGCCACCTGAGCGCATGGATGATCAAGGGCGTTGGCCTTGTTCTTTACTGAAACAAGCGCTATGTCCTCATGTTTGATGTTGTGGACATGCATGTATCTTCGCATCTCCAAAGCGAAAATCCATATCAGGTTGGGACTGAGCGGACGGTCAAGGATGGGGTCCCAGATGTACTTGAAAGCAGATTGTGGGTGAGGATGGCTGGAAGACATCTTCTCCTCGCAAACGACAAGGCAGACATCAGCCAGACCACTCGCCACATGCCAGTACCCAGCGATTGGAGCAAAAACTCCCGTGCCGCCTCCAACGAAAACTCTCATGTATGGCCTATCCGCCCCTCCAGAACCATCGAGCAGATACTCACCTTTCATGTGCAGGCCATCGAAGGTGTCTGGAGCTGAGCCCATGACGACCATTTCAACCTGGTCAAGCGTAATTCCCGCTTCCTCCAAAGCCTGCTTTATTGCGAGGTAGCTGAGCTCTCTGCCCGTCTCATTCAGCCTCCTCTTGAAGGTGGTCATCCCTGCTCCTACAATGGCCACATCCTGCTTCTTGTGAAACTTCAACCCGCTAATCTTCTCAACTTCCATAACCATCACCCTACACACCAAAAACAGCCACCGCTCCGCTGTGCGTTGGCAGGTATCTCCAAGCCTGTGCTACTCCCACTTCTGCATCACTTAGCTGCCTTTTTCCAGCCTCTCCTCTGAGCTGCAGAACCACTTCCAGAGCCTTCTGCCACCAGTGCACTCCAGCAGATTGCCAACTCCAAGATTTCCTCCTGAAACGTTTACTGGCAGCGCTCCATTTCTGTCGAAGTATCCCTCAGCCATAAGCCTTGCAACCTCGAACTTGCCTGCAAGCTGCAATGCTTCAATGTGCTGCAACTCCTTGAAGCAAACCTGTCGTCAACTTCAGCAAAATCAACTTCCTTAGCTGGATTCTCAATTCCGGCCATCTTGTAAGCCATCTTTGCAGCCTTGTGAGCGTACATTGCGGAGAAGCTTGCCGTATCATAGCCATATGTTTCACTCCACCAGCCTACACCCTTCACCCAAACTGGTGTATCTGTGAGCTTTCTCGCCACTTCGTCACTTGCAAGAACAAAAACAACGCATCCATCAGCGAGCGGAGCGATTTCCATCTTCTTCATCGGGTCGAAGAGCTTTGGAGAGGCCATGACGTCATCGAGAGTTACGTTCGCTGCATAGGGGGCTGACTCATTCAGGAGGGCGTTGTTCTTGTTTTTCACCACGACTCTCGCCGCTTCTTCCTCACTCAGGCATCTCTCTGCCATGTACTGGAACATTTCAAGGGCTGCAAGGTAGTAGGGGTGCGCATTTCCCACTTGCCTCAGCCATATTGGGTCCATTGCGAACTTTACCACATTTCCAAAGGTCTGAATGTCGCTCGCCTTGCTGTGGGCTTCAACAACCACTATGTCTGCTAAACCGCTGTTAATCTGCATGTAGGCAGTAGCAATGCCGTAAAGGAAGTCTCCACTTACTGTGCATGTCGCTTAACCACTGCTCCCAGCTGGTCTGGAACGAACTCATCAAAGATGGCAAAGCCCTCGTAGATGTCTTCGGCACAAGTTACAAAGCTGTCTACATCCCTGCGTGGATTTATACCGGCATCGGTGTAGGCTCTGATAGCGGCTTCGTACATTATTTCCTTCCAGCTCAGGTCTGGGGTGGTGGAATTGAACCCAGAATACCCAACTCCCACAACAGCTACCATTACATCACCAATTATTCTTTGAATTTAGCAAATACTTAAATTTTACGTAATGTGCCAATTTAAAAATAGATAATACACCTACAGTGAATCTGTTTCAATTAATACTTGATATATTCAATTTTTACGCCTTTAAATTTCTATTTGCTCCTTATGATTATTTCCACCTAAGCAAAAGGTAGTTACTGCACAGTTAAAATAATTAAAAATAAAAAAATTTAAACTTCCTTCGTCAGCTCCACACAGTACTTCTGCACTGCCTCCTCCTCAACTGGCTTGGTTATCAAGGACACGATTATGAACAGGAGGAAGCCCACTGGAATTGCCCAGACTTGGTGTGGTGTGATCAGAGCTTTTGGATTGTTAAACAGCACATCATTGAGGAAGAAGAACGCGTGGTGTCCAAGAACGAGCTTTGCCTTAAGCCATGCATAGAGGTGCAGCGGAGTCATGATTACTGCAGTGGTCCACATTGCAGCCCTTGTAGCCCTCTTCCACCACAGTCCCAGCACAAGCCCTGGGCCAAGGCAGATATGATGACAACGAAGGCCCATCCTGAGAGGTCAAGCACAAGGCCTGGAGGATTGATTGCGACAATGAATCCCACTGCGAGGAATATGACTGAAACAATTCTTGCCATCAGAATTGGATTTTCCTTTGCAAACTTGCTCTTGAGCATCATGTCTCCCCAGTCTCTCGTTATGAGGGTGTTCACAACCATGACCCATCCAGCGGCAGTTGACATGGCAATGGCAAGACCTCCAGCACAGAGGATGCCGAGAATCCACGGGTTCTGCAGCGCTTCAACAGCAGCAATCATTGAGTAGTCAGTCCACCCTCCAACCCCATACTGTGCCATGTAATTCTGAAGGATTTTGACTGCATTGGCACCTTCTCCACCATGGGGCCGGTTTCTATCATCAGCTTTGAGGCAGCACCGATAATCTCCAGAGCCATGTAGAATATGCCCGCAAACAAGGTGCACCAGAAGATGCTCCTTCTCGCAGTCTTGATGTCCATGGTTGTGAAGAACCTCACGACTGTGTAGGGCATGGTAGCAAAGCCGTAGTGCCAGACGAAGAACCAGCCGATGACTGCAATCCAAGTCCCGCTGAACAGGTGGGACGGTTCAGGGTCACTTGGCGTGTTCCAGAACTTGGGGTTGTTCGCAGCAACAGCCTCGTAGAATCCATTAACGCCTCCAAGCTTAATCAGGATAGCTACTGCAGCGATGACTGCTGCGATGGTCATCAAAGCTGCCTGAAATGCAGCGTTCCAGCTCGTCGCAATCATTCCTCCCCAGACAACGTAAAGCATCACTATAATCGTTCCGATTATCAGACCGATAATATACGGAACCTTAGCAACCGCTAACAGGAACAGAGCCATACCCACGACTGAGAGTGTAATGTAGAGCACTGCACCAATAACTGTAACAATGCCAACAAGCCATCTGAGGTTCTGGTCGTTGTATCTGTCCGCATAGTAATCAGCAAAGCTCGTTGGGGCATATTTTCTCAACGCTGATGCGGTAAGCAAAGTTGCAATCGGCATTCCAGCAATTATGGCAGCCATTGCCCACCAGAACGGATAACCGATAATGAAAACGTATGCAGGCAGTCCGAGCATTGAAGCGGGGCTGAGATAAGTTGACTCCAAAGCCAGACCATTCACAACCGAACCAACCTGCCTTCCAGCAACGTAGTAATCCGTGGCACTCTTCAATCTCTGCCTTGAGTAGTATCCAATCACAATTATGGCCAGGAAGTAGAGCACTGTAATTCCAATTACCGGTGCCTCTACCTGAGCATCAGGCACCACCTCTTGCCTCTTCAGCCTTCTCCGGGAAGTAGAAGTAGATTATAGACATCAGCAGCGGTATCAGAAATGTCCCCAAGAACGCTGCATACCAGAACGGCGCTCCCACGATATGGTTGATTCCTGCAGTCGCTTCTGCAAGCCAGCAAAGCGCTGTAAAGCCGTAGTACACTACAATACCTACCCAAAACACCTTCGGCGGCCAAGGCATTTTCTCACCTACCTTCTATATTGTTTGTGATAAATCCAACATATTTAAATTTTTTCATTTATGAACACAACTAATGTTGATTGATATTTAATATGAGTAACCCTGGAAAAGCTTTATAATACCTGATTTGTTAATTATAAAAAATGCTGCCACCTAAAGAGTTTTTGAGAAAAATAAAGCCTTTCAACCTGCTGGGAGAGGAGGAACTTGAGAAAATAGTTGGCGAGCTGGAAGTGGAGGCTTACGAGGAGGGTGAGGAGATAATAAAGCGCGGAGAGAAAAGCGACTACGTTTATTTCGTTTACTCCGGTGTGGTTGGAATCTACGAGAACGGAGAGCTGGTTGACCGGTTTTCACGTGGAGAAATATTTGGCCTCACTCACAACCCGCAAAGGCTGGCGGTTGCTGAGGAGGACACGATTTGCTACCTTATCAAAAGAGATGTCTTCATGGAAATCATGGAAAAAAACAAACAATTCTCTGACTTCTTCAAATCTTTTGAGGAGAAAAGGTTTAGCAGAATCCCTGACCTCTTCAGAGAAGAGGAAATTACCGACAGGCTATTTCTAACACGAGTTGGTGACCTAGTTTCAAAAAAACCAGTTGTTTGCAGTCCTTACACCTCAATCAGAGACGCTGCAATCAAAATGGAACTCAACGGAGTAGGCTCAATTGTGGTTGTGGATGACAGTCTCAGACCCCTCGGAATACTCACGAGCAAGGACTTTAGAACATTCATCATTTACGGAAAAAGCCACCAGGAAAAAGTTTCCGCGTACATGACTTCTCCGGTGGTTGCTGTCGACTATTCAACACCCGTGTTCGAGGCCCATCTGGAACTCCTGAAGAGAGGCATAAATCACCTCGTTGTCACAGAGAATGGAAAGGTGAGAGGCGTAATAACAGCCAACGACATCCTAACACTCTTTGAGCCAACAACTTCTCTAATAGTCCTTTACAGAAAACTGAAAAAAGCCAAAAGCCTTGAGGAAATAAAAGCTACTTTTAAAAACCTCACAAAATCAATCTCTGCCCTTGTAACGCGAGGTATGCACTTCTACGATCTCTCCAACATCCTGACGGAAATCTACGATTACCTGGTAGTAAAGGTAATTGAGATGGAAAAGGATAAGTTTGAGGAGGAAAGGGGAAAGCTGCCTGCTTTCGCATGGGTGCACATGGGAAGCTCAGCCAGAAAGGAGCAAGTAATCGCAACTGACCAAGACAATGCAATTGTACATGAAGGTGATGGAGGGGAGCTTAGATTGTTTGCGGAGAGAGTAAACACGCCCTCGATTACGTTGGAATTTCGAAATGCAGGGGAGGATACATGGCAATGAACTGGTGCAAGAGTGTTGAAGAGTGGAAAAGCGTTTTTTCAGAATGGTTCCTCAAGCTAACACCGGACAATATCAGATTTCTCTCAGTTTTTCTCGATTTGAGGGTGATTTACGGAGATGAGAAACTCTGGAAGGAGTTGCTTGAGCACATCGTGAGAGAGCACACTTCTCAATCCCTCAGATACCTCGCCTATGATGCTACCATAGCCGAACCCCCACTCGGACTCTTTGGGCTCAGAATGAAAAGAGAGATAGACCTCAAAATGAATGGAATATATCCCATTGTGAACGGTGTAAGGTTCTTGCTTTAGAACACGGCTTTCTTGAGGTAACAAACACAAGAGAGAGGCTGGACAGGATTAAGGAGACTCAAGTATTGGATGAAGACCTTGCTGAGTCCCTGAAGGAAACCTACGAGTTTCTTCAGGATTTAAGGCTAAGACTTCAGGCGAAGGAGATTGTTGAGGGTAAAAAGCCGATAACGTTATCAAGGTGTCCGAGATCGACAGAATCGATGCTTTCGTTCTTAAGGAGGGGTTCAAGGTGATCAAAAAGTTCCAGGGCTTTTTAAAGGGGCATTATGGCATTGAGAGGGGTCTTTGATGGAGGCGAGTTTAAGGAAAATGCAGTTTCTGTCAATAGACCTTGAAACCACAGGCCTAAACCAGAAAAAAGACGAAATCATCGCAATAGGGGCAGTTCCAATAATTGGAACAAGAATATTGGCTGGAGAAAGCTACTACAGGCTTCTAAAACCAGAAAAATTCAAACACGAATCAATGAAGTTCCACGGCCTCGATCCTGCAAGATTGAAGACGGCACACAATTTTTCAGAAATTGCAGATGAAGTCGCAGACCTCTTAAGGGGAAAAGTGCTGGTGGGTTATGCAATAGAGATCGACTATGGCTTCCTGAAAAGAGCCCTAAGGAGAGAGGGGTACAAACTAGAGAACAAAAGGATAGACGTGATAGACTTTGAGAAAGCTGTGTGCTACATTCTCGGAGAGAGACCGATAGGAGAGATGACGCTAGACAATTTAGCAAAGAAGTACAGGGTCAATGTGAGCTACAGACATAATGCCCTCGCTGATGCCTTCATTACAGCCCAGATTTTTCAGATTCAGCTTCTCAAAATTCTCAAATACGGGATAAAAACCATCGATAAGCTATTCGAGTTAATAAAAAGGGCAGAGAGAGATCAGCACTATCACATTTTCTAATATTTATACATTTTAAAGACAATTTTTTAAAGTTTGAAATAGAAAAGTTTATACATTTGAAAATTACCGAATTATTAATACTGCTTGGAGGGATAGTATTGAGTGTTGAGGAGTATATGGATTATATGAAAAAATTGCTCGGTGCTGAGGACATCTTCGACAGGGATGAGCCCCTTAAAGGTGTGCGAGTTCTTGAGGTTTGCAGTGTTGTTCTTGGCCCTGCTGCAACCGACTATCTGGCAGAGTTTGGGGCAGAGGTGATAAAGTTCGAAGCACAGCGAGGAGACCAGATGCGCTACGTTACCCCCTACGCCTACTTCTGGAGAAACCTCTCTCCGGGATTGCTGGAGCAGAACCACAACAAGTACTGGGTCGGGATGCATCTCGGCCATCCAAAAGCAAGAGAGCTCTTTTACGAGTTTGTGAGAAAAAGCGACGTGGTTGTAGACAACCTCACCCCAGGAAGGCTTTCAAAGTGGGGCTTGGGTTACGACAGGCTTAGAGAGATAAATCCGAGGATAATTCAGCTCCACGTCTCAGGCTTTGGAAGCTGGGGGCCCTACACAGGAAGAACATCCTACGATGCCATTGCACAGAGTGAGGGTGGTTTGGCTTACATCACGGGATTTGAGGGGAGAGGTCCGCTCAAGTCAGGAGTTTGGATTGCTGACTGGACTACAGCTTTGATGTGTGCCGTAGCCATAGTTGCTGCCCTGAACTACAGGGAGAGGACGGGAGAAGGGCAGTACATTGACTACTCTCAGGTGGAGAATGTCATCAGATTTCTGGACTGGACGTGGACGTATGTGGACATGACGGGAGAGAACAGGGAGAGAGTGGGGAACAGAGATTTGGCAATCTGCCCCTCTGACCTCTTCGACTGCAAAGATGGGTGGATTGCCATTGTTGCCTTCAGCGAAGAAGAGTTCAGGGGATTGTGTCAGGCCATGAACAGAATGGACCTCTATGAGAAGTTTGCAGACCCACTGGAGAGGTTAAAGGACGAGAATGCCAGGCTAATACTGAAGGAAATTGCTGAATGGGCTAAAAACAAGACAGTCAAGGAAGTTGAGGAGCTTGCTGACAAATACGGCTTTGCTGCGACTCATGTTGTCGAGGCTGACGAGGCGTACTACAGCGAGCATCTGAGGGAGAGGGGGGCAATCATGGCCTACGATGACCCGCTTTATGGTGAATTTGTCGAGCCATGCTATCCACCAAGGATGGAAACACCTTCAAGGCTGAAGTGGGGTGCAAGGCCGATTGGCTTTGACAATGAGTTCGTTCTGACAAAGTATCTCGGCTTAAGCATGGATGAGATTCAGCAGCTGTACGAGGAGGGCGTGATTTACAGGTGGAATCCCAATGTGCCTTCGCAGTGCCCGCCGCCAGACTGGATGGTAAGAAGGGGTTGAAGTTCCCGTGAGGTGGTAAGAATGGAGGAGAGAGCAATTGTTGGTATGGCCCTCGATCCTCAATATGCCAGATTTGTCTACAGTGAAACAAATCCAGATGACGTGATGAGAAAGCGTGAAGCCATAGATGACATGATTGTTCTCGACATGAGCTACGGAAATTATGCTGGGCTTTTCGCTTCATCCATTCTTGCAGAACTTGGTGCTGAGGTTATCAGAATCGAGCCTCCTGATGGAGACATTGCAAGGAAGATGACCCCTACGGCATAATGGTGAAAGACGCGGGACTTGCCTATCTCACAGAAGGAGGAACAAGTTTCACGTCACGCTCAATATTGAGAGGGAAGAGGGTAGGGAGCTTCTGAAGAAGCTCGTCAAGAAGGCTGACGTCCTTATCGAGTCCTTCAAGCCCGGTTACATGGATTCTCTCGGTATTGGATACAGACAGCTACAAGGAGATAAACCCCGGATTGATTTACTGTGCTGTAAACACATATGGACAGTTCGGAGAGGAGGCAAAGAAGCACGCAAATCAGCATGACTACGACATGACAGATCAAGCAAGGGGAGTCATCATGTCCGTGACAGGAGAGCCAGAACTTGACCCCGAGGTTCCTCAGGAGTACAAGAAACCATTGAAGCACGGAAACTGGATGGGATGGTATGTTGGTGGAGCCTGGGCAGCCTTCGGCATTCTTTTGGCTATTGTTCTACAAGCGAAAGACGGGTAAGGGTCAGCTCATAGATGCTGCCCCGCCAGAGGGGCTGTTGGCCATCTCCAACTACCTGATGCAGTACTTCCACCTGACCAAAAATAAGATGGTCAGGGCTGGCAATTTCGACTATGCTGTCTTTCCCTACACCTACGTGAAATGCAAAAATGGCTACACCTTCATGTCAGGCTTTACGGATCCAAACTGGGCTGCTCTCTGTGAGATAATGAACCGCCCTGATTTGCAGCAGCAGTTCCCCACAATTAAGGAAAGGCTGACTCCAGAGAACCAGCCAAAGATTCAGCACGAGATTGAGAAGTTCACAATGAACTACACAGCTGCGGAGCTTCTCGAAATAGTTACAGAATACTCAAGGAGACCAGACAAGAAGGGAACCGTTGTTACTGGCAGGCTTAACGCTCCAAAGGAAGTTCTGGAAGTTGAGCACTTCAAGGTAAAGAGGATGTTCGTCAAGATGAAAGATCCACACTATGGGAGGTGCTCGTCCCCAACTCCACCCTGCGATTCATGTCTAAAACCCCAGGCAGAGTAAAGTGGATCTGCAGACCGATTGGAGCAGATAACGAGTACATTTACGGTAAGTATTTGGGCATTTCGGGCAAGAAGCTTGAGGAGCTAAGGGAAAAAGGTATTGTTTAATTTTATTTTTGAGGTGAGAAAATGGGCTTTATCTGGTATCCGCCAAAAGAGCTGGTTGAAGAGTCCAACGTTAAGGCGTTTATGGATGCAGAGGGCTTTTCAGACTACAAGCAGATGGTGGAGAAGTCCACAGAGGACATCGAGTGGTGGTGGAGCAAAGCAGTTGAGTGGCTCAACGTGGAGTGGTTCGAGCCCTTCGAAAAGGTTTACGACATGTCCAAGGGCATTGAGTGGACAGACTGGTTCATTAATGGCAAAATCAACATCGCCCACAACGCTCTGGACAGACACAAAAAGAAGAGAAACAAGCTGGCATTCATCTGGCAGGGAGAGGATGGAGAAGTCAGAAAATACACCTACTTAGAGCTGTACAGGGAAGTTAACAAGCTTGCAAACGCTTTCAAAGGTTTGGGTTGGTAAGGGAGATGTGGTTGCACTCTACCTCCCAATGTTTCCTGAAACCGTTGTTACGCTTTTTGCAGCAATGAAGATTGGTGCCATTGCAATGCCCATCTTCTCAGGCTACAGCTCTGCAGCGATTCAGACAAGGCTCGCTGACTCTGAGGCAAAGGTTGTTGTTACAGCAGATGCGAGCTACAGGAGAGGGAGAGCAGTTCCCCTGAAACCTGAGCTGGATAAGGCTCTGGAAGGGACGAAAGTTGAGAGGGTTGTGGTGGTGAACAGGGCAAACACTGAGGTGGAAATGAAGGAAGAGAGGGACGTTTACTGGGATGAAATCAAAGAGAGCAGCAAGTGCGAAACGGTGGAGATGGACCCCAACGACCCTGCTCTGCTCCTTTACACCTCAGGCACCACTGGAAAGCCGAAAGGAGTCGTGCTATCTCATGCTGGAGCCCTGCTTCAGAGCAGCAAGGAGATTTTCTTCAACATGGATTTGAAGCCCGAGGACGTTTTCCTCTGGATCACCGACATTGGCTGGATGATGGGGCCATGGCAGATTATTGGCTGTCAGCATCTTGGAGGGACTCACGTTCTTTTCGAAGGTGCCCCCGATTATCCCGAAAAGGACAGGATTTGGGCAATGATTGAGGAATTTGAGATAACCCAGCTCGGTGGTTCTGCAACAGTTTACAGGCTGCTGAAGAGGTACGGAGATGAAGGCAGTAGAGCAGCACGATTTGAGCAGTTTGAAAGCCACTGGAAACACTGGAGAGCCGATCGACCACGACACCTGGATGTGGCTGCTGAAAGTTGTTGGAGAGGAAAGGTGTCCGATCATCAACCTCTCCGGTGGGACTGAGATTTTTGGGTGCTTCCTGCTGCCATCCCCTGCTATGCCGCTGAAACCAACAACCTTGGGCTACCCAGGGCTTGGCATGGATGTGGATGTGTTTGACGATTCTGGCAACCCTGTAAGGCAGCAAATTGGATATCTGGTCTGCAAGAAGCCCGCTCCCTCGATGACCAGGGGTTTCTGGAAAGATCCAGAGAGGTACATCAAGACATACTGGAGCAGGTGGAAGGGAGTGTGGTACCATGGAGACTGGGCTTATGTGGATGAGGATGGATTCTGGTTCCTATTCGGCAGGGCGGATGATGTGATAAAGGTTGCCGGAAAGAGGATGGGGCCTGCCGAGATCGAAACCATCGTCAACTCAATTCCCGCTGTTCAGGAGTCTGCATGCATAGGAGTGCCGCATGAGCTAAAAGGAGAGGTTGTATGGTTGTTTGTGACATTAAAGCCCGGCTTTGAGCCGAGTGAGGAGCTGGAGAAGGAGATCGTTGACAAAATCGTAAAGGAGTTTGGAAAGCCCTTCAAACCTGACAGGGTTGTCTTCGTTCCCGACCTGCCGAGAACGAGGAGCGGGAAGATCATGAGGAGGTTGATAAAGGCTGTTGTCACCAGGCAGGAGCTTGGTGATACCTCTGCTCTGGAAAATCCGGATTCGCTTGATAAGATAAGGGAGGTTTTGGGGTGATTAGATGGACGTAATGAATTATGTGGTGTCGAAGGAGAGCTGGCCCGAGATAATAATCCCCGTTGAGGTGCAGGAGTATATAGGAGAGAGAAAGGAGTTGAATCTGGGTGAGGAGTTGCTTGACAGGAACATCAAGGAGGGCAGAGGGAGGAAAGTGGCTGTTTACTTTGAAGACAGAAGAGTTACCTACAGGGACCTCTACAGGCTGAGCAACCGGATTGCCAACTTCCTTGTGGGTATCGGTGTGAAGCCATACGATAGAGTTGGGTTCAGGACAAGAAACATGCCCGAGGCAATTGCAGTGAACTTCGGTATTATGAAGGCTGGTGCCATTCCTGTGCCTCTGAATCCAATGTGGGCTGGCAAGGAGGTTTCTTTCGTCTCAAACAACGCTGAAATTAAGGCTTTATTTGTTAGCGGCGATGAAAGAGTATTTCCTGCAGTGAATGAAGTAAAGGATGAGATAAAGACAGCAAAGGCAATGGTTGTGATGGATGGAGAGAAGGAGGGCTTTATCCCCTTCTCAGAGGTTTTGGCAGAG
>LZQN01000129.1_pt1 | contig 13536 bp, 20 predicted proteins | sample 768531 | NCBI WGS metagenome assembly LZQN01 (sample SAMN05207080, study PRJNA324506) | oil field metagenome | isolation source: sample BH-FW-7 from oil reservoir | place: India: Bombay High | collected 2015-12-02
GACTCAAGATTCGCTTGTCTACAAACCTGATGTTCTCTCCAAGGAACTGATCGAGGCGGAATTGCCGAACAAGAAATACACGGACATGGCAGTTGACTGAGGATGGACTGATATTCCTCTCAACTGACGGTGAGGGGGTTTTCTACACGACGATTGAGGAACTGAAGTCTGGAAAGGTTGAGCTATATGAGTTCAACAATGGCCTGCTGACACTGAAAATAAGAAACATCGTCTACGATGATGGCTATCTCTTCGCTGGGACAAGAGGATATTCGGTGTGGAGGGTTAAGGTTGGTCTGGATAGTTAGGGTTGGAGAGGCGATTTGTTTCAATTTTTAATATGGTGGCTGAGCTGAGTCAGCGTTACTGGCAGTGTGAATGATTTTACAAAATTTTCGATTTATATGTTCATTTGAAGAGTTTGGCAGCCTTTATCAAAGTGGTAGCATAATGTCAATATGTCAATATTACTTTAGCAAACCCTCTAATAGTGAGCGTAAATTAGATAACTGGTACAAATTATATGGTACTACAAACACTTTATCGTCGTTTAATATCCCTTCACTAGCATCGAGTATTATCTCTTTATGATGGTTTGGTGCAAAGACTACGAAATACTCAAACTTATTACAAAATTTGCTAAAAAAAGCTTTTAATCTCTGAACGAATACGGCTTTCCCAAGGCTGCCTAACTTCTCTGGAGGAAAATCATAATGTGCAGCGGGATAAACATCTTCCCATTCTCTGGGGCATATGGTCAGTGGTTCACCAACTATGAGTTGTTGAACGTTGTTAGAAAGATTATGTTTTTGAGCAACCCTATGACTTTCCTATGCATAAAAGACCTTGAATATGGTTTATGATGGGTACAACCCATAAGCAGAGCTATTTTTTTGTTGTAGGAATTCCAATCAGTCATGACTTTGTAGTAGAATTTCATCACAGCTGGATGATAAAATAATTCATCTCCGCCTCTTAGTTCTTTAGTCATCACCCTTATTCTGCTGCTTAAAGTTTATTAACTTGACTAAACAAAGAAATTTTAGAAGGATGTATAGTGACGAATATCTAAAGAAGCTTCAAGAGAAGGTTAGAAGATTAGAATTTGACAAGCTACCACACGAAGTCGCCATTAAGTTCATAGAGGAAGCTATCGAGATGAGTTCTAAATTAAAAATGCAGTTAAAAAAAGCTGAAAGTGAAGTAAAAAACATTCTCAAAGAACTGGTTGATGCTGATGATATTTGCAGAACAAAGCTTAATGATGATGAAGCTCTTGAATTATCCTCTCTACCATCCGCCGGGATAGATGGAAGCAATAGGGTAAAGGGTGGAAAATTGGGGATGTATTACATAATGCTTGTAGCAGGCATATCAAAATTTTTAGACGGAGTATATAATAAATGTGGGGTGGAATTTTCTGATATTAAGGTGCAAGAGTACGTGGACCCTAGTGGCGAAAAATCTACGCTCTTGCAGAAGATTTAATGCTAGAACTGGAAACTAAAGCTATTCACCACTTCGTTAACAGGGATGCGCCAAAAAACAAAAAAACTATACTTTTGCTTGATGGGCCCATTATAGATCCTCCAAGACCTCCTGTAATTAGGAGTGATTACATTGATTATAGATGTAGAGCTATAAAGAGTTGCATAAATAGATGTCCACCTGTGATAATAATAGGTTTTAACAAAAGAATAATGGGTAACTTATATAAAAATTACGTTGAAAATATAACAGGTAGAAAAGTTAAAAATGTATATTCTGATATTAATCTAATATCTCTGCTTTTTATCATCTGCTTAGAGAAGAATTTGAATCATGCGGCGAAATTAAGTCTATATATTACACTAGACCGATAAAAGTAGAGGATATCCCTCTAGCAAAAAGTTACGAGGAAAACGGAATTGAAGTTTATAGCTTTTTTTCCGCTTTTACTTTTAGACATCCACCATTTAGAATAGACATCCCCGTTGCTACGGGTCAGGATACATCTGAGGTAACAAAATTAGCTGAAGAGATTGTTAAATTTGTTAGATTGTCAACGTTTACGGGGCTTAAGTACCCTATCCAGATAGTAACAGTTCATGAAAAAGTTTCTATTAGAGATGGTGCTGCACAACTAATCTATGACGAAATTCTAACAAGAGCCACTTTGACTCCTGAAGATATACTTTCGTATTTGTCTGCATATTTATTAGAAGACTTCTGAACTTAGAAGGTTATTCGCATGATTCTCCACTGAACTTGATAGCTCTACATCAAGAATTAATGTTAAATCAACGTAAAGTATTTTTATTCTAAAGTAATTCAGTAACAATGATGTTACAAACAAGGGAGAATATAGAAAGTATTGGTATTGTTCTTTCAGGAGCAACAACATCTTCAGCTAAATGTGAGATATTCTCTTCAGCGGAGAATAGAGTCGAGGAAGGAATGATCGTGATAATTAATAGCAATAAAAACAAAATACTATCCAGAGTTGAAAAATCGTCCCTTATAATGAATTTTACCGTGAAGGAGATGTATTTACTCAGGCTAGAAGGGAAAAATTAGGGTACCTATAGAAATCGCAAGAAAATATAAAATAGCAGAATTAGAATTGCTTGGAAAGTTATCATCGACTGGACTATCTGAGATTACAACACCTCCAGAACCGGGAGACGAAGTTGTTTCCATTGAGATTTCGCGAGATTTAAAGAACATTTTCGGAGTAAACCTCGGTGATAAAGGCTACATATGGTTTGGCACGTTCTATGGATATGAGAACGTACCAATACCTTTGGACATCGAAGGTTTAACCATGCACTTAGCTATTTTTGGCTCTACGGGTTCTGGTAAGTCATATACAACTGGTTACTTTATAGAACTATTGTCAGAGATACCATGTGGAAATGATAAAATCTCAGCCTTACCCACTATTATAATTGATGCGAATGGGGACTATTTAGATTATTTCCAACATTTTGTTGATACGGGGTCATTTGGAGCATATAAAAATGTTTTAAGGTTCGTATTTATGAATTCTTATGCTTACAAAAAGGAGAAATATAAATATCCTGATAATATTAAAAAATAACTATAAATCTTGAAGAATTTAGCCTCAGAGAATTGGCAGAGATGATCATATCGTTTAGAACTGGTGGCACTTTAAACGAGCTCCAGGTGGTGGGACTCGAAATGGCATTACGCAGGCTAAAAGAACAATATGATTGGTCATTTAATGACATTCTTCTAAATGATAGTTATTTCGGCGATATTAAGAAAGAAGTAGAAAATCTGACTCAGATTGACAAGACAATACACCCTCAAACAGCAAGAGCAATAGTAAGTGCAATCGAGCACTTTAGGTCAGAAGTAGTTGTAAAATATAATCTCTGCCAGAGGAAGACACAGCGACACTATCGTCAGAGTTTATTAAAGATATGACCGACAACCCTCAATTATCTATCATCGATTTTAGTACAGGAGGCGCAACAGGTGTTCCTTTACAGATTAAGCAACTCGTTATAGCTTATTTAACCAAAATGCTATATAACACGTTTACAAAATTTAAGACACAGGGAGAAGAAAGATATTTATTGCTTATAATAGAAGAAGCTCAAAACTATTGCCCGAACCCGTCGACATATCCTATTGGATACACACTTACACGAGAAACTCTGTCTCTAATTGCTACACAAGGTAGGAAATTCGGCATATGTCTATGTTTAGTAACACAAAGACCTAGCTTTGTAGACCCTATAGTATTATCGATGGTAAATACATTTTTTATACATAGGGTTTCTGTCGATGATGTTAACTTTGTAAAAAGAGTTACCGGTGGTTTACCCAAAGTTTTAGAAAATAGGCTTGTAAACTTAGGCAGAGGATACGTAATAATAACAGGCCAAATGAATTCCTTGGGATTTCCAATATTCTGCAAAGTAAAAGATGTTAGAAAAATCCAACCAACGATAGGTAAAACGAATTTAGTAGAGATTCTTTCAACCAAAAGTGTAATCAGAGAACCAGAGAGTAAAAATAGTGGGGGTTAGAAAATGACTAGCTTGCTGTTAACACAAGCGCCTAAGAGATTCCCAAGCATCGTGGGGAAGGATGTAATGGATTTAAGAAAATTTGCACCATTGGAATCAAGAGAGAAGATTATTAGTGATTTGAGGAGTTTTATAGAGACTTGTGAAAAAAGTAAGGAACCTCAACTTGCAATGATTGTCGCTGAATGGGGTGAAGGTAAAACTAGTTTGTTTGAAGGCTTCCTAAAGAATTTGGATGAATACTTTAAGACAATCTTAATTCCCGGAAAAAATGTCACATCATATGTTGAGAAAATACAGGAGGGTAAGATTAACCTCAAAGGAGAAACAGCTGGTTACAAGTTGTTATCAGCAATATTACTCACAATTAGTGAGCTGCTTAGAGGTCCACAAGGGGAAAAAATAATTCCAGATCAGTCTAATTTTGACGATACCGTTACTTATGTATATAATGGCTTAAAGAAACTTGCTGAATATTACAACAACAAAATTTTAATTTTATTTATAGACGAATTTGAAGAAGTCATTACATTAAAAACTGAACATCTTGGCGTGGTACTTTCAGGACTTGTGGATATAATAAATGGTTACGTTAGAGAAATAAGTGTTGGAGCGAATACGAAGGTAAGCTTCATTTAATACTTTCAGTAACACCACCAGCTTATCAACGAATTCAAACTCACCCCGAATTCGCCCAGACGATAAATAGACTAATGCAGAGATTAAATATTATTAAAATTCCTGAGCTAACGTGGGAAGAAGGAGTAAAACTTGCTCATGGCATAGTACGGTATTGTTATGACGATGAACTTCCAGAAATTTATCCAATATATCCACTTGAATTATACAACACAATACATAAAATTTCTTTAAAAAATCCGAGAGCAATTGTAGAATTAATGAGAATATTGCTAGCTTCGGCGATTACTGAGGCTAAGGAGAAAGGTACAATGATAAAGCTGTTGTTATAAATTATGATAAATTTATTCAATACTTATCTGGTAAAAGAATATTCATTTATGGTGGAGAAGTTGAAGTCATCAATAACGAATTGTTATCAAATTGCGAAAGAATTCTACGTGAGTGGGCCATATATAAGAGACTTCAACCTGATGCAGTGTTAAAAGTCTTTAGATGCTTGTGTGCAATTCAAAGTCCACTATCTTTAGAGGAAATAACAAAACTAACAGGGTTAAGAAGAGAAGAAGTATATATAAATATAAATCTTATTAATGAAGCGCTTAGTATGGAGTTAGGGAAGAAGTATGGAATTACTCGTGGCGTTTATACTCTTAAAAAGTTAGAAGGTAATTATGATGATATTAGAGAATTTCTCGAAGAGAACTTAAGAGATTACACTCGTTTGAGTAGTGAAAGCTTAAAAGAAGTTATGAACTTTCTTACATCTTTAGAGCTTATATTAAATGGAAAAGAAATCTTGATTAAAAAACATATATTTTACCAAATAAAGAGAGCATTGAATATTTGCTGGAAACAGAGGCTGGGTTGACTAGAGGGACCGTCGAGATTTTCATCGAAAACGTATATAGTGAACACAGCACATCTATGTTTTCAATAAGTCTAGAAGATTACTTTGTACTATCACAGAAGCTTATAAAGCAAATCTTCCCAGCACCTGAAGTTATGCTACTAGATTTTATAAAAGATAGAGATTTAAGAATTAGTATTTGGAGAGAAACATATAAGGAATTAGACAAAATGGAGAATGAACTAAAACGTAGTGTCCCTATTCTTTTAGCCTCTTCTGGAATTAAAGTAGATAGTGATAGAATTTACGACTATAGACTTACTGTAGGTGATTACGAAGTTACTGCTATATGGTTGTCTACGGTAGGAAATATAAACGAAGAATTGGTAAAAGAGATTGACGAAAAGCTCGAAAAAATTGTAAAAAGTAGAGAGCCCCTTCCACATGTAGTAGCTTTATTTTATACTGAAATATTACTCCTACTGCCGAAGTGTCCCTAAAAGAACTCGAAAACAATTACAATCTCAAAGTGTTAAAATTTAATTTACGACCTATCGAAGTACAACAGTTAGTAAGTATCATTAGATTCTGTGAAAAGCATCTTGAAATACCGGTTAAGAATTTATATGAAATTATAATTAATAGAAGGTACGGACAATTTGAGCGTAATGAACTTTGGGATAAGATAGAGCGATACATAGATATCGATATCTTATTAGACAAATTAAGAAATATTGCTGAGAATATAAATTTAGTTGGAAATATTAATAACTTAACATCCATCGAATCCATAGTAATACGACCTGTTCATCGAGATATAATACATAGAGAGACAGATTTAGTGGAAATTTATAAATATTATTTAGCTTATCCAGAAGAAGAATTTCTACCACAAGACGTGTTTAATTACCTTACATCAAATATCCTTAGATTTCAGATCTACGGAGCTAAAGTAGGCGTTATTTCTGGTAAAGATATTGAAGATTCAGAGCAACAATTTATAGACTGCGTTGAAAGAGATTTAAAAATCAATCACCTTGTTGAACCTTGTGGTGGAGGCAAATACCGTATTATACAATCCCCAGTAGAAGATAGGATACTGTTCCTACTTGAAAAGATATATGGTAAGTACTGTCCACTCAACACGTTGGAGAGTTGCTTTATACATCATAAAGATACACCACACTGGTTATTTAGAAACTATTATATTTCCATTTTAGAATCTAGAGGTAAAATAAACATAGATAAAAACACAATTAGTCCAAACGAGTTCGACAAAATGTTAACTTTGACAAGTAAGCTGTACGAAAGTTTTAATGAAGAATGTAAAAATAGATCAAATGATATAAATAAATATGGATACTTTTGTACAGCAAAGCAGAGGGGATATAGAGTTATAATATTAAAAGAGTTCAAAAAAGTTGTTGATAATTACTATGATGTTCTCAATCGGTATGGGAGATTTAATCAAGATTTCGGATTTAGGATAGCTAAAATAACTCAAAAACTTATTGAATATTTTAACGATAAGCTTTTAGATTATCTCAAACTTGCCCAAAGTGATATTACACAAAGAAAAAATAATATTAAAAATAGTAGTGATAATGTACTAAAAAGTGTTGAAGGGTTACTCGAGTCGTTGAAACAGTTCAACATTAGTATTGACGCCAATTCATTAAACGAAATTCAAACATTGAAATCAAAGCTAGAAGAAATGAAGAAAATAATCGAAAAAGTCTGGACTCAGCAAGAACTTGAAGAGCTAATAGAACAAGAATGGCAACAATTTAGGGACAAAAGCCAGTTCCCATTTTACTTTAGAGATGTAGAGAAGGAACCTCATCGAATAAGCGTAAAGTGGTGGTTGATAGATAAGTTAAATCTAGAAGGTTATATAAATAATTTAGACAAAAAAATTGACAATTGTAAGCGCGAACTAAAAGATATAATTGAATTTAATACTATAATTTACAATAAACTCAACGAATTTAAGAAAGCACCTTAGCGGGTATAATTGCCTCACGGCTCACTCTACCAGTAATTCCTGCAATACAAGAAGTAAGATCATTAGAAGACTTACTAAATTTCTTAAAAGATTTAAAAGAGGAGTTACTAAGAATAATAGATTCGGAAATTTGGAAAAAACTTGACAAATTAAAAGAAGGCGAAAGTGAGCTACAAATACTAATAAATACTGCTCAAGAACTTGAAAAAATCTTGAGCGATTTTCTTGAAAATGAGATTAATGACTCGGCTGCTGTATCTAGAGAGTACGAAAATTTAAAGAATATGCTTAGCGAGAAAGTAAAAAAAGAACGAGAAAATTGATGTTAGCATTATATTAAATCAAATTAATAAATTAAAAATGAAAATTAATGATGTGATAAATAATTATAAAACAATAACTTAGGGAGAAAAAAGATATCGCCGAGAAGCACATATTAAGAATTAATAAACTTATAAACATTATAAAAGCAAATGGTTTGGACAATGAGGTTCCAGCAGATACACAGGAAATCATTAATGAGCTAAATAAGAATATCATAGCAATTAATAATATATTAAAGAATAAGATTTCTGAGTTGAAAAGATTTTCAGAACTAATTGATAAAGCTAATAAGTTAGAAGAGAACTTAAAGAAAATAATAATTGAGTCAGGAGTGTTGGGAGCTATTGAAATAGAGGTGCTTATAGCAACTGAAGAGATCTTAAGAGAAGGGAAAGTAACGTACCTACACGAACTTTACGATAAACTAAGAAAAATTCTAAATATAAGTGAGGAAGAGTTAGATAAGGCCTTAATAAGTCTCATCCTAAAGAAGGGGTTAATTACTGGAAGGATAGGTGGTTAAAATGATAGACTGTGTCGAAGTTGCGAATTTCAAGTCGATAGGAGAAAAAGGTGTAAAAATAGATATTGCTCCAGTTACGGTACTTGTAGGTGAAAACAATTCGGGTAAATCCACACTTCTAGAGGCATTAGTTCTTCTGCAACAATCAGTAGATAAAGATAAGATCCAGTATAATGGTCTGATCAATTTTGGAGACTTTTCGCAGATAGTACATAGAGGAGAAATTGATAGACAAATAAAAATTAAAATAACTACTTTTATATCTGAAAATATAAAAAAGAAAATTTTATATTTATCTGGGATTTTAGAAAAATTGGAGCTAGAATCATTATCATATAGTGATTTACAAAGAGGTGGAATATCGTATCAGATTGTCTTTACAGAAGACAGAATAGATCAAATACTTTATTTAGGAAATATACAAGTTTTCCATATAAGTTCAAATGAAATTATCAAACCTTTTAAAATCAAAAAAGAGTTAGAAAACTTAATAGATGTAGTTAAAATATTGTCCATATCTTGGAGAGAAAACGAAAAAGAAAATAGAGAGGACAAAAATCTTTACGATTTTTTAGAACTCGTGAAAACAGCAATGAACGAAGTACTAAAATCTATTTCTAATGTATATTACATTTCTGCTACAAGGGGTTTGTATGATTTCATTAATGAACAAAAATACTATCAAGAGAAATTTAAAAGATTATATGTAGGACCCCACGGCGAAGATGTATTATATATTCTTTACAATTTGTGGAGACATCGTAAAAGTAAAGAATTAAAGAAAATTTCAGAAAAACTTAAACAATTTGGCCTTGAAGACTTAATAAGTGGACCAGATGTAGAAAGGGGCGGATTTACGTCTGATTATGTAGATTATACAGGAACAGTAGTTAATTTAAGGTTCGCTGGAACAGGTTCAAAACAAATACTTCCAATAATAGTCCAACTCTTTTGCGTAAGTAATTCATTAATAATGATTGAAGAGCCTGAAATAAGTTTCCATGCTAAGTTTCAACGCGATTTTATAATACATCTAGTTAAAGATGCAGTGCTAAACAATAATAATAAGATAATTTTTACAACGCATTCTAACATTCCGACATTGTCAATTCCGCTAGCTATAGATGATAAATTTACTGCGAATTCTGTAAAAGTTTATCATTTTGAAAGAGATTCACAAACATTTGAAACAATTTGCAAAGAGTTAACACTTAACAAATTTGGTTACCTCACAAAACCTGTTCCCAGCTATGTCGAAGTCGAAGAGGAACTTTTCTCAAAATGGTTAGAAGCGCAAGAAAAAGAGGAGAATGAGGAGGAATCCGAGTATGGGGGAGATATTGGTGATTGACACCAACATTATGGTTCGTGCATTGGGTACAGGAACTAGAGAAAGGAGCTTTGTAGAACAAGTTTTGAGACAGTGCGATACTATAGCGATATCTAAAAGTATTTTTAAAGAATATAGGTCTGCTGCTGGATGGTACCATATAACCGGTCTACAAAGCATTTGGGATAATTTTGAGAACTATACGCAAGAAAAATTTAGAAAAAAAATTAAAAAAATAGAAAAATCAAAGATAGACGCAAAAAAGAGAGCATTAAAAATAAATAGTAATGAATATAAAATATACAAAATAAATGACCGTTTAGATTATAAATTAATAGATTGCGCGATTGGTTGCTGTAGCAAAAGAGTTATCGTCATCACTATCGATTCGGATTTAGTAGGGCGCGAAGTTCGAATAAAAGATATAATCATAAAAATTATGACTCCTGAAGAATACCTTCAACAAAGAAGTGTTCAATAACTTTTTTGTAAGCTTTGTTACTGATATTGGTAAGTATATAGTCAAGATACCTTCTTTTCTTAATCATTTTTTTAGCCATATTTAATTCTAAATTAAACACCCAAGCGTTATGAATAGCTCTTCTTTTAAATGTACCATTTTTTATAGCATTATCAAGATTTTGTAATCTTTCCTCTAAGCTAAGACCTTTACATACTGGACACTTACATTTCTCAAGTAATCTTTTGTCACTGTCACTTAGCTTCTTTCTTTTTTTGTTATTTGGTGTAACAAATCTGTCACCTACACCTGGTAATTGTATTGCTCCATGAGCCGCCTTCAGCCTCCACCCTACCGTATCTACGGAATCTACACCTAGTGAAAACAGAAAATGCATAGTTGAAACACTACCCACACCAAATACATGTAAAAAAGAATCTGGAAATTCATCCCTGACAATTTTTACTGCCTCAGCTACAAAATACAGAGAATTTTTGTTTGAATTGGGGAATGCTTTGTGTACACCCCTTGTACGCCAGAATAGCGGTACCAAACTACCAAGCCCAATTAAAACAATTTGGGGGTCTAAAATTTCTTTTAATTGTCTACAAGCGTTAACTAAAGTATCTCTATTATAACCATGAACAACAGGAAGCAATGCTATATCTTTATTTTCCCACATTTTAGTAGTGTTTTCGAGTGTTCTTTTCCATCTTTTGAAGTTCTCTTTCTCGGATAATCGAGGATTTAAGGGGTGATCTAAAACTATGCCTATATCCGGTTTAAGACTTGAATACAGCTTAACTAATATTTCTGGTTCTATATTTATATATTTACTTTTTTGAAATAAAAATCCTCCTGAATCCAACATGACAAAACTTTTTTCTTTTATTTTGTTAATTTTTTCTCCAATTTCATTTTCTTTTTCTATATATTTCCTATTATTTCGTTTTGACAAGATCTCATAAGCATTGAACATGACAGCTGGTAGATCAAAATACTCCCATAATTTTATACTATTGTAATACAAGTCTCCAAACCACAATATTGGGGTTTTTATTCTTCTTTTGGTTCCATCAACGCTGATTTTTAAACATCCTCTTCGAGCATAAGTCTTCTCGTCACAAGCCTTTATGTTGAATTTAACAGAAGCCATTAAATATTACTCTAATTAAGATACAAAACTCTTTTCCTTTTTATGGTATTTAGGCCTTAGCTCCTTATAAAATCAGTCTATTACGTTGGCAAATTCTAATTATGTTGGCTAGATTTGTGTAAAAAATATCCATTATAGTACTAAATTCCAATTCCAAATCTGATGTGTGCGTTAATTGGTCATTCAGCCCGAGAATTCCTGAAGTTGGCATGAATCTTATCGACTGCCTCATAGTATCTAACCACCAGATAAGGAGGAATCATCACCGATGGCTGGGCTTATTGGTGACAGTAACCACATCACCATGCTGAACGACATGAGCACTCTCATGTAATTGCGCAAAGAGTTTTTAGTATTTGGCAAGCACGAAATAACGAAAAAATGGTCAACAATCCGCTCCAGGAAAGATAAAGCATGAAAACTTCGTAAGCAAACGCCATCCACAACAGAAAGGTTCCCAGAAGAAAATGCTGACTTATAGCCCAGTAATTAGAAAAACCATGTATTCGCGCTTCCATTCTTCTCCTGCACTGCGTTGCCACAGATACAGCACAATAAGACCTATGCAAAAAACGATAGGACCAAGAATGATGAACTCGAAGCGATTGCCAATTATATATCTTTGTAGTTGATGAAGTTGATCGTGTTGATTCGGAAGGGTGGAACGTTAAAAACAACCTTTCCGATGACGATTCATGCGTTGGAGGTAGAAGTTCCATCTGTTAAGCTTTTATAAGCATTACACAATGAAAACTAAAATTTTTAGAAAAACCTAAAAATCGTTCCGTTTTTCGATTTTCATGAAAGTCTGTGTACCGAGTTACAGAGGAGGTTTGGATGATTACGTTTGCGAGCATTTCGGCAAGGCAGAATGCTTCACGATTTACGATACGGAAACAGGAGAAGTTAAGGTTGTGAGGAACACGAGCGAGCACTTCGGCGGAGTTGGGAGGCCTCCAGAACTGATAAAGGCTGCAGGTGCTGATGCAGTCATCTGCAGCGGAATGGGGGCGAGGGCAATAGCCATGTTCAAGAGCTTCGGAATCAAAGTTTACATGGGTGCGAGCGGGACAGTGAGGGATGCAATCGAGCAGTTTCTTGCCGGAAAACTGGTTGAGGCAGATGAAGCAATGGGCTGCACTCATCACTAATTTTTAGGTAATCCGAAAAGTTATATGCCGTGAGAAGAAGTGATGGTTATGAGAATTGCAGCAACGACTCTAAAGGGTGGAATTGGCGACATCGTAACACCGCAATTTGGCAGAACAGCCACTTTTACGATTGTGGATTACGATGGCGGAGTGAAAAATGTAGAGGTTATTGAGAATAGAGCTGCTTCACAGGCAAGCGGTGCAGGAATAGCGGCAGCACAAACACTCGTTGACAATAAAGTTGAGGTTTTGCTAACTGGCAATGTTGGGCCGAAGGCGATGAGCGTTCTGAGAGCTGCAGGGATAAAAGTTTACGTTGCGGAAGGACTAAAGGTCAGGGATGCGGTTGAAAAGTTTGTGAAAGGCGAGTTGGAGGAGATCTCGTCCCCTTCAGGCGGTATGGGCATGGGCAGAGGAAGTGGCGAGGCGGGTGAGAGGTAGAGGAACGGGAGGTGGCATGGAGGAGGTAGATGGAAGTAGTACTTCACCTTGCTGGGCACTGCATCGAAACCGCTGCAAAGAAAAGATACGAGAGGCTCGTTCAGGAGTTGCTTAGAGCCGAGAGTGAAGACGAGAACAGAGAAAGAGAACTCGAATTTCTTCTCGAATTTCTAAAGAAGGCAAATTTCAACGAGTTGAGAAAGCAGGGTTTTGACGGAAGCAGGGAAATGCAGGTTAGAGTTAAGAGAAAAGGAGACAACTTTGTCGTTGAAGAAATATGAGAATTGCTGTTGCGTCGGGAAAGGGCGGGACGGGGAAGACGACTGTTGCTGTCAACCTCGCCGTGTTTAACTCCGTGAACCTTTTCGACCTTGATGTTGAGGAGCCGAATGACCACATATTCATAAAAGGAAAGAAAAAGGCGAAAAAGACCTACAGAAAGGTTCCTGAAGTGAAAGAGAACTGCAACGCATGCGGTGTCTGCAAGGATGTCTGTCAGTATTCTGCCATCTACGTTATCGACAAAGCCTATCCTCTACCGGAGCTTTGCCATAGCTGCGGGGCATGCATCTACCTCTGCCCTGAAATGCGATGGAAGAGGTTGGCTACGACGAGCTGAA
>LZQN01000130.1_pt1 | contig 13257 bp, 20 predicted proteins | sample 768531 | NCBI WGS metagenome assembly LZQN01 (sample SAMN05207080, study PRJNA324506) | oil field metagenome | isolation source: sample BH-FW-7 from oil reservoir | place: India: Bombay High | collected 2015-12-02
GGCGGAGGGACGGTACAACCTCCTGCACAACCTCCGGTGCAACCACCCGTGCAACCTCCAGTCCAACCACCTTCAGGCCCCCAACCAGTTTCCCTGCCAGTGTCTGTTTCACTTCCGACAATAACCGTCCCTGAAATCCCCGCTGAGGTTGTGGAAAGCTACGTGGCCATGATGCTCCCTGCAACCTACGCCCTCTTCATGTCCATCGTCTTCGTCCCACTAATGACGAGAAGGGGTGTTGTGGTAACCTCAGATGCTGTCAATGCACAAAACTACGCGCTTCTAAGAGCTTACGGCAGGAGAATTTACACCACCCCATCAAATGCACTGCCAGGAAGCATTATTATAACCCCTGATGAAGATTTAGTTGAGAGGTTCGTGAGTATGGGGTTGAGAAGGGAGCATGCTGAATCAATTGCAGCCGCAATAATGATAAAGAGACCTTTAGCAACAGCAAGCAAAGAAGTGGCTGATGTAGCTGTGAGAAACGGCTGCGTGCCCTTACTGTTAAGAGGTGGTTAGCTTGGACGAGTTCGAAGTTGTGCTCGAGGAACTGGTCAAGGAGGTAAAGAAAAGAGACATGATAGCGGCAATACTTATTTCAACATCCTTTGTGCTCTTCGGCTTCCTTGCCCTTGTCATCCAGAATGTTATCAGGCTCGAAGAGTTTTTGAGGGGAATTGTTGCCGTAGTTTCCCTTGTTGTTATCTGGGTTCTGATGACGGCTGGAGTTTACATCCTGCTCTCAATGCCATTGCCTGAGATGCCGTTAAGGATAGTGGCCGATTCCAAGGGTGTAATGGAGCTGATAAAAAGGAATTATGGTGGAAAGGTATACGTTACTAGGGAGAGTTATAGAAAACTCCCACCGAAGGTTGGATTGAAAATGAACCTTGAAATCGTTGACGTTCCTGAGGAAGAAGTAGCGAAGTACATGAACTACGGTGTTGAGCTTGCCGAAAGCATTGCTGCTGCTAAAAAGCTGAGGGCAAAGGTTGTGAGCGACAGGAGGACAAAGGTTGATGGGGTTGAGGTGATTAGGGCTGATGACCTCTTCTAAATTTCTTTTAGGGCTTCAATCAGCATTTCGTTTTCTTCAGGCTTTCCTACTGTTATTCTGATATGCAAACCTTCAAGGCCAATCACGCTCGCGTCCCTTACAATGAAACCCTTTTCAGCCAGCTTCTCTACCACACCCTCCTTTTTCGCCTTTACCAGCACAAAATTCGCATCTGACGGGTAAACTTCAAGCCACTCAATTTTTTCAGATTTTCAATTAGCTTCTCCCTCTCTGCGACGATTTTGTCTCTGATCTCCCTGTAGTAGTCTATGGACCTCAAGGCAGCAATTGCTGTTTCCACTGCCGGATGGCTTATGCCAAAGGGCAGCCTTACTTTCTCGATCGCCTCTGCAATCTCTGTACTGCAGACTGCATACCCAACTCTCATTCCTGCAAGGGCAAAGAACTTGGAAAAGCTTCTAAGCACGATTAAGTTATCGAAATCTCTGACCATGTCGAGCATAGAATTTCCGCTGAACTCAACGTAAGCCTCATCCAGCACAACGTACTCCGCGCTTTCAGCCACCTTCTGGACGATTTCCCTACTGAGGCTGTTCCCCGTTGGGTTGTTGGGGGAACAGAGAAAAACCAGCTTTGGCCTCTCATTGGCAATGATGTCGGGATTGATTTTGTACCCCTCAAAAACGGGGAAGCTGATGGACGCATTGCGGAGCATGGCGTAGATTGAGTAGAGGGTGTAGGAGGGCATGGGAATAACGACCTTATCAAGCTCTTCGAGCAGAACTGTGCAGATGCAGGAAATTAGCTCAGACGCTCCGCATCCTACGGCTATGTTCTCAACGTCAAAGCCTGTGTACTCGGCAAGGGCTTTTTTCAGCCTGATGTAGTTTGCTTTTGGATACCTTGAAATCTTGTTTGCAGCTCTCAGGTAAGCTTCTTTAACCTCCTCACTCGGCTCGTACGGATTCTCGTTTGAGGCAAGATTGACAACCTCTCTATCAGGGAAATCCTCAGGGAACAAGCCAGCGTCGTAAGGGTTGATGAATCGAATAACGTTTCTCATACTACCACATCTTTTAATCTTCTTACAGATTCCATATCACGGAAAAAGGGGTCAGCAAGCACCACATGGTCGCAGAGAGAGAGCAGCGATTTTATTCTTGCCTTTACCTCTTCCACACTCCCGCTTATGGTGAAGTTTTGCAGTAAAAAGTCCCCGTGCCTGAAAAGAATTTCTGCCCCCTCTCCATCCTTTATACTTCTCCCCTCCCATCTCAGTTTTACAAGATACATTATGTCCACTCTTGATAAATCCTTGGCTGCATTCTCAAATTTAAACTGTTCTATGAGCTTTTTACTTCCCGTAAAAACAATTGCGGCTGCCAGAAGCAGGTCTTCCTCGTTGTTGCTTGGCAGTATCAGTGCTGGTCCGTATGCAGCCTTAAATGCTGTTTGTGTGTAGCGGAGAAGCCACGAGATAAACTCCTCCTTGACGGAGTTGAAGAGAACACCATCCACTTCGTTTGAAAGGGAAGCGGTCATGGGTGAGCTTGCCCCGACAACAACCGGAAACTTTGCATCCCTGAGCAAATCCAAGCACTCCCTCAGCCTCCTGTACCCTTCTTTCGGGCTTTTGTAGTTCCCTGCACCCACACCTACGACGAATCTATCCCCATACCTTTTCCTGAGTTCCTCAACCCCTGAAAGTATTCTCTCGCAGTCTTTCTGTGCTGAAAGAACTCCAAATCCAACATTTAGGCTGCTGCACGAACTCACGGTTTCAGCAACGCTGAATGGGTCCTCGAAGCCCTCAAACTCCCCAATCCAGATAATTCTGATTCCGGCTTTCTCTGCAATTCTGACTCTCTCCTTTATCTCTGATTCGCTTAAATCCCCGTTTATGTTCAGGCCAATCTTACCAATCGAGAAGCTTCTTAACCTTGGGGAGCTTTTCATCCTTTTTATCTGCTTTCTCAACAATGTCCTCCGACTTTGTCTTTGGTCTGTAGCCGAGCCTGTCACCGTAAAGCTCCACTACAAACTTTGCCGCAATCTTTGCAAGGTCGTACATTTTTGCTTCTGTAAGCTCCCTGAATTCCGTCCTGCGCTTGTCCTTTCTCTTGTCCACGTAGTAGAGGCAGAAGAGGCATCTGTAGGGGGAAATTGGTGTGGGCTCTTTGTCTGAAAACACATCCTCGAAGGTTTCAATCGCGCAGTAAGCTCCATCGCTAAACTTGCAGAACCTCACCCTCTCGTCAGCTATTTCCTTGGCCACTCTCAGAAACTCGTTGAGCTCACCTGTAACCTCTGCCTTTTTACCCCTCTTGAAGAAGTACCACTCAAGAAGGAGGTACACGAACTCTGATGGAGTCACTCCTGACTCATCGCATTTTTCATCAGGAGTTTTTCCATATCTGGCGGGATTTCTACTGTTATTTCATTTCTTACTCTTCCCCTCCTTTTTTCTCATCAGCGTCCAGTATCTCTTCCTCCTCTTTTTCAGCCACTTCTCCGGATTTACTCTCTTCTCCAGCCATTGCTTTCGCGAGCATGTAGTAGCCTATGGAGTTGGCCCTTATCGGGTCATCAGGTCTCTTCACTTCTCCGATATCTCTAAAGCTTTCCTGAAACATCTCGTAAACTCCGGGTAGCAAGCTTCCTCCGCCTGTTAAAGTGAAGTTCTCAACCAGTGTTGTTGATAGCCCCTCAAGAACGAGCTTTACCCTGCTGGCAATCCTCTCAACCCAAGTTCTAACGAACCCATCGTACTCAGACATTATTTCCTCCCTGCTTACGCTTACCTTCTTTCCACTCCTTATCCTGCCAATCTCATAACCCTCAATTGTGAGAAGCTTCGTCATCTCCTCAGGGGTTATGCTGATGCCGATTCTGTTTCTCACGGCCACCTCAAGGTTCTCATAGAGCTTATCAACACCCATTAGCATCGTGTCTCCCTTGAGGTACTCCATTTCTGCGATCACAAGCACGTCAGTCGTTCCAAAGCCAATGTCAACGCAAACACCTGTCTCCACACCCATGTAGGCCATCGTACCAACCGGCTCTGGAAATATCAGAACCTGTGAGTTCAACGCGGACTCCAGCTCCTTCTTGAGCTCCTCTCTCTCCTTTTTGACGATTTGACGGGAAGGCCAGTAGCTATCAGCCCACTCGTAACTCCGAGCTTCTTAAGTCCATACTTTGCCAGCTCAAGGTAGGATGTATGAAGAACTCTGCCTTCGTGGAGAGGTCTTAAAACTTCAACGTTCTCCATTGACTGAACTATGGACAGAGCTTCATTGCCGATGTAAACACTCTTAGTCTCTCCCTTTAAACTCCAGTCTTTCTCCTCTCCGTAAGCAACAATGGAAGGGTAAAGCAGAACATTTTTTCCGTCGGCCGTAATCTTGGTGTAGTTTGTTCCAATGTCAAGACCAATCGGTTGCATGTTTTCAGTACATTCGCCAATATAAAAAATTTCTTCGGGATAGTTTTTAAAGTGGTAGGATGATAAAAAACCATGGTAAAAATCAGGCTTCACACAACAATATCTTCTGAGACCGCAAGAAAAATCGAGGATTTGAAGAAGAAACATCGCACCACAAGCAGCGTCGTTGAGAAGGCAGTTGATTTGCTTTACGCATCTGAGAACCTCAGCAGTTTGAGGGATGAGGATTTGCTAATTCTAGCCTTCGTCAGGGAGCTCAACTTCATGCTGTGCGCCAAGGACCACTACACTGCTCTTGCTGAATGTGATGCTGAGAGGGCTGTGGGGGAGAGCATGATTGAGATGGCTGTCAAGTACCTTTCAAAGAAGCCTATAAGCGACCTCGAATTTGAGGAGCTGCTTGGTATCGTGGCAAAACTATGGAATCTGCTGAACAGGGCGGAGCATGCAGAAGTGCAGAGGGATGGTGAGAAGATAAATTTTGTATTCTACCACGACATGAGAAGCAAAGCTGTCTCGGAAATCCATCTCAACCTTCTCAAGCACCTCTACGAGAAGTATTATAGCAAAAAATACGAGATGCAGGTTGATACAATAACAGTCAACGGTTTCTCAGTACTCTTCTTCCCGAAGGATTCCGTAAATTGATTTTCTCACAACTTCATGCATCTCCTCTTTTCTGACGACTCTTGGATTCCTCTGAACGTGCTTCTCACTCAGAAAGATTCTCTCCACGATCTCTTCAATGTTCCCCTCTTCTGCACCGACATCACTCAGCCTGTAGGGAATTCCTACATCCACCAGGAGTTTGGCAAATCCAATTCCTGCTCTGAGGGCCGTTTCCCTCAATGACTGGCCTCTTTCACCAAAAACCTCGGCAATTCTGGCATGCTTTTCAAGGTTTGCAATGGCATTGTACTGCAGAACGTAAGGCATGGTAATGCCAACACTCACGCCGTGAGGGCTGTTGTGGATGTGGTTGTGAGCATAGCCAAGGGCATGTCCCAAACCTGTGCCAGCGGAGTTGAAAGCTATGCCTGCAAGGAGGGAGGCCAGGGACATGCTTGTTCTGGCCTTCACATTCTCACCATTGGCGTAAGCTCCTCTCAGAGCCTTTGGAATAATTGTTATGGCCTTCTCCGCGAACATGTCAGAAATGGGGTTCGAGAAAAGAGATGTGTATGCTTCAATGGCGTGGCAGAGAGCATCTATGCCTGAGCTTGCTGTAACATGAGGGGGCAGGAGAGGGTTAGCTTCGGGTCAACGATGGCTGTGTCGGCATAGAGGCTTTCGTCATCGAAAACGTACTTCACCTCTCTGTTTGGTATCTTGAAGACTGCAAGCTTCGTCACTTCTGAGCCCGTTCCGGCTGTTGTGGGGCACAGGATGAGCCCGCACTTTCTATCGGGCAGCCCCTTTTCCATCAGCTCCACTGCCTTAACTTTCTCTCCTCCAGCAACTGCTGTAAGCTTAGCAACGTCAAGTGTGCTGCCCCCTCCGATACCAACAACAGTGTCAAAGCTAAAATTCTTAACTATTTCATCTACAACGCTTATTTCCGGTTCAGGCTCCACGTTAGAAAAGATCTCGTAGTCTAAGCTTGGGTTCAGACCTTCTACGGCTTTTCTAACGGCTCTATCCACAATGAAGACGACCTTTTTTCCCTTAAGCCTCTCAACTTCCTCTTCAATGCTCTCCAGCCTTCTCCATCCAAAAACAACTCTCACGCAGAAGAAACTGAAGCTATCCAATCAGACCACCTCCGTATCTTAAAATCACTACCAGAGAGAGCAAGACAACAACTGCAAGAATTATCTTCTTCAGCTCCTCTCCATCTATCTTTGAAAGAATTCTGCTCCCCACAGCGTAGGCGATGAGGATGGAAGGGGCGAGGATGAGAAAATTGTTTAAAATCTCAATTTTGACATGGCCAAAGGCAAAGAAAGCCGAGAGTGTAATGGTGTCGATGACCACAAGGTAGGTTATCATGAAGCTCCTGATGAAGCTTGCCGCATAGCCTGATTGGCGAGGGTAATCACAATCTGAGGTCCGTTGACACCCGTTATCACTCCCATTGCCCCGCTGAGGAAGCCCATGCCGAGGAAGAGTGGTTTGGTTCTTGTTACCCTAAAATCAATTCCGAGCAGCATTACTGCGGCCATAATCCCCATACCGATGCCAATAGCCAGTCCGACGATGTGCTGGGGCAGAAGTCCAAAGAAAAAAATTCCTACAGCGATGCCAAAGAAGGCACCGAGGTAGATCTCTATCAGGCTGAAGTTCATCTTCTCCCTCAGGAGAAAGATAACGTTAACGAAGGATTCGAGGAGGATGATTAGAACTACAGCTTCTTTGGGGGGCATCAGGTTGGAGAAAATGGGGGAGAGGAGAATGGCGCTGCCAAATCCGGTTACAACTCTGACTGTAAATGCCGTTAGCGTGAGAAGAAACATTGCGATAATTGTCACTTCGTTCATTGCACTCCCAGAAACTCCAGCAGCTTTCTCAGTCTCTCAACTCTCTCCTCGAAAGCTTCAGGGCCGTACTCGTATATGCCCTTCCCAGCCTTTACTCCAACTTCACCCCTTTTTATCTTGTGCTCCAGCCATTCAGGCGGTTTGAACTTCTCATCGCCAAATCTGCTGTAAAGGTAGAGCGACGCATAGTAAGCAACATCAAGCCCAATGTAGTCGAGGTTTCCCAGAGGGCCAAATAAAGTGTAGAGCAGGCCAAGATGGTGCTTCCAGACTCTGTCAACATCCTCCGGTTTCACTCCCTCCTCAATCATCCTTGAAGCTTCGCTCAGGACAGCTGCGTTGAACCTGTTAACCAGAGACTGGCTCCTGCATACAACTACTTCCTTCCCTAAGTCTTTCAAAAAGCTCTCAACGGAGGAGATTGTTTCGCTGTCCGTAAACCTCGAAATCACGATTTCGACAAGGGGCATTACTTGGGGAGGATTCATCCAGTGAACGCCGAGGAACCTTGATGGGCTGTCAAGCTTCTCTGCTATATCGTCAACGCTTATAACTGACGTGTTGGAGCAAAGCGGTGCATCCGTGAGCTTCTCAATCTTTCTGAGTACCTCAACCTTGGTGTTCAGGTCTTCAAAAACAGCCTCCATTACGATGTCGCAATCACTGGCCTTTTCAAGAGAGGTTGTGAATTCTATCCTGCTTAAAAACTCGTCCGGGATCTGCTCTCTTGCAGATTCAAGAGCTTTTGCGTTAACGTCCTGCAGAACCACATCATGCTTGGCAGCAATGGCTGCGGCAATCCCCCTCCCCATAAGCCCCGCTCCGACGACAAAAACCCTCAACCTTTCACCTCCGCTAGAGTTTTAAGATGGTCTTCTACAATCTCATCAGCACTTCTCCATCTGATCTCCCATTCAAGCTCGTCAATTCTGCTGTAGCTTTCAATGATTCCTGCTTTCTCCACCATTTCGGTCATTAGCGTCCACTGCTGGGCAATTTTTCTGCTCTCCTCATCAATCCTGAACTCAGGTTTGAAATCAGGAATGAATTTCTTTACAGCATCAACAACATCCTTAATTGATAGAACCACACCGCCGACATTGAATATCGGCTTTGAAACTCTATCTTTGTTATAAAGCCTGAAAACAAGCTCTGCGGCATCTTTTACGTGAAAGAACTGGCAGTTTGGCATCCTGTGTAGAGTGATAACGGATGTGCCCTTAAAGAAGGCATCATCGATTAGGGAGGAAAAAGCAACGCTCGCCCCATCCCCTTCCTGAAGGGTCCGATGAGGATGGGAAACCTCACAGCCCTGAAGTCTATGCCGTAGGCATAGCTGTAGTAAGTTCCAAGAATTTCGGAGCAGGCTTTAGTTGCGCCGTAGAAGGTTGTAGGGTCTCTGTAGGAAAACTCTGTAAAAGGGTAGCTTCTCGGACCGTAAACTGAGTGGCTGCTGGTGAAAATCACCTTTTTACATCAAAAATTCTGCATGCTTCGAGTATATTGAGCGTTCCCTCAGCATTGGCTCTGAAAGCATCCATATGGCTTTTTTCAGCTTTGACGGAAAGTTCTGCAGCGGCATGGATGACACCCTCAATCTCGTGTTTTTGAAAACCTCAGCGATATCAGACCAGGCAGTGATGCTTCCAAACTCGAAAATTCCCTGTTCTCCTTTTTTCAAATCGAGGATCACAGGCGAGTCAAAGTAACGGGCAATGAAACTCCCCAGAAATCCCGCTCCCCCTGTAATAAGCACCTTCATTCTTACCCCTCTGAGCCGGAGAGCAGGTAGGCGAGGGGAGAGATTTCCTCAAGCTTAACTCTAACATCCAGCACCGCTGGCAGAGCAGAATCAATTGCCCTTTTCACAGCCTCCTTTACCTCAGCAGGCTCCTCCACTATCTCTCCATAGGCCCCCAGGCTTTCAGCAAACCTGTCGTATCTGGCGTTCGGATTGAGCATAACACCATACTTTGCCCTTTCAGGCGATTTTGTTGAAAGCAGCCTTGTGTGGTTTACCAAACCCCATGCAGAGTCGTTGACCACGATTACAACTATCTGCAAATCATGCCTTACAGCAGTGTCTATCTCAGCTCCATTGAAGAGAAAGCTCCCATCTCCAGTGACAACAAAAACCCTTTTCTCTGGATCGGCAGCTTTAGCAGCAATTCCCATTGGTATGCCAGCTCCAAGATGCCCGAAAGGTCCTTGGGAGCTTATGACCTTGCCTTTTTTGAGATAAAGCAACCCCCAGGCTGTGGTCTCTCCACCGTCAAGGATGACAATGTCATCCCTGCTCAAAACCTCATTGAGCTCCTTCATCAATCTTTGCGGTTTCATTGGCCTTTCATCTCCCTTTGCTGCCTCCTCGAACATTCTGTTCACACCCTCCGTTATCGGCTTAGCCCAGTTCTCGAATTTTTTCTCGACTTCGAGCATTGTAAGAGCCTTGGAGAAGAAATATCCGGCATCACAGCAGATGGCTACGTCAGCATACCTGTTTTTCGCCAGCTCGTAGGCGTCAATGTCAACGTGAACAACTTTGCCTTTAAACTTCTGTCCAAAGCTTAGGAATTCGTCGAACCTCGTTCCCACAACCAGAACAAAGTCACTCTGCATAACAGCAGGAGACGCGGAAGCCTGACCAGCAAAGAGTTCATGGTCAGGAGGAATGCAGCAGCTTCCAAGTCCGCTCACGCAGACGGGAATGGAGAGCTTTTCGGCAATGGCCATCATCAGGTTCTCCGCTCTGCTCCAGTATACTCCACTTCCAGCCACTATTAGCGGCTTCTCAGCGTTCTGCATCATTCCAAGCACTCGGTGGATGTACTCCACCTCACAACCAACTCTGCCAGTGTACCTGTAATTTCTCGGCTCTGCGAGCTCTATTTCTCCGCCAATGTCGGCGTTCAGGACATCTTTCGGTATTTCGAGAAGCACAGGTCCATACCTTCCTGATAGCGCTCTTCTGAATGCTTCCTGAACGTATTCGTGCAGCCTGTGAGTGAAGGGGACTAACCTCGACCACTTTGTGTACTCCTTAACCCAAAGGTAGCCGTCTATCTCCTCAAAGGCTTCTCTGTCAAGATTGACGTACTTGCTGTGCCTGCAATTGCAATCACGGGACTTGAGGCATAGTACGCCTGAGCCAAGGCAGGCATGAGGTTGGCAAGTCCAGGGCCGGTCGGGACAATGCAAAAGCCCGGTCTTCTTGTGACTCTCGCATACCCGTCAGCGGCGTTGCCTGCAGCCTGCTCGTGCCTCGTGAATATCACCTTCACGCCTTCAGCCTCAAGGTATTCGCAGACCGGCAGGATTTCCCCGCTCGGCAGAGTAAAGGCGCAGTCGATTTTTTCCTTCAATAATGCTTTTGCAACAGCTTCGGCACCGTTCATAACACCACCTAAAACTCTTCTAACTCCCTCCCCTTCGTCTCTGGAAGGAGCCACGGGAATACACACATCAGTAAAAACGCGACTCCTCCGAGCAGCATTCCGTAAAGAAGGCTTGAAAAAGTCGCAACATAGCCAACAATCAGTCCGCCTACTGACAGACCCCTTGCAACGCTGAAAATTACCGAAGTAGCGGTTGCCCTGACTTTTGTCGGGAACATCTCGCTGCTCCAAACTCCAAAAAGGGCATGGGATCCGAAACCAATTGGAATGACGAAGAGAGAGAGTAGTGCGAGACTCTGATTGTAGTTTACAAGAGTAAAGTACGCGAGCATTATGCATCCAAGCAAGCCTATTGAAGCGGAGAAGGCAAAGCTCAACCTCCTCCCGATGTAGTCGCTAATTAATCCGAAGAATGGAAGAACGACAAGTGCAACGAGGGAAATGCGGAGGACGATCATGCTAGCTTCTTCAGGGCGGTAGTTGAACTGTTTTATGATGAAAGTCGGCGACCAGTCAACAATGGCGTGGTAGGCGAACTCTGCAAGCCAGAAGAGGAAGGTTGCGAGAACGAGCATTTTTAGAAGGCTTTTGCTCTTGGCAATCTCTTTGAGGCTGAGAGATCTCTCCTCATCAAAATGCTTCCTCCATATCCTCGATTCCGGCAGGTATTTGGCGAAAAGTATCAGGAAGGGAATGGGATAGAGGGTGACGAAAAAGCAAGCTCTCCAGCCGTAAATGGGGTATATCAGAGACACCGATAGTGCTGAAAGGATGAAACCGAAAATGAAGGTGGCGTGAATCAAACCGCCAAACAGCCCCCTTCTCTTTGGAGAGTAGAACTCACTCATATATGTGAACGCAAGCCCCCACGTCACGCCCATCCCTGAAATGACCCTTAAGGCAGCGAGAGTCCAGAAGTTGGGGGCAAAGGCTGAAAGAACGCTGAAAACCGCAACCCACAGTATGGAGAGAATCAAAGCGTTTTTCCTCCCGAACCTGTCTCCCATCTCCCCGAAAAGCATTGCTCCGAAGATGCAGAAAATGTACTGAGCAGAAAATATAAATCCGACTTCAAGTGTACCTACGTTGAATTCTCTCATTATTGGTTCAGCAAGGAAATTGAGCAAAGTAAGCCCGACTGCATCGTGTGACCATCCAATGGCTGCTGCAAGAAGGACAATCAGTTTCTCGAATCTGGAGAATTCACCCATGAAAATTTAACGAATTAAAAAGGTAAAAATTTTATGCGAATAAATATGCATGAAATGCACATTTCAGAGCTCTTCTCTCAGGTCAAGCACCCTCTTTGCCTTACCCTTCGACCTTTCGAGCGTCCCCTTCTCCACAAGCTCGACATTCGTTCTTAATCCGAGCTCTTTCTGAAGCTCTCTCTGCACTTTATTCTGCAATCTCTGCAGGTCGAAAAGTTCTCCGGTGAAAAGCTCATCCCTGACCTCTACTCTTACAGTAATCTCGTCAAGAGAACCGTTTCTGGTTATGATCACCTGGAAGTGGTCGCCAACCTCGGGAATCTGCATCAGGACGTGCTCTATCTGGCTGGGAAAGACGTTTATTCCTCTTACGATTATCATGTCGTCGCTTCTGCCCAGAATGCGGTGTATCTTGGGATGTGTTCTACCGCAAGAGCACTCATCATCCATTATGAACGTGATGTCTCCGGTTCTGTATCTTAACACTGGCAAAGCTTCTTTCGTCAGGGAAGTTAAAACAAGTTCTCCCCGTTCACCCTCAGAAAGCGGCTCTCCAGTATTCGGGTCGATGATTTCAATGAAGTAGTGGTCTGCCCAGATGTGAAGTCCGTGCTGCTCTTCGCACTCAAAGGCCACACCCGGCCCATTCATCTCGCTTAAACCGTAGCTGTCGTATGCCTTGATGTTGAAGGCATCCTCCAACCTTTTCGGGTGTTCTCACTCCATGGTTCTGCTCCAAAGCATCCGATCCTCAGATTTAGTTTGTCATCCAGTCCAAGTTCTTCAGCAACCTCCTTCACATGGAGCGCATAACTCGGGGTTGAGTGTATCGCTGTGGTGCCAAAATCAGCCATGCATCTTACCTGTCTCTCCGTGTTTCCCACGCCAGCCGGGATCACCATTGCACCTATCCTCTCTGCCCCGTCGTGGATTCCCAGACCACCTGTGAAGAAGGCGTAGTTCGCCATGTTCTGGAAAACGTCGTATTTCCGTACTCCAACCATATAGAGGCACCTTGCCACAAGGTTAATCCAGTTTTCAAGGTCGTTAGCTGTGTATCCGACAACTTTTGGCTTTCCAGTTGTCCCGCTGGAGGTGTGAAGCCTCACAATCTCGTCCTTGGGAACGGCAAACAGTCCAAATGGGTAATTTTCGGCAAAGTCCTTCTTTGTGGTGAATGGAAGTTTTGCAGCATCTTCACGCTTTTTTATATCGTCTGGATGAACTCCCGCATCTTTCAGCTTTCGCCTGTAATGGGCTACATTCTCGTAGGCATGCCTGACAACCCATCTCAACCTTTTGAGCTGAAGCTCCTCCAGCTCTTTTTTCGGCATCACTTCCTCCTTCTGCCAGTATAGCTCGCTGTAGGCCATTCTTATCACCATGATAAAGTGTATCTTTCTGTCATAAAGGAGGCAGGATTTAAATACTTCACCATCCTGTTAATTCGAGAAAAATGAATGCGCTGGAAGAGCAAAAGGCTTTAAAAGCCACAGCTTTATTCACTTTATAGAGGGGCCGTAGGGTAGCCTGGTGATCCTCTCGGCTTTGGGAGCCGGTGACCCGAGTTCAAATCTCGGCGGCCCCACTCTGAATAGAATGGCGACTGGAGCCACTTACTTACTATATGCTCTCTTTCCTGTTTTTGGATTCCACAACCTCCTTTTTGAGAGCCTCAATATCTGGATTTACGTGAACTCCCAAGTTT
>LZQN01000131.1_pt1 | contig 13177 bp, 17 predicted proteins | sample 768531 | NCBI WGS metagenome assembly LZQN01 (sample SAMN05207080, study PRJNA324506) | oil field metagenome | isolation source: sample BH-FW-7 from oil reservoir | place: India: Bombay High | collected 2015-12-02
TATTCTCAAACTATGGTCAGAAACTACATATAGCAATTGATGTATTGTTTTAATGGTGGATAGCATGCTGAAAAAGGTGTTGAGTCTGGTTTGGTGGTGATGCTGAGCAGCAGCGTTGTGCCAGTGATGGCGGCGAGCGATGCAGAAAAGTGCAGCTGCGGAGCATGCGAAATAACTTTGAAGAGAGTTGTCGAAGTGGAACTGGCTAAGAACGGAAAACCGATACTAAACGTCACTGAAATCAATCAAAGCCTTAGCGAGTGGTTTGCTGAGAACTTCGAAGGAAGCTTCAGTTGCGCAGACGGAAGCTGTCTTGCTTTCGATTACCAGCTGGAAATTAAGGAGCTACTGAACTTGTCGAAAAACAACAAGGAGCTGAAGTTGCTTGAGATTAAAGTTTACAACGAAACCACCAGCCACGAATTCAAGCTCCTCAGCTACTTTGCACAAACCGCAACTTACAACCTCAGCCTGATTACGAGAATAATGGAAATCGACGGCGAGAACTACTTCGTCACAACCATTAACGTTGCTCCCAAGGACGATAAGAAGTTTGCCCCCTTTGCCGACATCATAGAGATCAAATCCAAGACAACTCTGGCAGAGCACTACAGAATTCTTGCGGAAGTTCTGAATCAGATCAGAAAAGGAGACGAGACGGGCTGGGTTTGGAACAAAGCCAAGAACGAGCTGAACTATTTGAGCAGGGTTGTTGAGATGGAGCTGGAGGAGTATAATGTCGAAGGATATGGATGGACACTGATAATCGATGATGAGTGTACATCGGCATGTAGCCTAATTTTAGGTATGGCAGGGGCTACAGTTTGTCTAATCATTTGTTCCGTCACAAATGTTGGTGCTTTAGCTTGTGGTGTTATTTGCTCAGTTGCTTGGGGAGCAGCATCTGGGACTGCATGTAGTTACTGGTGCACTGGAAACCTTGATCCATGTTCTGCAAGATGTGGCGGATTTTGCTCTGGAGTGTGCTCAGGTGCCTGTAGCGCACTTCTTTCTAGACTTGGACTAACCTCACTGACATACTTCTGTGAAAAGTATGCATGTGCTCCAGCATGCACAGGAGCGTGTGAGTCGGTATGCTGAGGAAAAAACTGCTGAAAATTCTGAGTGTGTTAACTCTCTTTATTTTTTTCCAGTATGTAGCAAAATTTGGGATCTTGGAGAGTTTAGCTCTCTCGATCGTTTACGTTCTGTTGATGGAAATTCTGAGGGACCTCGAAATACTTGCGGAAAAAAGGGTAACATACAAACTGAGTTCTACTGAGGTGACAAAATACGTTGTTTCAGAAGCCAGTATTTTCGTAACCTCTTTAGCGATTACTTTTTTATTGGGGGGAGAGATTCTGGATGGTCTTGCGTTTGGTTTCTTTTTCTTGGTGTATCTCCAGTGGTTCTACAACGAAGCCGAAATGGAAAGAGTTTTCAACGATTTCCCAACTTTTCCAAAAATTTTCTTGATATATAGGTTTGCTATAACGTTATTTGGTTCAACCATTTGCTTTTATCGCTTCGTTTTCGGTGACGTGCTAAAAAGTATAGTAGCAGGCATTCTGACGTTTGCGCTGTTTTTGTCACAAAGAGCTCTCAATCTGGAATACGTTACAAGCGGAAAGTTTGTTAGGTCAGTTTCAAATCCCCAGTGGTACTTTCGACGAGTCAAGCATTTTATCCTCTCCGCTCCCGCCATGGGTGTTGGGGCTACTGCTGGCTACATCGCGGCAAGGTCTGCTGAAATAGAGTCGATAATTGAAACAGTCTGCTGGACTTTCAGAGCTCCCCTTCTGCTGACCATCGTTGTTGTTTGTATTTTAACGCTGGGTAGCTGGTTGGGACTGAAAGTTCATAAAAAAGCATGATGGGTGGAATTTTGCTGTTGTGGGGTTTGAAGATGTTTAACAGAACACTCAGCTACAGCTCTTACGTGCTGAGCTACCAAGTTGAGAAGCAGCAGTACAACGTGAGTGTGCTGACGAGGATTATCTCCGTAAACGGCACCGACCTTTTCATGACAATGGTGAATATAGGTCCAAGGGACAGCAAGGCTCAGCCCGTCGCCGATATAGTGTTCTTCACTAACAAAACGAATCTGGCGGAGCACTACAGGTTGCTCGGCAAGGTTCTGAACGAGGTAAGGAAGGGTGACGAGACGAGCTGGGTTTGGAACAAGGCGAAGAACGAGCTTAGCTATTTGAGCAGGGTTGTTGAGAGGGATTTAGCTGAGTACAACATTGAGGGATATGGATGGGCAATGGCAGTTGATGACTATTCGGCATGTTCTCATCTCTGCTCTCTACCGTGCTCTTTGGCGATCACCTCTGCTTGTGCAATCATCGGGGGTGGCTGGATTGGAGCCATAATCTGTGCAATTGGGTCAGCGGTTGTTTGTGGTGCGGGCTGCGACTACGCATGTGGCGAGGATCCAAATCTGATCACGGGAGGGTGCTCAGCTGGGTGCAGTTTGGTCGTCTATGGGATTTGTTCAAAATTTGCACCATTTGCAAAGTCACTATGCCAAAAAGCGATAGAGCCAAATTTCTGCCCACAGTTCTGCGCACTTGTCGGTGCTTTAGTATAAATTTTTTAATACTTTACGAAGGGGATTTAGCATGTGGAAGCGAAACCTTGCCCTTGTTCTTGCATTCCATATCGGAATGATCCTGTTTCCTTTCATTGCCGTCTCCAGTGAAAAGCTAACTGCATACAGAGTTGCTTTAGCCATCATAACCTCTGCGACTATTTATTCGCTCGAAGTTGCCCTAATTTATATTATTTTTAATCGGTATGGTGTGAAATTCAAGGAGGGCATATTTAGGCTCCTAGAATTAAAAGAAGAAGAGTACCGCAGGCTGAGCAAGAAAGAGCGGGATATGTTCTACAAATTGGGCTTTGTAATCATCGGAACACCAGGGTTAGCCATGATTATCTCTGGAGGAATACTGGAGTGGGGGAATCCGATCACCGCACTTAAGTTCCTAATAGTTTTCTCTGCCTTCCTAATTCCGCTTCTCCAGGTTTGCATTCTCCCTCTCATAGTTCTATTCACCACCTACAACAGGTTTATCGCCAAAGACTTAAACACCTGCATCGAAAGTTCGGTATTCTGGACACGGTTATCTCTTTTGGGACTTCTCCTTGTGGTTCTGTCGCTTTTTTCATCGGACGAAAAGGAGTCTCTTCCAATTGTTTCAACAATTTTAAATAACTGGGACCTCTTTTTAATAATGTCACTCTTCAACGTGCTCGTTGGAGTTTTAAATTACGCGATTGTGGTGAATTCAAAGGTCTTTCTCGTTCCTCTACTGCTCGCTTTCTACTCTTCGCCAGCTATAGGCATTGCACTGTTGTTAGACCTTTTTGGTCTTGCATCCTTTCAGGAGAGTGTCAAGATCGCTACGATCGCAGCTTTGGCTATTTTTATCGCGATGTTTGCGGTTACCTACTCCTGCTTAGAATCTTCGGCTACTCTATCGCCTCTATTGAAAAAGCGGTTGCAAGTGCTGAACCTGAGAAAACATTAAAAAACGTTCTTTTTTGGATTCTCTGGGTAAATGCATCCGTACTCGGGATCGGTATCGCTCTTACAATCCACATTCTTTCAGGTCTGTGAAAATCCCTGAGTTAGGGAGCGATGTGTGATGTAGACTGCAATTTGAAGGACTTAACGTGTGCTGGTGCCTGCGAGCTATTCTTCGTGACACCAGTATGCAGCAAATTTGGAGTTGCTGCACCCATTTGCGAAAAATTCATGGCTAACATCGGAATATGTACTCTCATATGCGACCAGATAGGATACCTATTCGGAGGATGAACATGGCCAGATCTACTTCTGCCATCTTCATTTTAATGCTATTTTTATCAACTTTCTTTTCGGATACCAGATTTTGCTGGATTTAAATAGAGGTTATGCGCTTACGCACGAGAAATTACTCGCAATTGCCGCAACTTCAACCACCATAGTGCTCGGTGCCTTAGCTATTATCGCGCATGAGCTTCTCAAGCATGGTTACACTCTGCGAGATATAAAGAGGGTCCACATCATTCTTAGGGAAGAGGATTTGAAAAGGCAAAGAGACTCGCTTGCCAAACTGAGATGGGGGTTTGTGGATCAGGTGCTGTGGACGATTATCGCTGCTAACGCTGCGATTCTGTTTGTGGCACATTACATACTGGTAAGTGCAAGTTTAGTTAATGTAGTTGCCGCTTTCGCGATAATGATCAGCGGGGTTATGCTTTACGCACCGCTCGCATTCTTAATTCTCTACCCCGTAGGAAGGCTGCTCGAAAGGGACTTCCCATTCAGCAGTCCTGCATTCTTTCTTTCTTTCGGACTTCTGTGCCTCATTTTGAGCTTGGCGTCCTACCAGAAACTGAAGGTGTTGTGGGATCCGTTGCTTGTAGGCGTATCCTGGACCGCCACCGGACTTATAAGTCTAAAGAGGGGACAGCTGATCAAACTTTTATCTTTCGCAGTACTGCTGGTTCCACTGATTCTAACATCCTTGAAGTGTCCTGCAGCAATTCTGCCGGCTTTAGCCGTAAAAGAGTGCTCAGTGCAGTTATTACCAATACTATTTGCTAAGATTTTAGTCTTGTTCTCTACAGCTTTCTTAGTCATCATTGCCGTACTCAGGATTTTCGGATACAAGCTGAGCGTAAAATCGTTAAGAGAACTTTCTGAGAGGAGAAGGATAGCAATAAAAGAGGGAAATTACAGTCCTTTCAAGGATCCTGTCATCTGGATAACTTGGGTTATTTTAGTCTCAACTGGGCTGCTAATCGCCTTGCTTATGGGGTTGATATGATGAAACTTGGAGCGTGTCTTTTCCTGAAATCATTTTGTAGTTTGGAATACTATCAACTGGGATGCGATGATCACTCACGCGGAGCAAATCACTACTACAGGCTGCTTGGCAAAGTGCTGAACGAGATCAGGAAGAACGACAACACGATCTGGGTGTGGAACAAGGTTAGAGTTGAGCTTAACGATCTGGCAAGGAAGGTTGAGAGGGATTTAGCTGAATACAATGCTGAAGGAACTTCTGGTGCTCTAGTCCTTGACATTGACTTGGTTTGTGATGCTTGTAAATGGCTCGTGGGTGGTTTATGTTCAGGAGCAGTTTCTGGGGGTTGCTGGAAAGGTTGCACTTTCCTATGTACGAGAATCCCTCACCCAATTGGTGCTGTTGCATGTTTGGGAATCTGCCTTACCGCCTGCGAATTTCTATTAGCTTACGAAGCTTGCAACATGGCTTCTGAAGAAGTTTGTAGGAGGGTCAACCTATGTTGAGAACGTTGTTTTTTGCTGGAATTTTTTTAATTGTTCTTTCAATTTTAATTGTACTTGTCTTAGGCGTACTGCTGGGAGAATTTTACAAAATAAGAACTTTAGCCTCTATGCTATTCAGTTTAGGACTGTCTTTAGCAATTTCGTCGAGCAAAACAACTGCAAATCTGGAGAAGGGTACAGAAGCTATATTCAGATTCATAGCGTTCGTTACAATCTTTATTGTAACATTCTTTGTTTTAGAGAGTATTTAGGTGCTGGTGGTGCTGGGGAGCGGAGTGATGCCGGTGATGGTGGCAAAGGAAGTAAATGCCGAAAAATCTCCAGAAGTATCTCCAGTTATAAAGAAATTGTTAGTATATTGGCCGCATATGGACGATGGGGCTGAAGTAAAGTGGGCACAATCCACACACGAACTCATAGCAGAGAAAACTGGCAGCTACATTGGTATATTAAATTTTAAGGTCGGATGGGCGTGTTTATAGTAACCTTTATTAGGGTTTTTGCTGAATTCTTTCGGGTGGTTGTCGTGATCCCCAGATGGGATCACAGACTCAAAGACCCTGAAAGCGTGGCATTCGCAATTCTTGACGTTTTAGCAGACTTCGAATCAGAAGGAAAGCTGAAGAACCTGCCAAAATCCAAAAAATTTCCAGTAAAAACAATACTGGCAATACTCCTCTTTAAACAATACTACAACCTACCCCTCAGAGACGCCCAGCACTACGGCAGAAAATTCTTCGGAGCAAACATTCACTACTCAACCCTCCACAACTGGGAGAAAAAGCTGAACCTCGAAGAACTGACAAACCACCTCCTGAAAAAACTCCAGAAATTACCCTACGCCAGCACTCAAGCAGACTCAACCATTATCACAAATAAAAAAAGGGCAGGATAGAAGTCCAGGCAATAACGAGAATCCTGCCGGGTTTACTGTATCCGGTTGCTGTGAGGATCACAACTTCTGAGAACGAGCTGATTGAACTCCTGCCGGGGGTTCTGGGAATTTTTATGCTGATGGGGCTTATGATTCAAAGAAAGTTCTGAACACTGTGGTGGAAAAGGGTTATCGGCCGATTGTTAAGAAAACTAAGAACGCTCCAGGTGGTTTTGGTAGTAAGAAGAGAGACAGAGTGTTTTCTGAAGAAGAGTACAGGCATAGGAATCCTCATGAGGGGTTCTGGGGTGCGTTTACAACGTGGTTTGGCAGTAGGATCCCCTGTTTTCTGAAAAAGACTACTGTAACCCGAATCCTGCTTGGGGTAATGTGTTATGGTCTGAAAATCCTCCTCAGAGTCAAATACTGTTTAAATAACAGGGGGTGAAACTAAACACGCCCTTAAACTTTAAATAGTAAATTTTTTAGAGTTCGGGATTAATTATCCAGTGCACGTATCTGGAGGTGTAGTAAGTGTGGAAGAAAACCCTCGCCTTCCTATTCGGGTTTTTGATTTTAGGAGTAACGTTCAGCGGTGCGAGCGCTACGGCAAGCTTTGTTAACGGAACGGTGAACGGCACCGTAACGGTTCCGTCAGAGTTAACTCTTGAGAAGAAGCCTGGAAACGAAGTTCAGCCGCAGTTCTGGGGATTATTGGTCTTATATTACTTGATGCCGCAGCGAGCTAGTTCCTTGAGCATTACGTTTCTCCAGAAGTTGCAGCAGTCTACGATGCAGTCACAATACTCATTGACCCCGCTAAAATCGCAGAGAAACTGGGAATCAAGGGGGCAAAACTCGGAATTAAGGTCATTAGCCGCAATAAGGTGCTGATCGGTCTCTTCGAGGACAGCAAAGTCGTTAAGGAAATCACGTACGCTTCCAAGGATCTCGCTGAATGGGTAAGTAACAAGCTTGGAAAAGACTACATAGGGAAGATTGTTGAAAAATACGTTGTCAAGAGCGGAGGATTAAAGAAGGGCTATGACTTCGATGAGGTGGCAAAAACCCTAAAGAGAATATACGAATTGGGTATAACTAACGGTAACGCCAGAAGATTCATCGTTGACAAAGGCTGGGACGTTAGGAAACTGGAGAAAGTGCTCGAAGACGTGAAGAGCGTCAGAGGAGGAGACGATTTAATCAGGAGGATCAACGCTGATCTCGGAAATGAGAGGGCAAGAACTCTTGGGCCGCTTTACGAGGCAGAGGTCGTGAACCACCTCAAGAGAAGTGGGTGGAAGGTGGAGGAAGTTGAGAAGGACGTGGTAACGTCTCTTGGAAATACTGAAATTGACATCATTGCCAAGAAAGGGTTGGAGACTGTGTTGATAGAGTGCAAGAGAAGCTTTGGAGGAGTAAAGCCTAGCCAGATATTAGCTCAGGCTGAGTATGCTAAGAGCAAGAACATCAGGAAAATCTACGTGTACTACTCGAGGGATGCTTACAATCCAAGAGTAATGAGTGCTATACGAGAAGCAAAGTCTAAGTATGGGGTGGATATAGAGTTAGTCCAGTTGAGTTCGGAATTCAACTGACTTTCTTTTATTTAACATTGAAGGGGGGTGACGCCATGGGGGACTGTTATGATATAGTTGCGGTGTTTGAAAGGCCTTGGAAGGAGATTGTTGATGAATTAGATAGGCAGTTTGGGCTCGTTAAAGACACGGGGCATGGTCCGGACGAGTGGTATGAACATTATGACACAAAAGGATTTAAATTAGTGTTCAAAGGGAGGACTAAGGATATAATCCTGAAGACTACTAAACCTGAGTGGTATGCAGGCGTTGGCTTCTGGATTGAAGTGTTCTCAAAGAGTGAAATAACAATAGTTGACTTTGGAACCTGTACAAGTAAATTTTGGCATGTCTCAAGCAAGGAGCTATTGAGGTTTTTTGAGAAGTTAACGAACGCCGGAGCAGTGCTAATTATAGGTTACGTGTACGGGAGTGAAAGGTTTGAGGATATTTTTGGAGAGTGGGACCAGTTCCTCGTCTATGAGTGGCTGGAGAAAGCCCTAAAGCATGGAAAGCTTGAAATCCTTCCTTCTGGAGTTACCATCGTGAAGGACAACTTGCTCCCCATCGAGGACGGCCTCTACGAACTTGCTGAAATACCTTGGATGGAAGAAAAGGAGTACGTTCTCATAAAAAGCCTGAACGGGCATAAAATCCTCGTCTCGATATGGAGGAGTGATTTGACTTATGAAGACTCTTACCGGGAACTCCTTGAGGATAAGACTTGGTTCAGCCGGGACATAACCACGTTGATCTTCGGGAGAATTGGGAAAAGAGTTAAGGACGAGTTCCTCGTCAAAAGGGCTGAAGAGTATTTTAAAGCACAGGTGGATGAGGATGAGCGTTGATCATTTAGGTTTAAGAAGAAGTACGACATGGCTTTAAGCTTTATGGCGACTTGGGTGATGTTGATATAATTACCAGAAAATGATGAAATAGTTTTACATTGAGTGCAAGAGAGGAAGTAGCGAATATCTGACGAACAATTGTTGAAAGAGGCGGAATACGACAACATGATGCGTGTAAGAAAACTAATTGTGTACTACTCTCGTGACCCTAGTTCCCACCACCTGTGAAGTTGTATAATCTGTCCAGATTCACGGCCAGAATCGCCCCTAAAATCCTGACAGCTAACCCCCTCAAACTAACACTCCTGCTCGGCCTCAGAAGAAACTCAGAAAACTTCGAAAACAAAGTCTCAATCCTCCTGCGAAAGTCAGACAAGTACTTGTAAAACTTCTTCTCCTCCAGATTACTAATCTGATTCCCCCGCTTTACTGGCGTGTAAACAACGCCAAACCTCAGAAATTCCTCCTCGAGCCCCCTGCTAACATACCCCTTATCCAAAAACAGAAAACAGCCAGAAAACTCCTCAACAATCACCCAGAACTTTTCCCTGACAACACTCACATCATGCTTATTCGCCGGATCAACAGACAGTAAAGCCAGCAAATTTCCATCAGAGTAACAGGTCAGCTTGTACCCATAGTAAAACTTTTTTTAGAGGGAACAAACCCAACTGCGGGCTTTTCAGAGATGACTTCTGAAGAACCCTCCTTATCCTTCCTGTTTTTTCTGGCCAACTCCTTGGTCTGAATGGGCTTTGAGTCCAGTATTCTAACGTATTCTCTGGCGTGTTTTTTGAATAATTCTTCCTGCGCTAGGAGCAGGAGTTTTTCGTGCCTGTTCAAGCGTTCTGTTAGCTTCATTTCTTCGATTAGGACTCTGTAAGCGTGCTTGTAAACTCCGTTAAAGTGCAAGTGTGCTAGTATTGCGAAGGTTATCAGGTCGTAGAGGCTGATTATTTCTCTGTGAGTGTTTTTCGGGTAGTGTTTGCTGACTATCGGATAGATTTCGGATTTTATGATTAGGATTTCCCTCTGAAATCTCAATACAACCACCAATCAACCAAAAAACTTAAGTGCTTATAACTCTAACGATCTAATGGGAACTAGGGTATATATATGAAGGTGAGTGTTATGACCAGAATAGTCTTGACTACTGACGAAACTCTAACGAGCACATACCACGACGTACCTCTGCTAGACTTTCTCGGCTGTGCACCCTACGACAAGCTCCCGAAGTGGGTTTTCAGGTTTTTTGACACCCAGTTGCCCGATGAGAACGGCGTTCTGACTCAAGCGCCCTACGGCCTCAGGAAGGTCGAGGCGGCCCTTCTCCGGGACGGCTTCAGAAGGGACGAAGTGGTAGTCGCCCACCCGCGCAAGGTTGAGCAGTTCATAGACAAAGACACCACGATCGTTGCACTCTACGAGATGGATCCTCTCGGTCTGGGGCCGGTCAGCATGATGTTCACAAACGGCGGCAAGTGGACGAACTACACCAAAGTCAAGTTCATTGAGCTCGTGGAAAGGATAAACCGCATAAGGGAGACCAAAAAGCTGGACTTCAAAATCGTCGTCGGCGGGCCGGGGGCTTGGCAGGTTGACTTCAGAAGGGAGGAGAAGGAGAAGCTGAGGATAGACCACGTGGTAATCGGAGAAGTCGACCACGTTGCTGGGGAGCTCTTCAGGGACATCGAGAGCGGGGGCGCCGACGAGACTATCTTTATCAAGGGCTGGCCGCGGGTCGAGCAGATCCCGACGATAGTGGCGCCCTCGTATAAGGGTCTCGTCGAGGTGATGAGGGGCTGTGGAAGGGGCTGCCGCTTCTGCGAGCCGAACCTGAGGGTTGCCTGCCACATACCGCTGGAGAGGATAGAAGAGGAGATAAGGCTCAACGTAAACTCTGGAATCGATCACGCCTGGTTCCACAGCGAGGACGTGTTCCTCTACCGCGTCGAGGATAAGAAGAACTTCTACCCGAATGCTGAGGCCGTTGTTGAGCTGTTTGAAATAGCTAGAAAATACACGAAGAACGTGAACCCGACCCACGGGGCCGTTGCCGGTGCCCTGGCCGCTCCAGGAATGATAGAGGAAATCTCCCGCATCGTTGACGATGGTCCGAATCACTGGATAGGCATTCAAGTCGGCTTTGAGACGGCCTCGCCGAGGCTCATCGGGAAGTACATGAACAACAAGATGAAGCCCTTCTCACCGGAGGAGTGGCCCTGGGTTCTCCTCAACGGGACGTACGTCTTCAACAAAAACTACTGGTTCCCTGCATACACAACGATTCTGGGATTGCCTGGCGACACTGATGACGACGAGATAATGACTGCCCAGCTAATAGTCACGATGGAGAGGGAGCTTGAGGAGAAGCTCGGTAGTAGAGCGCACTTCACTGTGACGCCACTGGCATTCGTTCCGATGGGCATGCTCAAGAACCAGGATTTCTACCAGATCGACGAGATGATAACCTACGGCCAGTTCCTCCACCTCTACTACGCTTGGAAGCACATGATGAAGGAAGTCACAAGGGGCCTGCCCGCAGTTATGAAAAACAACCCATTCCTAATACCTTTCTACCCGCTGGCGAGGCTTGGAACTCGGATCGTCATAAGGCAGATAGAGAAGTGGGGCAAAAGTAAGGGCTACGAGGTAAAGCCTCTTGAGCCGCTCGATATTCGGACTGAGGTAGAAGAACACCGCGGGTATTCTCAGCCGAGCCTTATGGAAGCTTATTGAGCGGGCAAAAAAGTTATACACCTCAAGTTAGAACTATGATTTAGGGGATGAAAAATGAAAGTTGCCCTTGTCAGGACAAACCCGGGAAAGAGCGGATATGCATCGGCTTACGGATACATAGCTCCTCCGTTGGGGATCTTATCTCTTGCCGGAGCCATTAGGGAAGTCGCCGAGGTAAAGGTCATAGACGCGGAGGCAAGGGGACTGGCGGAAGAGGAGACCGTGGCGGAGATAGAGGCATTTGACCCAGACATTGTGGGCTTCACAACCATAGCATCCACCTATGTGAATCCCTCTCTGAGAATCGTTAGAAGAATGCGAGAAGAGGGGCTTGATTCTTTTGTGGTCTTCGGAGGTCATCACTCGACCTTTACATATCCTCTCGTTCTACGCGAAGGGGTCGATGCAGTAGTTATAGGAGAGGGAGAAAACACGTTTCAGGAGCTGGTTAAAGCATTGAAGGAGAGAGGGAGCATAAGAAATGTTAAGGGGATAGCTTATGTGGAAAAAGGGGACGTGAAAGTCTCCTACCGGGAGCCAATCGTTAACCTTGATGAGCTTCCAATGCCCGCCTATGACCTTGTTGATTCAAAAACATACAGGGCAACAATTCTCGGGGAAAACGCAAGGATAGCCTCTGTGGAGACTTCAAGGGATGCCCTTACAACTGTGAGTTCTGCAGTGCCTCGGCGATGTGGGGGCACGCATGGAGATTCAAGAGCAATGAGAGGGTAATTGAAGAGCTGGGCTTCATAAAAAGCCTCGGCTACAACTGGGTTTTCTTTGTTGATGATAACTTCGTTGTTCCCTTCAAATATGAAGAGAGGCTTAAGCTTCTCGATGCTATAATAGAGAACGGGCTCAACGAGATTAACTTTATCATACAGATAAGGGCAGATATAATATCAAAACATCCCGAAATTGCCAAAAAGCTTGCGGATGCAGGTGTTAGAGTTGCTTTATGGGAATTGAATCTGGAAGTGAAGAAGTTCTTAATAGCATGAGAAAGGGGTTAAGAAAGAATGACACACTGAGAGCTGTTCAACTGCTCAGCGAGCAGGGAATAATCACTTATGGCGGAGTCATTATTGGAGCACCCTACGAGTCAAGGAAAGACAGAAAAGCAACTTACAAGTTCGTTCAAATGCTCGGTGATCATGGTTTAGATGCCCTCCAGATATCAATATACACTCCACTGCCTGGCAGTGACTCCTTCTATAAGGCACTCAAAGAGAGGTCTCTTTTGACACTTAATTGGGATCTTTATGACGTTCTACGACCGGTAATCAGAACAAAAGAAAAGCTCTGGAGGCTGTACTTTGAAAGTAGGGAAAAGACGTATATGTTTTACTTCAAGAAGTGGCTTCATAGCGTTATGGGGAAAGCTGAGGAGTATTCAAAGCCCGTTCTGAGCAGCGCTAAAGGCTACGTTGTCCGAAGGATGCCTCACTACATAAAGAACTTTCTGAAGCTTCCAGTGGAGAGCTTTCTTGTTCAGAAGAGAATATTAAACTCCGCGAAGAAGCTTGACGAGAGCACTATTAGAATTCTCGAAGAGGTTCATACGCGTCACGTCATGGCTTATCTAAGAATGTTTCACGAAGCTATGAACCAGAAAAGGAAAACAAAAGTCTAAAGGGTTATTCCACATACTCCCGTTTATTTCCCCCCATAACTTTCGGAAATTTCCGAAAGTTTTATAACTTGAAAGCACGATAAAGGTTTTGATGAGGCAGGGCGTGTTTATAGTAACCTTTATTAGGGTTTTTGCTGAATTCTTTCGGGTGGTTGTCGTGATCCCCAGATGGGATCACAGACTCAAAGACCCTGAAAG
>LZQN01000132.1_pt1 | contig 13129 bp, 12 predicted proteins | sample 768531 | NCBI WGS metagenome assembly LZQN01 (sample SAMN05207080, study PRJNA324506) | oil field metagenome | isolation source: sample BH-FW-7 from oil reservoir | place: India: Bombay High | collected 2015-12-02
TGGTGGGAGTAGAAAATTGTCTCGCGGGATAAGCATGAAAAAAAAAGATCTCAAAAAGGGCGAAGTAATAATTTATAAAAAGTCCGCAAGGGCCAGAAATCCAAGTCAAGCTTGAGCAGGGTACTGTTTGGCTTGACGCACATTTAATTGCAAAACTTTTTAATGTTAATAGATCCGCTATTGTTAAACACATTAATAATATCTATAAAGTTGGCGAGTTAAGCAAAAAATCAACCTGTTCCATTTTGGAACAGGTTGCGGCAGATGGCAAAATCAGGAAAATGAATCTTTATAATCTGGATATGATTATTTCTGTGGGTTATCGTGTCAATTCTAGGCGAGCCACTCAATTTCGCACTTGGGCCACTAAAACTCTCAAAGATCATTTAATTAGAGGTTATACCATAAATGAGCAACGGCTTTTACAAACGCAAGATCAACTAAAAGAATTAAAAGGCGCAATTAATTTTTTGAGCAAGAAAGCAAAACACGAATTATTGTGTGGGCAAGAGCAGGAGATTTTGAATTTGCTTTCAAGTTATTCCCAAACTTTGACCTTGCTGGAACAATATGATAAGGAAAAATTGGTTTTAGCCAAAAAAGTTAAGGGAAAATTTATTTTGGAATACAAGGAGGCAAGAAAAGTAATTGACGAGATTAAAAAAGAATTAATTGCAAAGAAAGAAGCTTCAGAAATTTTTGGAAAAGAAAATTCTGATAAATTTCGGGCGATTTTAGGAAATATTTATCAAACTTTTGGCAAAAAAGAACTTTATCCCTCTTTAGAGGAAAAAGCGGCGCATCTTTTGTATTTTGTGATTAAAGATCATCCGTTTGTTGATGGCAACAAAAGAATAGGTTCGTTTTTGTTTGTGTATTTTTTAGATAAAAATAATTATCTTTATCGAAACAGCGGTGAAAGAAAAATAAATGATAACGCTTTGACGGCGTTAGCACTTTTAATTGCAGTTAGTGATCCGAAGGAAAAGGATAGATTAATAAAGATACTTACTAATTTATTGGTGACATGAACTTATACTTGCAGAATATTGTTGACGATATTTCTTTTGAAAACTTGCCTGCAAAATGGCAAGGGTTTGACTTTTGCCGTTTTTCAAAAGACAAAACACTTTTCGACTTTCAGCAAGACGCTCTCAAAAATGCTTTGAAAGCATTACATTTGTATTTTAAAGATAAAAATGCTGATAAAAAGGAATTGTTTGAACACTATAAACTCAACGGTCTTGAAGAGGATTTTGATTATAACCTAAAGAAAAAACAAGACAGCAAAACTGCAAAATATCTCTTGGAACATCCTGATGATTATCCAGTCATTGATAACAAAATCTCTTTTGCTCACTTTATCAACCGAATGAGTTTTTGGATGGCAACTGGCTCGGGCAAAACTCTAATTATTGTCAAATTGATTGAGCTTTTAGGCAAACTCATTGCTGAAAAAGAAATACCAAAGCACGATATTCTTTTTCTGGCGCACCGAGATGATCTTTTGGACCAATTCAAAAATCACATTGAGGAGTTTAATAGTTTCAATTTTAATACGAGGATAAACCTTAAAAATTTGAGAGATTACGAGAGTGCGAAGCGTGAAAATACTTTGCCATTTACCAAAAATGAAATTACCGTTTTCTATTACCGTTCTGATTTGATTTCTGACGGGCATAAAGAAAAAATTGTTAATTTCAAAAACTACGAAAATAACGGGAAGTGGTATATCCTTTTGGACGAAGCTCACAAAGGTGACAGAGAGGACAGCAAGCGGCAAATTTTATACTCCATCCTTTCAAGAAACGGATTTTTGTTTAATTTCTCGGCAACCTTTACTGACCCAAGAGATTTTGCCACTTGTGCTTTTAACTTTAATCTTTCAAAGTTTGTTGAAGAAGGTTATGGCAAACATATTTATGTGTCTTCTACAGGGATTGATGCTTTTCGCAACAAGGGCGACTTTTCTCCAATTGAAAAACAAAAAATCATTTTGAAAACTCTTTTGCTTTTGACTTACATAAACAAGTATTTTGAAAAAATCAGAAGAAAAAATAATTCACTTTACCATCGCCCACTTCTTTTGACTTTGGTTAATTCTGTGGATGTGGAAAAATCCGATTTAGAATTATTTTTTAAGGAATTGGAAAAAGTTGCGAGAAATGAAATTAGAGACGATTTGCTTAGAAAAGCAAAAGAAGAGCTTGTTCAAGAATTTCGCGATAACGCTAAATTTGTATTTGAGGAATTGGAATGTGTCATTAACGCTGACTTGGTTTCAAAATTGGATTACAAGGATGTTTTGAAATGTATTTTTAACGCCAAAACTCCAGGCAATATTGAGGTTTTGAAAATTCCTGGAAACAGGCAGGAATTAATTTTTAAGCTTAAGACAGCTGAAAAGCCTTTTGCTTTAATTAAGATTGGTGATATTTCTGGTTGGCTAAAAGATAAGCTTGAAGGATATGAAATAAATGAAAGTTTTGAAAATGAAAGCTATTTTAAGGCAATAAATAGTGATGATTCTGACATAAATATTTTAATGGGTTCACGTTCTTTTTACGAAGGTTGGGATTCCAACAGGCCAAATATTATTTTGTTTGTAAATATCGGAGTTGGAAGCGAAGCCAAAAAATTTGTTTTGCAATCTGTGGGGCGAGGGGTGAGAATAGAGCCACAGCAACATCAACGGAAACGACTCCAAAATTTGCTTAATGCCAAAGTTGTCAAAAAGCAATTATTTAAGAAAGTGAAAAATTTAATTTTACCGATCGAGAGCTTGTTTGTTTTTGGCACTAACGCTGGAAATCTAAAAGAAATAATTGCAACACTGAAAGCAGAGAAACAGGATAAAAATTTGGGAGATCTGTTTATTTTGAATCCTGAAGTAAAAAATCGTCTTCTTTTGATTCCGGTTTATAAAACAGCCGAGAGAATTTTTGCTGAGGAAAAAAGATCCGCAAAAATATCTTGTCAGCAAAGATGATTTTGATTTAACTTCGAAATTCTGCAGATTTTTAGGTGATAAAGTCACTTTGGTAAAATATGATTGCGAAGTGAAGGTTTTGAAGAAAGCAAAAGAAAGTTTTTCGGAAGAAGGACGATATTATGATTTCAGCGAAAGAAACTCACTCTTTGAGCCAGAGTTAATTCTTGACCGGATTTTTGATTATCTCGGAGTTAAAAGCAGGGAATTTGAGAAGTTTAAGGAGTTGGAAAACGAAATTGTGCATTTCAGAAAGGTTAGGTTTAGCGATGGCGAAAAATATGAGGAACTCAAAGAACAAATCGAGAAAATAAGAAATAAACCTAAACATGATGAAAAGTTAGATAAATTATTCGAAGAAGGCAATAGAAGTCAATATGATAAACAATTAAAACTTTTTGAAGAAGCTGGCAAATACGAAATTAATAATCAAAGAATAAAAATTAAGTATCTGGCTAACCATTACTATCTTCCGGTGATAGTTTCAGAATCGGAAAAAATTGATTATCTTAATCATATTATCAATGTTCCTAGTGAGGTAAATTTTATCTCTGAATTAGAAAAATATCTTCAAGAAAACGATAATGTCTTTAAAACATTTGACTGGTGGATGTTTTCAAAACTTGACCAAACGCTGGATGAAGTTTTGATTCCTTATTACAACCCAAAAGAAAACAAAATTGCCAATTTCAAGCCTGACTTCATTTTTTGGGCGCAAAAAGGCAATCGCTATTTGATTTTGTTTGTTGACCCGAAAGGAACCGAACATGCGGACGGATATAGAAAAATTGACGGATTTTCAAGGATATTTGAAATTGGTGAACAAAAACAAAGTAGAGATTTTTCACACAACGGATTTACAATAAACACAAAACTATTGCTTAAGTCGAGGCAAGGAACGGCAAAGGTTTTGGAAAATTATAGAAATTATTGGTTTAATAACTTTGCTGATTTTGCAAAAAAAATCAGTTAGTTTGCAGATAGCAGTTCATTTTGCAAAGTGAAATGTGAGAAATTGCGGTGATAAAAAAGTGATGGTGGAGCAAAAATTTATTCTTATTTCATCTCAATCCCTCTTTTTCTGTTTGTTTTTATTAAGTGGTGAGTGAGTGTGTTTTGCCGAAGACAAAGCACAAGTTAGTCAATATTTTTTCAAAATAGATTTGCTCTTTATTCAGTAATTGTGACTAGATTAATTCAAATTAAAAAATCAAAGAATAGAAAAGAAAAATTTTTTAAAAAAAGAAGTCTTTAAAATTTTAATACTGTCGATGGATAAACTGGTCCAAGAAATTTATTATATTATTTAGAGAAAACAGAATAAATAGTGACAATATGAATAAAATATTTTTCATTTTTATTTTTGGCTGGCTGATTCTAGCAGGAGCAATTTTTCTTAATTGGTTGGCGGCTTTTTGGGGCATTTCAACTTGGTATGATTTTTTGAAAAACCCCAAAGAAACAGAAATTACTTCTTTGGGATGGCTTTTTGTGTTTTACCCTTTTTTTCTAGGGGTGGTGGCTTATTTCTCAGCTAAAATATTAAATATTTTTTAATGTAAAAAGTTAATGAATTGCTTTAAAGAAGAAAACTTGAAGAACTGTTCTTGCAGCTATCCGAGTTGCTCCAGAAAGGGAATTTGTTGCCAATGCATTGCCCATCATCGTGGCCAAGGGGAATTGCCAGCTTGTTATTTTTCTTCTGAACAGGAAAAAAGCTATGATCGGAGCATTGAAAAATTCATTCAAGATCAAACCGGGAAGCAAGCCTGAGAGCAAAAAAATTTTATTTTAAAAATGCCGTGAAATAGCGGCAATTATTTTTTGTATTAGGATAAGGTTGGCTTTTTCTTAATAATTTTTTGTCTTATAAAAATCTTTGAAAACCTTTACTGGTACTGGCTTAATTTAATAAAACTTAGACCTCAATGTTTCAAAAAAAATTTTCAGTTTCAGTGGCAGTTGTGGCAGTCGCCCTTTTTTTGTTTTTTAGCCCTGGTTTTGTCTTTGCCCAATGGAATGATTGCCCTAAAGGAGAAGTGAATGATCTTTTCCGGGAGAATGCGGCAGATATATTGATACTGACAAGGATGGAATTTGTGACCATTCTCAACCCTCTCCCCAAGAAAGACAGCTAGCCAGCCAAACTGAAAACGAAACAATAACCGGCCAACCAGATTATTTGGCCCAAGAAAACAATTTCGCCGAAAACTATCCTTCTCAGGACGCAGAGGAAAATGAAGAAGAGCACATTCTTACTGGCCAAGAAATAAAAGAAAAAACAGTTTCAGAGGTGGCAGAAATTTATGGGATTGATAAAGATGTTTTTGTTCAAGGCCTTTCAAGTGAGTATGGGATCAAAATTAAGGCTAGTGACAGCTTTCAGCTTTTGCACGACAACTATGGAGTCAGCCCATCGCGAGTAAAAGAAATTGCTGAAAATTTAGCAAATAGCTCTCGGTTTAGCTCCAAAGAAAGCCAAAGCAGTTCTAGCCAAAAACAGGCGGCTGGATCAGAAAATTCCTCCGGCCGTTCTCAAAAGGCGGAATATCCTTTCTTTCCAATTTTGGCTACTGCTTTGATTTTATATTTATTGGGCTGGTTTTTGGTGAAAAAGGGCAAAATTTCCAGAGCTAATTTTTTTCGTTTCTGGAATTTTTGGCTTCTGGCTTCTTTTTTAGTTTCTGGTTTTTGGGAGTGGTTTTGGTTTTGAGAATTAATTATCAGGTAATATTTCCTTTTCCTTTCAATGTTCTTTATTGGCATGTTGAGGCTGGGATTTTAATGGCGATTATCTCAATTTTTCACATTCTTTGGCACTGGCGTTATTTTGCTGCTCTTTTCAAGATTGGAAGAAGAAAAAAATAATTCCAAGAGCTACAAAAGAGCCGCAAAGAAGAAATTTTTTGAAAAACCAGATAAACAACCTGCCGCGAGGCAGGCTGTTTGTTATCTTTTGTTTTCGGTTGGTTTTTTATAATTTTTAATTGTTTAGCATCTTTCATTCATTTAGCAGAAAACCCACTCTTTTTTTCACTTGGTTCATCTTTTTTTCGGCAATGGGGAAAAGTTTTTTGGCGCCTTCTCTGAGGTGAAATTGAACCTCGCTGTCTGAAATTTCAAAGAATTTTTTTTGAAAAGGAGCCAAAAATTCAATTATTGCCTGAGCCAGCTCTTCCTTAAATTCTTTGTAACCTTTGCCGCGGAAATCTTTTTCAATGTCAGAAGGTTTTTTTTCTGTGACTGAGGAAAAGATATTGATCAGATTTTTCAGGGCAGGTTTTTCATCACTATAAATAATTTCGCTTCCGCTGTCAGTAACAGCTTTTTTGATTTTTTCCCTAATAGCATCGGGCGAGTCCGTTAATTCAATGCGATTATATTTTGAGGGGGCTGACTTGGACATTTTTTTGGAAGGGTTGTCTAGTCCCATAATTCTTTTGCCTTCTTTTTTGATGTAGGCTTGGGGAACCTTAAAAGTTTCTCCAAAAAGATGATTGAATCTTTTGGCAAGGTCACGACAGAGCTCCACATGTTGAACTTGATCTTCCCCAACAGGTACAATGTCGGTATCATAGAGCAAAATATCAGCCGCCATCAAAATGGGATAGTTTAGAAGTCCAGCATCAACGCTTTTCTTGAAGACATTATTTTCCAATTTGGCCTTATCCTTAAATTGGGTCATTTTGAAAAGTTCTCCGGTTTTGGTGATGGTGTTTAATATCCACATCAATTCACTGTGTTGAGGCAGATGGGACTGGACAAAGATGGTTGATTTTTCCGGATCAATGCCAGCGGCAAGGTAAATTTTGGCAATTTCCAGAGTTTTTTTTGTTAGAACAGCTGGGTCCTGAGGAACTGTTATGGCATGCATATCAACTACACAAAAAATGCAGTTATAATTTTCTTGGAATTTTACCCAATTTTTGATTGCGCCAGATAGTTGCCCAGGTGAAGGCTTCCAGAAGGTTGAATTCCTGAAAAAATAGTTTTGGGGAAGATTTCCATTGGTTTTTTAATGACTTGTTATTTTCGAAATCAGCTCATTTTTAGTCTAATTATAAATATTTTGAAGCTTTTTACAAGATAGAAGGAATTGGCAAAAAAGGACAGAAAAAGATGATTTGACAATTATCTTTAATTTTTCAATTGAAAAGGGCAAATAAAGAGGACAAAATAGTTCTTGATATTTTGGGCCTTTGTTATATCAAGAAGAGGTTTGTGAGATGTGAAGCGTTCTAAAATTAACAAAAAAGGTTTTCAGGGTAGTCAGGATATGCTAGAATTAAAGAAATTAAAAGCCTGTTTCTAGCTGACAAGACAAACCAATGGAATCAGGGGGGTGATTTTGAGCAAATAAGCCAAAGAACCTAAGGGCGCATTGGGCAAAAAATGACACCAAAAAACAAAATCAAGAGTTAAATTTAACTATTAACCAATAAAAATTTAAAATTTAAAAAATGAATCAACCAACAACGTCCCTGCCGGCCTCAGACCAATCAAGTCCAGTGGCAGTGGCGACCAAACCAATCTGATCCGCTTAGCCTTCAGGGATATTTTGAGGCTCTTTTGGAATCAGTGCAAAGAACTTGGGAAAACTATTCTTTGTGGCTGGCATTAGCTTTGCCCGGAGTGATTTTTGTTTTGGCTTTTATTTTTTTCGCTCTTTATTTGAAGTTTTTTATTGTGCTTTTGCTACCTCTTATCCTTTTAGCAGCTTTTTATATTTATCCTGTTCTTATTGGCGGCGTTATCAAAATTATAAATGAGGTTCAGAACCATTCTTCGGCAAGCTCCTATTCTGTTGAAAGTGTTTTTAGGAAAGGTCAAGAGAGCTGGAAAAGAGTGCTTAAAATTTTATTATTGATTTTTTTGGTTAGTTTTTTAGTAATGTTAATCTTTGGCTGGATTCCTTTGGTTTCAAGTATAGTGTCAATGCTTTTGGCCACATTTATTAATTTAGTTATTGTTAGAGGGGTTCTAGTTCAAGAAAGTTCTTTTTCTGACTTAATGAAAGAAATTATCAATTTAGTCAAATCAAAAACAGCCCATTTTCTGAAACTTGTTTTGGTTCAAGCAGTTGTTTTGATGGCAGCTTCTTTGGTTATGGGTTTGATTGTGGCCCTATTTTTTATGACTGGCGATTTCTTCTCTCCTTTTGGTGGTCACATTAATGGCAGTGCCTTTGGGTTAAGATCTGTAGGGGCAGTGAACAGCTGGCAAGGACTTGGCTTCATAGGTTTAGTTTCTCTTATCTTGATTGTTTTTTTGCAATCTTTTTTGGCGGTGACTTTTCTTGATCTTTCTGTTTGGTGGCTAACCAAAATGAGTGGAATAAAAAGTGAGCAAATGGAAAAAGAGGAGAGTCAATCTCAAGAAGAATTTGCCGCTGTTTCTGGCGCCAATCAAAGCCCAGAACCAACTTTTTCTGAAGCTTCTGAAGCCAAGAAAGAAGAAACTGAAACCCAGGAAAAATTGCCCCAGAAGGGCAACTCTAGACTTTTGGGATTAAAAATCCTTTAAAAACCAAAAAACTAAAACCGCCAGCATTTTTGCAGGCGGTTTTTGGGTGGGAAGTTGTTTCTGAATCAGCCATTTTTTCTGGCTAGCTCCAGAAACTTTCTTTCCTTTCCTGATGTATAACTGATTATTCTCCTCCATTGCTCTTCGGAAAATAAGGAGCCATGGTGAGAAGGCAATCTGGCAAAGAGAAATTCTCCTTGGCATCTTTTTTGTTTTCCTGAAAACTTTGGAATCTTGTCAGGACATCTTGCATTTCGCTCCTCCTTTCTTGGATTGGTGTTGTTGATGGTTATTTAAAGAGTTTATTAAAGAACTTAAAAAAAACCTCAATTTTTTACTGAATTTTAGTGGACGCTGTAGGAGTCGAACCTACGACCTTCTGGGTGTAAACCAGACGCTCTAACCAGCTGAGCTAAGCGTCCTTATTTTGGAAACAAAATTGAAATAAAAACCAGTCTCTTATTATCTTTTCAGTCTCTTAAGGCTTTTAGCTTAAGGCTTTTAGAAATAAAAAATTAAGTGCCCCGAGAGGGATTTGAACCCTCACGTCCTGACGGACCACGCCCCTCAAGCGTGTGTGTATGCCAATTCCACCATCGGGGCAATTTGGAATTTGGGAAAAATTTTTCTGGAACAAAAACCAACCGCGGAAGCATTTTGCAATGTAAACAATCGCATCAAAATGCCGCCTATTTCTTTTTGCTGTCTTTTTTCTCTTTGTTTTTTTGAGGGCTCTTTTCTTGAGAGTTGTTTTTTTGAGCTTTTGGGGTGGTTTCTTTTTTTTGGTAAATTTCCTTTAACTCCTGCTTTTCTTTTTCTGAAAGCTCAATCACTTTCATTTTAGCCGCTTTTCCAGTTCTTCCTCTCATATAATAGAGCTTTGCTCGACGCACTTTACTGTGACGAAGAAGATCTATCTTTTCAATGGAAGGCAGATAAAGGGGAAAAGTGATTTCCACTCCTACTCCTTGGGATTCACGGCGAACAGTTACCATTGGAGAAGAGCTTTGTTTTCCCTTGATGGCAATTACAAGCCCCTTGAAAACTTGGACTCTTTCCTTTTCTCCTTCTTTGATTCTTTTGTGAACCCTGACAATATCTCCTGGCTTGAGCTGGGGAACTTTTTTTTGGTTACGGAGGTTTTTATTTGAATTCAATTATTCTTTGATCCATAGGAAGTTATTTTAGGCAAGTTAAGTGATTTAAAACCTTTTCTAAAAATATCCCAAAAAAAGGCGTAAGTCAAGATCTAGGTGCCACAATATAATTGGAGCAAAGGAGCAAGGAGGGATTGGCTAGCTAAAGAAGCTATCTTTAAATTGAGAAGTTTTGGGGGATTGGAACTGGTATTCTTTTTTTCCAAAATGGAACTTAAGAAAATAAGCGTGCAAAAGATGGCGAGAGAATTGGCTGTTGAGAGAAACCAGTTGAGGGTTGGTGTATTTTTTGTCTCCAACGATTGGCAAACCCAAGGAATTTAAATGAACTCTTATTTGATGAGTGCGGCCGGTTTTGGGAATAACCTCTAGAAGACTTTTGTTGTTTTTTGTTTCTATTAGGCGATAGAAGGTGATTGCTTTTTTGGGATTGATTATTTTGTGGGGCTGGTTGGAAATAGCTTGGCGAGCTTTTTTGGAACGAGATTTTCCAAGATAGGAAACAATTTGACCCTCTTTTTGGCGGGGCTTTCCCCAAACAACAGCCAAGTATCTTTTTTCAACTTTTCTTTCTTGAAAAAGTTTTTTTATTTTTTCATAGGAACTTTGATTAAGGGCAACCAGCATTATCCCAGAAGTTTCTTTGTCCAAACGGTGAACGATGCCAGGTCGAAGCTGGGGATGGTCGCCAACATTTTTGATCTGGGGAAAATGAAACAAAAGGCTTTCCACCAAAGTTCTCTCTCTTTTTGTTTCAAGGTTAACAGGATGAACAGTGATTCCAGCTGGTTTTTCAATGACAGCAAAATCCGAGTTGTAAAAAACAATTTCCAAAGAAAAATCGCTCCAAGGCTCAAGAGGGGTGGTTGTAGTGGTTTTAGAAGGTGGAGTAAAGTTTAAGGTTATTTTGTCACCAGCCCTTAAACGGCAGGAGGAGAGACCCTTTTTTGGTTTACCCAAACATTTCCAGCCAAAATTTCTTTTTGGATTTGACGGCGGGTCAGCGAAGGAAGCTTTTTGGTCAAAAAAGCATCTAGCCTTTGAGGGAAATTTTCTTGGAAAGTGATTTCTTTTTTCAAGAAATTGGCAAAGCTTTTTAAGAAGATTTTTTTAAGAAGATTTTAGAAAAAATTGATTTTACTTGATTCATTTATCTGAAAGCATCTTTAAAAGTATCTGATTTTTAGCAGTGGGGTCTTGGGAAGTTCTTCTGAGGCGAAGCGGAAGAAAAATTCAGGAAAAACTGAATCAAAGATTTTTCTTTTATTTAATATTATATGACCCAAACAAAACAAAGTGAAGTGGTGATGCGGCGATTTTAAAACATTTCCAAAAGCGGCAATTTTCTTTTACTCAACGATCTTTCTTTGTCCAAATAAGTTCAAATTTTGTGTGATCACATCGCACAATGAAACTGGTGGTTTTTTAGAATTTACTTGATGGGCGGCGCTGTGTGTTGCCCACGAAATGGTTGAGAAAAAGCCAAAAAGTCAGCTTCTGGTGCCGGGGAGAGGACTCGAACCTCCAATCCGCAAGCGGAACATGGTCCTAAGCCATGCGCGTCTACCAATTTCGCCACCCCGGCAGATAAATAAAGTTATTTTTTCCCAGCGATTCTTTTTTCAATTTTAAAATAGCCAAATTTTTTCAATCTGGCAATTTTTGCTATTATTAACTTGCGATTAGCATTCTAATCTGCTAGTATTTTTTAGTCAAACTTTGAAAAGCTGACAAAAGCAGGAAAGCCCAAAAATTGGAATTAGTGGGCTTTTAGAAAAGGTTTTTGTTTTTTAGTGGATTTTTGCGGTTCGGAATGGGCAAAAATAGTCTCTGCAAAAAGGGAAAAAATGATTGGGAACCATCTTTAAAGAAAATGTCAGTAAAAATTTGGAGGCGTGACAGAGTGGTCGAATGTGCCGGTCTTGAAAACCGGAGTCTCCGCAAGGGGACCGGGGGTTCGAATCCCTCCGCCTCCGCCAATTGGTATTCTGGGGGGAATTTAAAAGGGCACGCCAGCCGATTTTCCCTTTAAATATTTTTTTACCTTTGCGTGCGAAGCACGCAGGCCAAAAGCGGGCTTTTTCGAAGTCTATTCTTAAGGTGAAACTATGAAATATTTTATTTATGCTAGAAAATCAACAGACAGCGAAGAAAGACAGGTTTTATCAATTGAAGCTCAGCTTGCTGAGTTAAAAGAATTTGCCGCCAAAGAAAAACTTGAAATCGTCGCCTCGCTTTGCGAGGCAAAAACTGCCAAAGAACCTGGCCGAACTGTGTTCGGCGAAATGTTAGATAGAATTGAAAAGGGCGAAGCCCAAGGAATTTTGGCTTGGCATCCTGATAGACTGGCAAGAAATTCCATTGATGGCGGAAGGATTATCTATCTGCTGGACACAGGAAAACTTAAGGATTTAAAATTTCCTACTTTTTGGTTTGATAATACACCACAAGGCAAGTTTATGTTGAATATTGCCTTTGGGCAAAGCAAATATTACATAGATAATCTTTCAGAAAACATTAAACGAGGACACAGGGCAAAACTACGAAAAGGTATTTGGCCAAGCTTTGCCCCTCTTGGATATCTCAACAACCATAAGACAAAAGGGATAGATATTGATCCAGAGAAAGCACCGCTTATCAGAAAAGCGTTTGAATTATACGCCACTGGAGAATATACGCTAAAAGCAATTGCAAAAATTTTAAAAGACGCAGGACTTAGAAGCTACAAGGGCAAGGTGCTTTCTGTTTCCTGTGTCCAGCGAATGCTTAAAAATACGTTTTACTATGGTGTTTTTAGGTTCAATGGCGAAATGTATGATGGAAGCCACGAGCCAATTATTTCCAAGAAACTTTTTGATACTATTCAACAGGTAATGAATAACAGAGGCAAGAAAAAGCGAAAAAGAAAACATAACTTTGCTTTTTCTGGGCTTATGCGTTGCGGAAATTGCGGTTGCATGATTACTGCTGAAATTCAAAAGGGATATATTTATTATCGTTGCACCAAGAAAAAGCAAAGATGCAATGAAAAGTATTTGCGCGAAGAAAAACTTGTTGAACAGCTAAAAGCAATAATTCAAAAAGTTTCCTTGCCAGATGAATGGGCAGAGAAAATGTTGGAAGAAATTGGGAAAGAGAAGGAACAGGCCAAACAAGAAACAAAATCACTTGTTCAAAATCTATTAAAACAAAAAGTGGCAATTGAAAGGAAGATGGACAGACTGCTTGATCTTTATATTGAAGGCAAGGGTATTGAACCGGAAGAATATCAAGCTAAAAAACAGAAACTTCTTAATGAAAAACTGAAAATTCAACAGAAGATTAAAGATTTTGAACAAACAGGAAATAATTGGCTCGAACCAATGAAAGAAATGATTTTAGACCAGTAGCCAAGCCAAAATTCTATCGTCGCAGAACGACAATTCTCAAATTCGAGCATTTCTAAAAATATCGGCTCGAA
>LZQN01000133.1_pt1 | contig 13007 bp, 14 predicted proteins | sample 768531 | NCBI WGS metagenome assembly LZQN01 (sample SAMN05207080, study PRJNA324506) | oil field metagenome | isolation source: sample BH-FW-7 from oil reservoir | place: India: Bombay High | collected 2015-12-02
CGGGAACATTGAAAGGCCCTTTGACATCGCAAAGCTGGCTATTGCTGCTGGAGCGAGCTACGTTGCAAGGTTCACCGCTTATCAGCCAAGATGGATAGAGAAGGCCATTTTTGAGGCCATGCAGCATCACGGTTTCAGCGTGGTTGAGGTTGTAACCGGCTGCCCGACTCACCAGCACATCAAACCTGCCGATCTGCTGAAGCATTTGAAAGAGAAGTTCAGAAGGAGAGACAACCTGTCGCTGGACGAAATTCAGTCCACAGACATTGGAGTTTTTTTATAAAGGAGGTGAAGGAGGAGTTTTGTGAAAAAGTCGAGAAACTTAGGAAGCTTGCGAAGAGGCAGATGAGCTGAAGCCGAGGGTATCGGGGGGTTGGAGAGCAGAAGCGGGACGCATTGTTTTCCGCGAAATCTGCCGAGCGTTCCGTCCTTTAAGAGTTCCTCCAAGAAAGGACGAAAAGCCAATATGCCGGGACAGCCTATTATCTGGCTGAGTGAGCGAGCGAGCGGAGCGTTCAGCCTATGTGCGATTTTAAAAGCCCTATTAGCCCTCTGCCCAGTTCCGCAGAAAAATCGTATCTGTCTCCAGCAAGAAGTTTGTAATCAACACCTGACTGCCTTTAAAGGTATAACACTCTTTATTGCCTTCTCTATCGCTTCAAACTGGTCTAACTTACCACTCTTCTCGTTGAGTTTGGAAGTATCCACTATCTGAATGAAAAGAACTGATTCGAGCGGGTAGTATTCTTTCCCTTTCGAGAAATGAGTGGAGAGTGCCGATGCTAAGAATTTGCCGAAAATGTGCACGGGGTTCATGCCCGACTCTTCAATTTCCACTATCACCCTCACCGCTTCGTTGTGAACAATAGCAATGTCAACGTCAGCAAACCTGAAATTTGAAGAATAAAGAGGGACTTTACCATCTCCACCACATGCAGCATCCATGATCGCTCTGTATCCAGTCGATGAGATTAGTTCTCCTATGAACTCGTGAAAGCTGTGATGCATAATTTGTTTTGATTTGTAAAATAAAAAGGTTGTCGAAAATGTCAGGAAACTCTAGAAGTTCTTTCAATGACAAAGCTCACGATTCTCTCAACCTCGCAAATGCCTTGAAAAGCTCGGTGAAGCTTGTGACCAGAACCGGAAATAAACATGCCGAGGGGGGGATTCGAACCCCCGACCTCCTGATTATGAGTCAGGCGCCCCAACCAGCTAGGCTACCTCGGCTCAATGCTTTTTTACCCAACTTGAATTAAAACTCTTTCGCTCAAAGCTCAAAGTTTTAAACACTCCCATCGACTGTCAATAATGGAGCTGCTCAGGGATATCAGCGAGGAGTTGAAAAGTTCGTACATAGATTACGCAATGAGCGTTATTGTTGGCAGGGCGTTGCCGGATGTCAGGGACGGCCTGAAACCGGTTCAGAGAAGGATTCTGTATGCCATGTATGAAATGGGGCTGTTCAGCAACAGACCCTACAGGAAGTCAGCGAGAATAGTCGGAGAGGTTCTCGGTAAATATCATCCCCACGGTGATTCGGCGGTTTACGATGCTCTTGTCAGGATGGCCCAAGACTTTTCCATGCGCTACCCTCTTATCGACGGGCAGGGGAACTTCGGAAGCATTGACGGCGACTCTCCGGCAGCAATGAGGTACACAGAGGCGAGGCTAACGAAGATTGCAGAGGAAATGCTGGCTGACATAGACAAGGACACCGTTGACTTCATGCCAAACTTTGATGCCACGCTAAAAGAGCCCGTCGTCCTGCCAGCAAAAATTCCAAATCTTCTCATCAATGGTTCAAGCGGTATTGCAGTAGGAATGGCGACGAACATGCCACCTCACAACCTGACTGAGGTGTGTGATGGCATTATCGCCTACATACAGAACCCTGACATCTCCGTAGAGGGGCTGATGAAGCACATCAAAGGCCCCGACTTTCCCACAGGTGGAGTAATAGTCGGAACAGACGGGATTAAGGAGCTACTTTACAGGCAAGGGGAAGGTTATAGTGAGAGGAAAGGTTGAGGTGGAAAAGAACGCCATCATAATAAGAGAAGTGCCCTACATGGTGAACAAGGCTAAACTGGTTGAGAGCATAGCAGAGCTTGCAAAGGACAAGATAGACGAGATAAGAACGATAAGGGACGAGTCGGACAGAGAAGGGATCAGAGTTGTAATTGAGCTCAGGTCGGGCTCAAATCCGGATACGGTGATAAAGAAGCTGTACGCCTACTCAAACCTCCAGACCACATTCGGAATCATAAACCTCGCTCTGGTTGACAATGAGCCAGAATTCTCAACCTCAAAGAGCTCATTGCACTGTTCGTGGACCACAGAAGGGAGATTGTAAGGAGAAGAACTACCTATGAGCTGGAAAAAGCTAAGGAGAGGCTCCACGTTGTTGAGGGGTTGAAGATAGTCGTTGAGGACATTGACAATGCCATAAACCTGATTAAATCCTCGTCATCTCCATCCGAGGCTAGGGAGAAGCTAATTCAAAAATACTCGCTCTCCACAAAGCAGGCTGACGCGGTACTGCAAATGCGACTTCAGAAGTTAACTGCAATGGAAATTGACGCACTTCTAAAAGAGTATGAGGAGCTTACTGCGAAAATAGCGGAGTACGAGTCAATTCTCGCAAGCCCAGAGAAAATAGACGCTATAATTGTGGAAGAGATAAGAGAGATTAAGGAGAAGTACGGAGACGAGAGAAGGACCGAGATTATAGGGCAAGTGGATGAGATATCGACAACAGATCTGATAGATGAGGAAGTAAATGCTGTGCTGATTACGGCAGAAGGATATGCGAAGCGCATGTCACTGGATGAGTTCAGAGTGCAGTCCAGAGGTGGAGTTGGAGTTATAGGGGCGAACTCTTTCTCCCGGAGATGAGATAGCGGTCTTCAGAATATGCAACTCAACCGATAAGCTTCTGATTTTCACCAACACCGGCAGAGCATTCTGGATCAACGCCTATGAAATTCCAAGAATGGACAGAACGGCAAGAGGAACAACTTTAAAGAGGCTGATCAGACTCGAAAACGGAGAGAGGGTGGTGTCGGCTGTAGGGGTCAGAGATTTCAACGGAAAGATTGCAGTTATCCTTTCACCTGATGGCTATATTAAGAAAATTCCGCTTGTTGAGTTTGAGAACGCCAAGAGAGCTGGAATCAAAGCCTCAACGGGAGAAATCCAGCAGGTTGAGATTCTTGAGGGGGAGAGCATTTTCATTGCCACAGCAAACGGAAACGTTGTGAGGTTAAGGGAGTCAGATGTACCTGAATACGGCAGAAATGCAAAGGGCGTCATAGCAATCAGGCTCAGAGAAGGAGATAGAGTAGCGTGGATGAGCGCCTCTCAAGGCGAGCACCTGCTTATGCTCACGGAGAAGGGATATGGAAAGAGGTGCAGTGTTGATGAGTTCAGGTTCCTTGGCAGAGGTTCAATGGGGATGATAGGCTACAGAATATCTGAAAAAACCGGGAAACTGGCATTCATTTCAGCATGCAACGGAGAGGAGGTCTTCATCATGAGTGGAGACGGATACTGCATAAGAATCGACTCCTCCACAATTCCGGTTCAGGGTAGGTACTCGTCGGGAGTTGTGGTGGCAAGAAAGGGTGTGAAGAGAGTAGCAATGAAAAAAGATTAGAAGAGGTCTTTGAGGTCCCACAGGAGCTTCGGATGTGCCTTTAGAAGCTCCTTGACTATGGCAGCAACACTCATTTCCTTCAAATTTTTGCCTGCAATCGCTCCAGCAAGTTTGTTGAGTAGTGCATCATCCATGTCGATGAACTTGAGCTGGAGCTTCTTGTTCCTTTTCAGCTTTTTACCAAAGTCGTTTTTCCAGAGTTCATCGTATCTTCTCAGGAACTTTGCAGAGAAATCGTTTTTCTGAACTGCCTCCGCAGCAACCTTTCCAGCGTAGTGCCTGCACACAGGGCGTTGGCAATCCCACCACCTGTGACGGGGTCTGCATGGTATGCAGCATCTCCTGCCAGCATTATGTTGTCCGCCACAGCAGTATCGATTTCTCCGTAAACCGGAACGGCTCCGGCAACAAACTCAACAATCTTTCCCCCAATACCTTCTTTCTCTATGAAGCGTCAAGGTACTCCTTCGGAGTTTTCTCAGCCATTTTCGGAAGAACTCCTATACCAACATTCGCTGAGCTGTTACCCTTTGGGAATATCCATGCATAGCCGCCAGGAGCAATCTCCCTGCCGAGATAGAAGTACGTGTAGTTCTCGTCGATATCAAGTCCGGTCATGAGGTACTGGGCACAGCTTTCAACCTCGTTAAGCTTGAGGGTCTTGATTATTCCTGCCTTTCTGCCAATCTTGCTCTCCACGCCATCAGCACCGATCAAAATCTTTGTTTCAACTTCCCATTCCTCTCCAAGCCTTCTAAGCTTTAGCTTTATCTTCCCATCCTTTCTCTCGAAGTCGATCATTGCTGTCTTCACATAAACCTCAGCTCCAGCTTTAGCTGCAAGTCTGGCAACATGACGGTCGAAAATTTTTCTCTCCAGAACGTAGCCCACCTCATTACCCGCCATCTCCTCTGACATCACGATTTCAGTTTTATCTGGAGCGTAGATTTTCGCTCCGGTAACCTCAGCCGCTATCCACTTCTTTTCCACTTCAAAGAATCTCTCAATGCTTTCCCTGCTTATCCCCTCAGCGCACCTAACAGGTGTGCCAATTTCCTGCCTCTTCTCCACCAGAAGAACATTCAAACCCTGCTCCGCAGCGGTTTTTGCTGCCATGCTCCCTGCAGGCCCTGCTCCGACAACCACGACGTCGTACATCAGTCCACCTCCACAATTGCTAGAGCTCCCATCGGACACATCTTCACACAAATCCCGCAGCCCGTGCACCTGTCATCGTAAATCTCAAGGAAGGTTTCAACAAGCTCATTGGCATCTGCAGGACACACAGCAACACAAGCCCCGCAGTAAGCGCACTTTCCCCTGTTAACGATGACTTTTCTTGCCATGGAAAAAGGAAAAAATGCAAATATATTTGCTTTTCGTTAGGTTTCTCCTTTAAGCTCCTTTACCTCAATTATGCCTACCGGGCAGTTGGCAACGCAGAGACCACAACCTGTGCAGACCTCACTAACTCTTCCAACAGCCCTTCCGTTGACTATTTCTATAGTGTTACCATTCTGGCTAACCGGACAGACACTCTCGCAGATTCCGCAACCGATGCAGCTTCTCCAACTCTGATTTCCTTCTTCTTCCTTCTTTCGATTCTCCTGAACTCAACCTCTATATCTTCTCTCAGCCTTCTGTCTATCTTTATAGCCTCCCCGGGACAGTACCTCTCGCAGGTTCCGCAGAAGTTACACCTTTCGCTGAAGACGACCCTCTTTTCCGGATCGTAAACGTAGGATATCGCGCTGTTCGGACAGACGTCTCTGCAAACGGTGCAGTCCTCTAAACAACTTTCCTTGTTCCACTTCTGCTCCCCCTCGAAAATTCTGTCAACCTTTATGGCCCCAGTGGGACAAACTTCACGGCACATTCCGCACGTTGAGCAGATACTCTCATCAACAATTACTGTTCCATAAACGGCATCCTTCCTCTGCTCGAATATTCTGCAGGAATCGCAGCGGACTGTAATGACGTCCATCGGACAGATTTTTGAGCATATCTCGCAGTAAATGCACTTGCTATCGTCGATAACCGGCTTTCCGTGGTATATTCTGATTGCCTTTGTCGGACAGTTCTCAACACAGAGCCTGCACTCTATACAACCTTCACCTATGCTTATTTCTCCTCTCCTCAACTTTTTGAGGTCAACAGTCCTGATAACCTTAATCGCATCTCTCGGACAGGTTTTCATGCAGAGTGAGCATAAAATACAATCTTGAGGATTTACATCTACCTTCTTAAATCCTAACTCTTCTTTCAAAATTTCGGTATATACACTACCTTCTTTACCGTTTCTGTAAAATCTTAATGCCCCAAACTGACAGAAATCGCTGCAAGTTCCACAGACAGCACAGTTTTCATTGATTTCCACTTCAAAGCCCTTTCCGTTTCTATATATGCTAATGGCAGACTTGGGGCAAACTGATTCGCACATTCCGCATCCGACGCACTTATCGGTGTCGAAATACAGGTAATTACCCCTCTCCTCGTCTCTTGCCACCTCTATGGTGCTATCACCCCCTTTTTTGCTGCTGCTGAAAGTGGTTTTATAAGCATTTTGGTTAGTTTAACTCGACATGTACTTATTCGTATAGGTTCGTATGATAAAGTTATTTAACCAACATCCGATTAGCCCCATGGATTTGTGGGGATTCATCAAGGAGTACTACATCGACTCAATTGTCTACAAGGAAGGTTATAACATTGTGAATACACTCACCTGGCTGCCATTCTGATTGTTGCCGTTTATGCTCTTTACAATTTTCTTGGCAAGCGGCTAGACTTTGATGAGAAGTTCGTTTACGCCAATGTCCCTTATGTTCTCCTTGGGTCATCAGTAAGGGTTGTTGAGGATGCCGGATTCCTCTCACCACCTCTCTCTTACGTTTTCATGACCCCTTTCATTTACATCCTCATCTTTGCTATTGCCTTCCCAACTCTCCTGCTTTCCCTGAGGTTTTTCGGGGAGAGGTACTACAGGTTGTACTCTGCCGTTGGCCTTGTTCTGGCTGCTGCAGTTCTCATTCTCCTCTTCGCCAACCTTCCTGTTGTAAACTGGTGGGTAATTCCATCTGGAGTGTGCCTGGCAGCACTTTTCACAGCAGTTTTCTACGCAATCTCATTAAAGCCCATGAAAACGAGCTCAGCCTGCTTACAATGTTCTCCCACTTGCTTGATGGATTTGAAACCTTCTTCGGAATAAGCTACCTCGGATACTGGGAGCTTCACGTTCTTCCCAGGTATCTGATTGAGAAGTTCGGCCCAATTTCACTGCCAGTGGTAAAGTTTCTGGTCTTCTACGCTATTCTTTACCTTCTCGATACGTCTGAGGAGGACAGGAAGCTCAAAAATTACGTGAAGTTTGTTCTTGTTGTCCTTGGCCTGGCTCCGGGGCTAAGAGATGGAATAAGGATGATGTTCGGGACATGAAAGTCGTTACACTGCTCACGGACTTTGGGGAGTTCTATCCTGGAGTGATGAAGGGAGTCGTTCTCAGCCTTGCCCCGGAAGCGAGTGTGGTTGATATTACGCACACCGTAGAGCCGCAGAACATCCTTCAGGGAGCCTTCCTCCTCTACCACTCCTACAGGTATTTCAGGAGTGCTGTTCATGTAGCAGTTGTTGACCCAGGGGTTGGTACTAACAGAAGGGCTGTGGTGATAGAAGGGAAAAATCACTTTTTCATAGGCCCCGACAACGGAATTCTTTACCCTTCAGCAGTCGAAGACGGAATTAAGACAGTTTACTCAATCAGGAAGGGGATATCAAGGCTCGTTGGGGAGCTTTCCTCAACTTTCCATGGCAGAGATATCTTCGCACCTGCGGCAGCAATGGTGGTAAAAGGAGACTACTCATTTTTTGAAGAAATTGACAGAGAGGAGTTGAAAAGCCTTGAACTCTTCGATTACTCATTCAGCGAAGGTAAAGTGAGGTGCAGAGTCGTTTACGTGGACAGGTTCGGAAATATTGTCACAAACCTGAGGGAAGTGAGGGGGAAAGGATTTTACTTCAGAGGTGTCGAGTTTCCCTTTGTGAAAACATACTCAGATGTAGATGTTGGAGGGCCCCTCTCACTTATAGGAAGCTTTGGCACACTTGAGCTGAGCGTCAGAGAAGGCAGCGCGGCGAGATGCTCGGAATTAAAGGGAGGGGTTGGATAGAACTGGAGGTTTTGTAAATGGATGAGAAAACTCTTGCAAAAATGATTGAGGCCGTAAACAGGCATATGCCTGAAAAGACTAGGACTCTTGCAGAGATGCTGAAGGAAAAAGACCCCACCATCAGAGCCAGGGATGGCAACGAATACTACATTGAGAAGAGAGAGCTTGAGTTCATAGCAAAGCATGTTGATGAGCTCGACTGGCCAAGGTTCCGCATTCCGGTGATTCTCGAAATGAATGACATTGGAGGAGAGAGAGTGATTTACGTAAGGGATAAACTGCATGCCGAGTTTATCAAAAAGGCTTTCGGCTTCGACAGAGTTCTCAACGGAATACTTACGCTTTACATGTACGAACTGCCCGAAATCAGGAGAAAGCTCAGAACGGCAAGTCAGGTCATTTTCAGAATCTCTCTGAAGTAATCTTTCTCATAAAGTATCAGAAGTGCCGGGACAGCTGAAGTTGCTGCCAGAAAGCTGAAGATTATCGCGATGAATGCGAGAATCCCAAAGTTGCTCAAAACTGGGAAGGTGGAGAAGTAAAGGGCTCCAAACCCACCTGCAGTTGTTAAAGCTGATGTGAGAACAGCTTTTCCAGTTCTCTCAATTGTTCTTCTAACCGATTCCTCAATGCCGAACCTTCTCCGCTCCTCAAAGTACCTCTCCGTGATGTGTATGGAGTAATCAATTCCCATTCCAAGCACTATTGAGTTGAGGGCTATCGAAATGGTTGTCTGCTTAATCCCCATTACCAGCATGCACACGTTCATTGATGCTACTGCCACTGAAATGCTGATGAGCGGTATGATGGCCTTAACAACAGAGCGGTAGGTAAGAAGGAGGAAGGCCACAATGAGCAGATATGCCACTACTGTCATTAGATTAAGGCTTTCAAACAGAACCTCGCTGAGATGGCCGAGAATGACTGGAAAGCCGGTGATGTAGTACTCACCACCCCAATCCATAAACTGCAGGTCATTCTCAAGATTTCGCATCATCTCCTTTACTTCCTCTTCCGTCTGAGTGTTGGTGTAGAGGTAGACAGCCAGAAGGTTTCCGGAAATGAACCTGTTGTAGACGTCAATGGGAAGACTTTCAAGAGCACTCGAAAATTCATCCCCAGAAGGGATAGTACCATAGCACTCTTCAGTCGTTTTCCCCAGGGACTCATATCCATAAACCTCTTCCCTTGACGAGATGTATTTTGCCACGTTTTCTGCCTCAGCTACAGTTTCTGCATCAATTCCGTCTGTGGAGAGAACCAGCGCGTAAACATACTGAGGGGAAACTTTTCTCTCTATTTCTTCGAATTTAACCAGTGCAGGCAGATCAGGAGGTGCATACTTCCTCCTGTTCGTTTCAAGCCCAACATGGGTGTTCGCATAAGCCCCAGCAATGATCAGTACAAGCGTGAGAGCGAGAATTTTTCTTGAGTTAGCGATTGTAACTCTGGCTATTGCAGTAAGAAGCTTTTCAAGAACTCCGGGAGAAATTAGCTCCTCTTCCCCACCCCTGTCAGAAAGCTTCAGCAATGCTGGCAAAAAGAGGTTTGAAAGCAGAAAAGCAGTAACCAGGCCAACTGAAAGAAGAAGGCTGAACCAGAAAAGTGATGGAATTCCAGGAGCGCACATTGATGCAAAGCCTATCACTGTCGTGGCCATTGCCATAAAAAGAGGGGACCTCGTGTGGTTCAAGGCCTCCACCAAAGCCTCATCAACCGCTTTACCGCTCCTTCTCTCCTCCTCATAGCGGTTCTGAAGCTGTGCCGCATAGTCGATTGCAAGGCCAATTAAAATGGGAACGGTTGCGGAGTTGTACTCTGTCAGTTGAAGTCCCAGAATAGGCAGCAGTCCAGCCATAACCGTTACAGACATTAGAGAAATAACCAAGGGGAACAGAACAGCAATCTTGCCCCTCACAACCCCGCTGAACACTGCAACGAGAACGGCAACCATGATCACAGAGGCGATGAAAAACGTCCTGTATACATCCTCCTCCACGGCCTTCGCAATCTGGTACATGAGCACAGCCCCTCCAGTAACATCAGCAATCACGCCTGCAGGTGGTGTGACGAACCGCAGTGTTTGCTCAATCTCCTCAGATAGCTCCATTAATCTGTCATTTTCCATGCTCTCAATCTGGACGGAGATGAGGGCAAAGCTGCGCTCCGGCAAAAGGGATTTAGCGAGTTTCCTCGCAGTCTCCTCGACAAGCATCTCATCATCCGGAATGTATCCAAAAGCATCACGAACAATGGAAGCTGGAGAGGTTGTTGAAACAACCCCATCTTTGCTTTCAAGAACCCTCTGCAGAGAAAGCATGTATTCCATCACATTTCTGTCCAAAACGTTCTCGGATTTTACCAGGATGTAAATGTTCTCAGGAGCGTAACCAAATTCCATATAGTAAAGCTCATACTGCCTGTAAATCTCATCCCACGGAGGAAAGCTGTCTGCGTAGTCAGCAGAGCCAAATTCGAGATTTTGGGCTGAGAAGAGAAATAAGGCGATTATGGTGGAGATCAGAAGAATCGTAGGGATGGGGCGATCAATGGGGAGCATCAAAAGTGATTTGAAATCTCGGTAAAAAACTTTTTGAACATTCATTCTGATTTGCTGCTATGAGAGCAGGAGGAGCAGGGGAGCTTTTTGGCACAAATGGTGTTAGGGGGGTTGCAAATTCTGAACTCACTGCCGAGATGGCGCTCAACCTTGGCAGGACGATTGGAACGCTAAGGCACGGCAATATAGCAATTGCATGCGACACAAGAATCTCAAGCTCAATGCTCAAATCGGCTGTTTCAGCCGGCATCATGTCCACTGGAAGTGATGTGATCGATATTGGCATTGCTCCAACACCGGCCCTTCAGTTTTTTGTTAAGGAAACAGACTGCACAGCGGGAGTTATTGTGACTGCAAGCCACAATCCGAGAGAGTACAACGGCATCAAGTTCGTTCAGGAGAACGGAGTTGAGTTCTACAGGGAAATGGACGAGGAGAGTGAGAGAGTTTACATGAGCAAGAAGTTCAGAATTGCATCATGGAGTGAGGTGGGGCAGCTATACCATGACAGTTCAGGATTGAGGAAGTATATTGAAGCGATTGTCAGCTCCGTTGAGCTTAGCAAATCTTACAGGGTCGCTGTTGATTGCGGAAATGGGGCGGGCTGCTTCACAACACCTGAAATTCTAAAGGAGCTTGGATGTGAGGTTTACGGTATAAACTGCAATCCTGATGGCAGGTTTCCTGCGAGAAATCCTGAGCCTGTTGAGGCTTCTCTGGATTTGCTGAAGAAAGCTGTCGTTGACTTCAATGCTGATTTTGGCGTTGCACATGACGGAGATGCTGACAGGGCAGTTTTTGTCGATGAAAAGGGAAACTTCATCAATGAGGATGTGATGCTCGCTCTCATGGCAAAGCATTATGTCGAGAAGAATGGAGGGGGCTGGTTGTAACACCAGTCTCTTCTTCAAAGTGCGTTGAGGATGCTGTCAAGATGGCAGGAGGGGAGATCGTTTACACCGCTGTAGCTCGCCAGTGGTGGCAAAGGTGATGATTGAGAAAAGGCTGTTTTGGTGGAGAGGGCAATGGAGGGCTGATATTCCCCGAGCATCTGGTTGCGAGAGATGGTGGGATGAGCATCGCAAAGGTTCTTGAGCTTATGGATGAAACCGGAAAAAGTTTGAGCGAGCTTGCCGCTGAAATTCCCCGTTACCACATCGTAAAGGGCAAGGTGGAGTGCAGGGAGAAGAAGAGGCTGCTTGAAGGTCTAAAGGAGGAGTTTCCCGATGCCAACCACATCGACGGGGCGAGGATTGACTTCGATGATGGATGGGTTCTAATCCGCCCCTCCGGCACCGAGCCAATAGCTAGAGTTTATGCTGAGGCGAAAACAGTAGAGAGGGCAAAAGAGCTTTACGAGCTTGGATTGAAAGCGATAAAAAAGATTTTAGGTTAGCAAACTCTGAAACTTTCTCGCCATCCTTATACCCTTTATTTTCAGTTTTCCGCTCAGTATCAGCCTCAAAGTCTTCAGCAGCCCTGCCTTTCCCGTTGCGAGGGAGTTAATTGTTTCAAAGTCTGAAGATATGATAGAGAATTTTCCTTTCGTTGGCATTCCGTTGTAGACGGTTATCCTGCCTTTGTTGAATTCAACCGTTGCGGAGGCGTTCATATCGGTAACCTCAACAACAAGGTTGCCCTCAAGATCCCTCACAAGATTCCCTTTGGAGGGGTTTTTGGTGAGGGTCTGGTCGATAAGCTGCCCCAGTATCATCGCAAATCCTTGGTTCTCGTAAGTCACCTCCACCGGCTTAAGGGAAGCTTCGTACTTCTCAAGGAACGCATCGCTTCCAACTTTAAACACGGCAGCAAAGAAGCCAAAGAACATTATAAACAGACCGAGAAAGCCTGTGAGGAATGCAAGAATTCTGACACCGGTAAAGAACAAAAACACACCTCCTGTGACCAGCAAAGCCCCCACGATTACCCACAGCAGTCCGAACAGAAAGGCTTTAACCGCTAGTCTGAAGGCGGAACTCCACTTCATATACGGATTGATGATGATGATTTTTTAAAGTTTTCCATGTTATTTCCAGCCAATCTAAAAGGATTCATATTTTAGGGAACTATGATGCAATATAATTTCAATAAAGGTGTTGAAAAAGTATCATTCAAATGTAAGAGTTTAATGAGCACATCTAAAATTGAGCCACGAAGTAAGAACTCAGCAGTGTAGCTCCGCCAACCGACCCGGGATCATGCTTTTCACCCGGGCGTGAGGGGCGGAGCCACTATTTATTCTTTTCCAACCTAATTAAGGTTTTTGGTCTTTTTGAGTGGAGAGGCTCTATCCACCTTTTGGTTTACCAAACCGGTTTACTCAGCAGCCCTTCAGGTTCAATTACGTGGAAAATATGCGTAAAATTCTACACAGATTCGAAAGCTTTTTAGATTACCCGCAGATTTTACTACATGAAGCTGTTCGAACCAATTGAGTTTGGTGGAATGAAGGTGAAAAACCGCATAGTAATGCCCGCTGCTGAGCTCAACTACCACACTCCAGATGGTAGGCCGACTGACAGATTGCTCAGATTCTACGAAGAAAGAGCCAAAGGAGGAATAGGCTTTGCAGTTGTTGGAGTTGCCAAAATAGAGCCGTACTTCTTCGGCGGGATTGCAGCTC
>LZQN01000134.1_pt1 | contig 12801 bp, 16 predicted proteins | sample 768531 | NCBI WGS metagenome assembly LZQN01 (sample SAMN05207080, study PRJNA324506) | oil field metagenome | isolation source: sample BH-FW-7 from oil reservoir | place: India: Bombay High | collected 2015-12-02
CGAAACCTTCCGGCGGTTGCTGGCGCAGAACCTGCGCCTGTCGGGCGCCACGCTGGAGCCCCTGGAGGGATCGGGAATGGCATCGACACCCAGCTACGTTCTCGTGGTTTACAACGGCGACGACACCTGGGTCCCGGGAGCCCGGGAGTACGCATTCATCGACGGGGCTTATTGGGAGGGCGACCTTCCGTTTGCCGGGTTCCCGCAGACCTTTGGCATCGGGGTTGACAGCATCTCGCCCGGTGGCGGCGGCGAACGCTCGGTGACCCTGGATTCTCCCGGCTGCGTGGCCGTGGTCCAGGCCGCGTTGTCTCCGGTGTTCGGTTCCGGCGGGGAACGCGCGGTGCGCTGGGCGGCAGCAGAGGTGAAAAAGGCGGGACTGAACTAAGGAAGGGGGTGGACGAAAAAGACACGGTTGTCAGGCTTTATAAAAGCGAGGACAATGACCTGTACATCAGAGAGTTTCTCTTGTATCTGCAGTCCGACCGGGTTGCCGCGCCAGCACGATCAGGGTGTACGCGCGGACTTGGCGGAGTTCAGGGACTACCACCTGAACAGGGACCTGCTCACGCTGAAGGAGTCCGACATTCGCCAGTACAAGTATTTTCTAGCTGGTAAACCCCTCGCCCGCGTACGGTCAACCGGAAGCTGTCGGTAATCCGGTCGTTCGTACAGGTACTTTGCCGACCTGGAGGACTGGCCGCAGATCACCCGGAATCCGGCCAGGAACATTCCCTCGATGAAGTCCCGCGCGAGACCCCGGTGGTGCTCAGCGAAAACCAGGCCGAAGCCCTGCTGGACGGCATCCTGCTCACAGGCAACTACGCGGTCAGGGACTACGCGCTGTTCAGCACTTTCCTGTTCACCGGGGTACGGGTGTCGGAGCTGACGAAACTCACGACGGCGACGTGGACTTCGACAACCACCTGCTGCACGTGCGGGACGGGAAGGGCGGCAAAGACCGGCTGATCCCGATGATCCCGCGGCTGGAATCAGCTCTGGCGGCCTATCTCTCCGGCGGTCGCCGTTTCCGGACCAAGACCGTCAAGCTGAAAACCAAGGTGCGACGGAGGAAAAGCTCGATCCTGCCCGGTCGGGGCGGGAGTACTTTGTGGTTCCGGGTGTTGAGCACAACAACGCCTTGTTCTTGACCAGGCGCGGCACCCCTTTTACCGAAAGGGGCGTGGACTACCTGTTCAAGTCGTACGCCAGGAAGTTTGGCCTGTACCACGAAAGGCTCAGCCTTCACGTCCTGCGCCGTTCGTGCCTGACGTTCTTGTACAAGCAGGGCGTGGATCTGTTTGTGCTCAAGGAGATCAGCGGCCATGCCCGGGTGCAGACATTGGAGCACTACATCAACGTTGACAAGTCGAAAGTGGCCACGGCAATGACCCAGCACCCGCTGGCCAATCGGGGCCTCGACCCGCGCTTGGTGGAAATGATCCGAGGGGGTGATACCTGAAGGAGGTTCGAAGCAGATGCCAAATCAGAGGACTGCTAATAACGACCATTTTCCGAAGGAGGGAGATGATAAAGCATGCTGACTTATTACCGGTTCCTGATGCTACCGGGGTTAAGGTACGAAGTGAAGTTACCGTTCGAAGGGCGGGCAGAAAGCCAGAAGTGTTTCAGGGACGTCTTCATGTTCTTCTTGGGACTTGTTTCTTTAGTGTTCTTATGTTTCTGCGGTAAAATCGCAGAAGCTGCATTGCCTTACGAAACGGTTGGTAATGGAGGGTACAGTCTTGGTAATATTACCGTTGCCAACGACGGTTGCTTGTGGGCTACAAGCGGTGATAGGCTGGTACGTTATAACCCAATCAATAATGCTTGGTCAGCTACACCTTCGGTGGGCTTTTCTATCAATTACGGGCCAATAGTTGAAGGCAACAATATTTGGGTTGCGTACATGAATTATGCTACTGGTGATGTTGCAAAGATAGCTCGGTGGAACGGTAGTTCGTGGTGGGTGCTGTCAGCTCCAACTACCGTATCTCGGTTTCCAGCCGGATGGGTAGCTATGGCAGTTAATTCCACGGGAGTAATGCTCGCTGGTTACAGGTCGGATAATAAAGATAATTTGCTTACTGCCTTTTACAAGTTCTCGCAGGGAACATGGTGGGACGTACGTGTGCGTGAGGGTTTTTCGGACGAAAATTGCTTCGTGGATGTAGCAGCGTCTCCAACTGGAAATGATTTTATAATCAATGCAAGAGAACGCGTGGAGTGCGACGGTCCTGATAATTTCTATTTTCACCAGTGGAAGTATTCTGCGTCTACAAATACGTGGACTGATTTGGGCGAATACCGCAAGGATAAACCTTGGGCATATCCGTTGGTTAGTACGCCTTCAGGGTTGTACACGGCTACGTTTTGCGATTCCGCGAACTCTGACTACATTTCTATAGGTTCGTCCTCCATCGACTTCGGAGACAACGGTAATAATATCCACTTGGGACAATATTATCTTGCTGGAACTGGCTTGGAAAACAACAAGATGTACGTTGTAGTAGGTTATAAATGCTTTACCTGGTCTTCTTACGCATGGCGCCTCTACAGCTTTAAGTTGGACAGCAACTTGGTAGAGTATTTAGGCGACCTTCCTGATCAACCCCAAGGTGTTGCTATTGATATCAGCGGCAACATATGGTTTACGTGGAATGGTAGTTTACATAAGATTCTTCCACTGAGTGCAGTTCCTTCTCCTAATGGAATGACTGGACAGCTTGTCATTAAGCCGTTGGTGTATGGTGTTACCCCTACTACAAACATGTCCCTTGAGATAAATTGGGGTCAAGGTTTTTACGAATTAGGATTGATAAGCAACGCAACTCCTACTTTGTCTACAGTTCCGCAGTCTACGAGTTGCACCATACGCCTGAAACGTAGTTGGAACTGGGTAAGTCAGAAAGGAACCACTATTGTGACAACTCAAGCTACGACAAATACTTATACCATACCGTGTATTTATCTTAATCCTAGTGTGACGGCAACAACTGGGGTTAAGCTATGGAGTCAGACTCGAGGTTATGTGTGGATAAATTTGACGTGGCCTGGAATGGTCAACGCTTCTGGTTATAAGATTCATATCTTTGACGGCAATACCTATCGCACTAAAAACTTGGGCAACGTCACCTCTTGGGACAGCCGCACGGCAAAAATCTTCCCGTATCCGGGGGACTTGCCGGAAAACAACAGTATCTCGACCGACCTTTTCCGTTGGGACGGCTCCGGCCTCGACTTTGAGGACACGGCCGTGCGGCTCTACCGAAGCACTCTCAGTACATCCTACGACAGCGATCCGAAGTTCTACTTCCGGGTGACCGCGTACAACCAGTGGATGGAGACGAACTTCAACGCCAGCTCCGCGATTAAAGTCTTGACAATGCCGAATGCCACCGACTCCCAGCAGCCAACGGGTTCCTGTAACGCCGCATCCCGCGAAGGTTTGAAGAAGACATACGATCCGAACATTAAGGTTTCAGTAAGCGCCTCCGACTCCGGCTCGGGTATCTGGAAGGTGGAGCTTTCCAACGACGGTGTTTCCTACACCGAAAAATACGCGGCTGCCAAGAACGCCGATGGCGGGACGAGCGTTTCAAGTTACTCCAACACCTTCGACTGGACGGTTCCCCTGGGTGCGGGCACAAAGGTCGTCTACGTCCGGATCACCGACGCCGTGGGCAACCAGAAAGTGGTCACAGACACCGTCGCCCTGGCGGAGGACATGCTCCCGCCGTCCGTGACCCTCAAGATCAACGGCGGGGCGGAGTCCACTACCTCACCCGACGTCACCCTGACCCTTTCGGTGCAGGACAATGCCTCCACCACGTCCCAGATGCAGATGCGCTTCTCGAACGATGGCAACATCTGGTCCCCGTGGGAGCCGTTCCAGCAGACGAAGAGCTGGAACATAACGAATGCGAGCTACGGCGGCACCTCCTCCGCCGGTATAAAGAAGGTCTACGCCCAGGTGTGCGACCAGGCCCAGAACATTGCTCTGGCTGTAGCCGAAATCGGCTATAACCCGACGCCCCCGACTGGGACCGTAAGCATCGTTGGCGGCACGTCCGGCACCTGGAACGGCAAACCCGCGCTCTTTACGAAATCGGACAGCCCGGTGCTGAACCTGAACTACTCGGGTGCATCTCAGGTGCGGTTCGACCCCGGTACGGGCGTTTGGGGAGACTGGGAGAGCTACGCTACCCAGAAGACTGTCTACCTGGTGAAATCCAAGGTGCCTGTCGCCTGCGTGTGCAGGTGAAGGATAGCTACGGCGTGGCCGGGAGTGTGCAGGAGTTCATCGTCGTGGTCGACCCGACACCGCCGACGATCTCCAGCCTGCGCGGTCTCAACGGGGCCACGGCAACCAGAACATCTTCGGCCACGCTGGAAATCACTGCTTCTGACAACCTACCCGGCACGCTGCAGTACCGCTATCAGATCAATGGCGGCGCGTGGTCGTCCTGGGCCAACCTCACAGGCGGGACAATCGGCGTTTCTGGCCTGGGCTCCGGGGCCAACCGGATTACGGTGCAGGTGAAGGATCAGGCGGGCAATGTGACAGAGAAAAGCGTGACGATGTTCAAGGTGGCTTGAAGAAACGGCTCGCTCGAAACCGCCGGGTTTCTCTTTTCCCGGCAAGAATGTTTATTCTGTTACCTTCGGATAATCACCCATTTTATAAATTGCCGCCGGGAATACACCTGAATTCATTCAGGTGATGAAAGGCGGCCAGGCTTTTAATTAAGAGAGACCGTTGACAGCGGTCTCTCTCTTTTTGTAAGCAATTCTGCAAAAGGGGGTGAAAAGGGGAAATGGAGCAAACAATCACACTCAAAATCAAGCTGTACGAGCCGACACGGGCTAAACAGGAAATATACCAGGAAATGGCCGACCGGACAACGGAATTCGCGAACAGCTATTTGGGCCTGGACAAAAAAGACCGGCCCAAGACATCAAGAGAAGCTAAAGAGTACTCAAAACCATTGCCGTCGGCAATATTAGCGCAAGCCATCCGGGACATCAGAAGTAAGCCAAAGGCCAAGCGTTTCAAACGCCTGTGGCCTTGTTTCAACAACCAGAACTTCTGCGTGGAAAAGAAGGCTTCCAGAGACGGCGGAGCCGTCTGGAAGGCGTCCTTTCCCACTCTGGAAAAGCGGGTGGGGGTACCCGTTGTGGTGACTCCCTACCAGGAGAAATACCTGAACCTTTTGCTTGCGGGAAAGGCCAAACAGGGAACAGCCCGGCTGGTGAGATGCGGAAAGGACTGGTACATCCATCTGAGTTTGACGGTAGCCGTAGAGCAAGGACAGAAACCGGAAAAGATCATGGGCATTGATCTGGGGCTGATCGACCTGCTGGTGGCATCAGCGGGCGGCCAGACGCTGTTCTTTTCCGGCGCGGAGCTTGCTTATATCCGGAGGCACTATGCAGACCTTCGTCACAAGCTTCAAAAAGCCGGGGCTTACAGAGCATTAAAAGAGCTGGGCGACAAAGAGCACCGGTGGGTAACGGACGTGAACCACAAGATCAGTCGTGCGGTGATCGAATTCGCCTTACTTCACGGCGTGACGAAGATTCGGCTGGAAGACCTGACCGGCGTGAGATGGACGGATAGGCAGAGCAAAAAACAGTGCAGGGACCATGGCAGGAGCCTTCACTGCTGGCCCTTCTACCAATGCAGCAGTTCTTGAGTACAAGGCAACCTTGGCAGGGATTGAAGTGGAGTACGTCAACCGGGATAGGACCAGTCTCACTTGTTCGCGCTGTGGCGAAGTAGTTAAGAGCCGCCCGAAGAGCCGGTGGTTTGTCTGTCCGCGTTGCAAAAAGACAAAGCACATCGACGTAAACGCCGCAGATAACATAGCCGAGGCGATTAGCGGCCTTGCGGTATAACTTAGCGGCGTGGTGTACGGCTTTCAGGCTGGATAGTGCCGCTGCCCCGCTGTGGTAGCGGCCAAGTGGTGTCGTGAACCAGCGGGGGCGGGCCGTGTTGGCGCGGCCCAAAGGGGGAGCCTGTGAAGTCCAGCGGAAACGCGCGGGCGGAGGCGGACCCCAACCGGAACCGGGCGCAAAACCCGTGAGGGTGCGCGTAATTCCCGGGGCTACCTTGGGTGAGTTCAGGGTTTTCCCTGTGGGGAATCCCCTGAATTCATTCAGGGGAGGACGTCAACTGGTTGCTTGTCCTGGCCGCGGTTTTCATCTGGCTGGGAAGTATGTTGCTCGGGTTGTGGGGTGTGCTGTTCGCCCACCCGGAGTTGCACGAAACGCGCGTTTGGTTTGAGCGGAGCGCGTTGGCCAACGTGGCGACTTTCGCCGGGAAGGCTTCGCTGGTGGGCGTGTGCGTGTTCCCGGCGGTGTTAATGTTGTTTGACCGGATGGCCCAAAGAAAAAGGGGCGCGGGCGGGATGATGAACCGGAACTGGTCAATACGCTGGCGCGGCCCGAGCAAGGCGAGAAGCCGGAAGCGCTCGCTGAACGGGATGGATCGCAGGGCGTTGTTTTCTGGTCGGTCGTCCTTTGTTTGGTTGCGGTCGTCCTGTTTGTTTTGCGCTGACGTGGCGCGGCGAACCAGTTTTTCGTGGCTTGAGGGAACCGTTTGGGCGACATCGCTGCTTTCGCGGGGATGGCCGTGATTTTCGGCGTGTGTGCGTTTCCCATGCTGGCTGGCTTGCTCAACCGCGTGCGAAGGAAGGTAAAATAATCGCAGAACCAAGCGTTGAACGACGCCCGGCAGAAGTGCCGGATCTTTTCTTTTTTCAGGGGGATGCGTTTGCGGAAAACGGGCTTTGTTTCGGTTCTGGCCGCGGGTTTGGTCGCGGTAGCGGTTGCCGCAGGCATGGCCCCGGGCGTGCCGCCGAACGTGCCGGAAACGGTGGTTGCCAGGGAAGCTGCCAGAGAAAGCACCGAACACCCTCAAGGCAGCCGGGAATGGAAGCAGACCCTCCTGGCCCGCGGTTCGGTGGAAGTTGCCTCCTGGTCCTGCTGGAGAGAACGCCCTGCTGGCCGCGTCTCTGATCGACGGCCGGGTGGCTGCTCCCCGGCGAGACCTTTTCTTTCTACAGGTGCGTGGGGGAACCCACCGCGGAGCGCGGCTTCAAGGAGGCTCCCGTCATATACGAGACGGAAAACGGCCCCGATTACCGGCCGGACGTCGGGGGCGGGATATGCGCGGCGGCGACCGCCCTGCACCGGGCAGTAGTGAGCGCGAGCCTGAAGGTGGTCGAGCTGCATCACCACACCGCGCCGGTGAGCTATGCGGTCTACGGCGTGGACGACGCGGCGGTGGCGTGAGAATCTGGCTGGGACTACCGGTTCAGGAACACGCTGAAAGAATTCGTGCTGGTCACTTTTGAACGGAGAGGAGACGAACTGGTGTGCAGGTTGCACAGGTTACGAAGGATGTCAAAGCGGGCTTTGACCGCGTGTATCTGAGTTTTTCGAAAGGAGCTGATACTTTTGCCGAACGAAGTCCCGGTCTCTCTTCTTAAACCTCACCCCAAGAACGCGGAATACTTTTCTTCACCCACAGAGGAGGAGCGGGAAGCTCTCAAGCGGAGTGTCGCTTTCGAGGGCATCCGCGACCCGCTCAAGGTGACTCCCGATTATACAGTGATTGCTGGTCACCTTCGGTTGGAGATCGCCAGGGAGCTGGGCCTGGAGAAAGTCCCGGTGGTCATTGTAGACGGCGACCCTGAGTACCTGGAGTACCTGCTCATTGCTGACAACGAAGAGCGTCGCTCCTGCCAGGACCCAATCAAGAAGGCGAAACGTGCCGAGTTCCTGAAGCGGTATTGGGGGTGCACCAGGGTGGGGACAAGAAATCAAAAGTGCAAAATGCACTTTTGAAAACTCTAACCGATGTTGCTGAAGCCATTGGCGAGAGCATTGACTCTACCAAGCGCCTTCTCAAACTCAACGATCTGATTCCCGAGCTCCAGCAACTTGTTTCCCAAAACAAGCTTTCTCAGACCGCGGCTTACTCCTTAGCCTTCCTGCCGCCCGAGGAGCAGCGGCAGCTCCTCCAGGTCTCGGCGAGTCCGGCGTCTGCGGCCTTTCCGTAAAGGAGGCCCAGGAGCTTCGCAGGGAGCTTGACGCGGCCAGAAAGGAGAAGGAGTTCCTCCAGAACCGCCTGGCCGAGCTGGAAGACGAGAAAAGTAGCCTCTTCAGGCAACTTGCAGACCTCCAGGACAGCCTCTCCTCTGCGAAGGAGGAGGTCGCCGAGCAGTACGAGGAAAAACTCCAGGAAGCCCTCTCTAACTTCCGGCGGGAGCTGGAGGAGAAGCAGAGGGAAGCCGAAGACCTCCGTGCCAGGATAGAGGAGCTTAAGCAAAAGCCGGTCGAGAAGGTCGTCGAGAAGGTCACCTACCAGGTAGATCCCGCGCTGGAGGCGGAACTCGAAGCTGTCAGGAAGCAGAACGCGGAGCTGTTAAAGGAGAAAGAATGGTTGCGGTCCCGCTTCGAGGCGGTGACTCAGGAGAAAGAGAAGAAAGAGGCCAGGCTCCGCATGCTGGAAAGCGAAACCGAGCGGCTGCAGCGACTACTCGACCACGCCCGCAGAGAACTGGAGAAGGAGAAGAGCCGCCCGAAGCCTTCCCAGTGGTCGAAAGAGCACCTGGAGTTCCGGGCGTTGATGGAGGAGGCGGTCGCGGAGCGCGGCTTCCCTCGCAACGGCGCTCTCCCAGATCGAACAAAGGCACGCGGAGCGTCTTCTGGCGGCGGCCCGCGTTCGGGGTGCGTCGGACTTGGAAGAGATGGCGGAGGTCATGGGCGACGCTCTCCTCTTCAGGTCGTTCGACGCGGGCTTGAACGCGGTCGCGGGCAGGATCGGGCGCATCTGGGATCTGCTGGAGCCCGGGAAACCGAAGCTTCAAGTGCTGAAAGGAAAGGGGGATAGTTGATGAGAAGGCCGAAAAGGGAAGCTTGGCGGATCGGATGCTGGAGATGCTGGAGGGAGTTTATCCCGAAGGTATTTTAACCGCGGAGATCGCGCGGGAAATCTACGGCGATTCTTCTCTGGAGAACCGCGTCCGGGTGGCCCGGCTCGCCAGGAGTTTGCGGCGGCTGGGCTACCGCGTCTACGGTATTGGCGGAATATATTACCTGGGTACGGAAGCCGTGCTCGAGGCGGCAGCCCGCCGGTACGAAAAGATGGCCTGCGGGTTCCTTTTGGGCGGCGCGGAAGCCGCCAGGGGTATGGAGGAGTTGGGCAATTCGGCCCGCGCGAGAGCCTGCGCCGGGAACTGAAAAGGGCGGTTGCCGAAGCTCTCAAGGCGGTGTAGAATGTTTGTTGCGCCGCGCAGCTGGTACCGAACGGTCGACGCAGGAGGTGGTGCGCGGAACTCTTGCATTTCGGGTACTGTCTAAATACTGGAAAGGTGTTTCCTTAAAGCGAAGAAAGGCCAGCGGATCACTGGAAACCCGGCGAATCTTGGCCGAAGAACATTTTCAAATAACGAAAGGAGCGGATGCGCATGCGTAAACTGCTTTTGCTGGTGCTGGCCGTAATCCTGGCAGGCGCCTGGTGGTTCCCGCCCTGGCTCAGGAGGAGACCGTGGTCACCGAGGAGGGGTACGTCGTCTTCAAGATAGGCGACCCGCGGTGCTTCGTCAAGGGGCCGAACATCGAGAAGTTCGGGAGCTATGTCCTGAAGCGCCCGGCGGACGGCGCTCCCGGCGTCACGGTCGTTCAACTGGACGTCGCTCCGTATATCAAGCCTCCGGGGCGCACCTACGTCCCGGTGCGGTACCTAGCGAACACTCTGGGTGTGGCCGACGCCAATATAGCTGGAACGGGCGCGCGCAGCAGGTTACGCTGTCCGAGCCCGGGATGCCGAAGGTCGAGATGACCGTCGGGAAGAAGCACGTGATCTCCAACGGCAACCGGAGGGAGATCGACGTGTCCCCTGAGATAATCCCGCCGGGGCGGACGATGCTCCCCGCCCGGTGGGTGGCCGAGGCCCTCGGCTACCAGGTTGACTGGGATCCGGCCAACTCCTTGGTGCTCTGCTGGAGGGGGACGAAGCCGTCCTTCACGGACGTGAAGGCAGAGCTCAGCAAGGAGATGGAGTGGCAGTACGTCGCGGGGGATGCTAAAACCCCGTGGCCGTCCCGCCGGGGCACAGGATACTGCCCGGCAACGGGGCCTACTACCTGAACGGCGTCCAGGTCAAGGAGTATGCCAGCGGCACCGTCGGCATCTTCACCACGGCCTCGACTGCTTGGAGAAAGGCGTGTCTTTCGAGCAGATGTCTGGCCACCTTCCGAGAGGTCATAACCCACACCTTCGGGGACAAGGGGGACGTTGAGAAGATCATGGACATCGTGGACGACAAGCGCTACCGCCGGGACGAGATCCCGCTCGTCGAGTTCAGTCCCGGGACGGCCGGCACGTGCTGGTGCGTGACGATGGCTCCGGCGCGGTGGTCTTCGTCTACCCGCCGGGAAGGGTGTTCGAGTAAGGAGGGTTCGGGATGAAATTCAAGGCGTTGCTCCTCGCGCTGGCGGTCCTGGCCGCCGGCGCTTTTTTCCCCGCCCCGCGGGCGCTCGCCTGAGGACAACCTGTGGTATCCACCTCCCATCAGCCCCGACAACCCCGAGGTGGTAGCCGCGAACGAGTACATCTTCCAGAAGTTCGGGGTTGCGGGCTTTTTTACGGATGTGAACACCAAGGGGAGGCCGCTGAAGGTCCTGCGTCTCAGGAGGCCGGGGCTCGCACCTGGTCGATGCTCCTGTGGGGCGACCCTCACGGGGAACTGCGCGGGAACAGGTACCGCTACCTGGGGTACAGCTGGAAGGACGAGGACGTGACCAACCCGTACTTCCTGCCAGATCAGGCGGGGAGGGGGCCGCTCCACGAGAGGAACTGGATTGCAGAACCCTGGAACGACCCCGCGGTGCAAAAAGCCCACCCCGGGAAGATAAAGGACTCCAAGTTCGACGGCAACACCGACCCGGAGATCGTTGCCCGGCTTCAGGCGGGCCTTATGTGGGCGGCCTTTTGCAACGGGTACGACCCGCCTTCGATGGCAAGTGATTTGTGGAAAACCCCAGGAAGTACGTGCACATCTACCTCCCGCCATCTCCCGACGTTTTTGGAATGGGGGTTATGTTTCACCGCAAGGCCGACGGGAGCATCTGGTACGTCTCCGTGCCTCTCGGGCCGCCGTTGCCTGACTTCGGGGTGGAGCTCACGCCGCGGAGCGGACGGGGTAAACCCCGGAGATCCGGTGACGTTCAACCTGCGTGCTACTGCCGGGACAACGAGCAGCGGGGAGACCTGACGCTGGGAATGCAGGTAGTGGTGTACCACCAGGTCGGCTCGAACACGTACCCCGTTCCATTCACGTTGAACGGGGTAGAGTCGCAAGTCGACGTGAGCGGCAAGCTTAGCTACGTGGACATCTGGCCCGCCCCGCTGGAGGCGTCCTACAACACAACGGTCACGGTGCATGTCCAGGGCGTGGAGTCGAAAGTGGTCGCGGAGATATACCCGCTGGAGAAGTATCAGGGATTTGCGTCTCTGCCTCCCGTCCCCAGTCCAGACGCCGATGTGTACAAGACAAACAACCGGGCTGAGGCGAAGGTGAAGCCTATCGGCCAGGTGGACATCAAACTTACTGCCTGGACCAGGGACGGGTGCTACTACGGTAGCACAGTCAGCGTCAACTGGAAGGTGGAGCGGAAGGATGCCGGAACTAATCCCCTCCAGGTCGAGGTCACAGCTACTTCTAAAACGCTCGGCAGCCAGAGCAAGACGATCACCCTGAAAGGGAAGTCTGCGGGCGGCTATTTCCAGTTCCAGAACGCCAAGGTTGGCAAGCATACGGTGACGGTCAGAGCCGATCTTCTTGACGGGGCGCAGGATGCCGACCCACGGGACAACGCGGTCGTGGTGTATCCCGAGGTATGTCAGTTACCTGACATCCCCAGGGACAGAGAAATGCACTCCGAGTTAATCGATCAGTGAGAGGCGGAGCGGGGCTGAGTGCCCCGCTTCTGTTTTCGGGGTGGTTTTTGCGGGAGCGGGGTTCGCTTTGGTTGAATTCGTTCTTTCGTTCATCGCCTTCTTCTTGTTCGTTTATGGTCTTCTCGTTGTCTGCCTTTGGGGTATAGCTGCTGAGTTCACCCAGCAAGCTGCGCACGAGGCGGTTCAGGAATACGCGAAGTCGATGGATGCCTCCGAGGCGGTGAACCGGGCGAAAGCGGTGTTGGGTCGATGGGGTTACGTTTTTGTCGAACCGGAGAGCTTGTCCGTCAAAATTTCCAGAAACGGCGATGTGGTTACGGCCAGGGTGTCGGCCGTTCCGAGGGTGAGGAAGCTTTACCTTTACTCCATGCCGAAGATTGACAAGATTTCCTCCTGTGTGCTGGAGTACCGGTTCCGGCGACCGGATCTTTTTGCTTGGTAGTCTTTAAGGGGGGCTTTTGGTGCTGCGGGACGAAAAAGGCAACGTTCTTGTGGAGATGGTCTTCGCGTGCATTCTGTTGACCGTCTTCTTCTTTGCTTGCATGGGAACCTGGTTTATGGTTCGCGACAAGCTTTGTCTGGAGCATGTCGCGCGAGACGGGGCCAGGGAGGCGGTGATCGTCGGCGGCAGCACGGCCGCGGGCGAGGAAAAGGCTCGCGACAGGGCGCGGCAGTTCTTCGGAAAGCGGGCCGACAATCCGGAAAAGTTCGAGGTTCGCTTCGAGTCCACCGACAGCGGGACATTCCACTCCCGGACGTGTGTCGCGCAATACAAGCACCCGGTTTTCGGCTCTTCGGCGGAGGTGACGCTCAGTGCCAGGGCAACGTTTG
>LZQN01000135.1_pt1 | contig 12743 bp, 13 predicted proteins | sample 768531 | NCBI WGS metagenome assembly LZQN01 (sample SAMN05207080, study PRJNA324506) | oil field metagenome | isolation source: sample BH-FW-7 from oil reservoir | place: India: Bombay High | collected 2015-12-02
CTAAAACCTTCTGCTTCTCTTGTTTAGATAAACTTATTAGCTGGACTTTCTTAAAACATTCTCTATCATTGTCCTTATTCTTTCTGTTTAAACTCTATCTTTCGTCCTCTTGCTCCACAAGATATCCTCCATTTTTTTTAAGTACCAATAGAGACATGGTCTCTGCTATGGTCTTGTCTTTCTTTTTAAACTTATTATTTCCTGCAAAATACAGCTAACTCTATCTTATTCTCATTGAGTCACTTTGAAATTGAAAGAGAAGATTAATTTTTCCTCTGCTGTAATTTTTTTATTCATAGAATATCCTTTTTGAGCTTTCATTTTCCACTTTATCACTGTAGTATATGGAATTCCATTCTCCCTTGCAATATCAGCAATTGTCTTTGATGAGGCAAAAATTTGTTTAAGTACACTTTCTTTAATATTATCAGGATATACCATAAAAAAATCTCCTACCGCCCAGGTTGAAATTTCCCCTTCCCCCTAGGGAGAAGGATAACAAAACAAGAAAGCTAATTATACCCTTATCTTAAACTAGCCCAGGCGACATCTTTCCTGACATAGTGGGAGACGGATACTTAGAAAATACAAAATCTAAAATACAAAAAAATAATGAGTCTGATATATGGATAAAATGGTTGTGTGTACATATTTTTGTATAAAAATGGCTTGAAGTTATAAAAGAAAAGAGCTATAATTTCTTGGAAAGAAAAAAATAATCATGGCTCAAGAAAAAATGTACAATGAAGATAAGTTAAAAGTAAGGCTAAAGATGTGGCTCTACCACGTACCTTTTCTTCTTGAGGAAATGAATTTTTACAAAATTTTGAATTTACTTAATATTTTTCCGTACGAACAATTTTAATTTTGAATTTTTCAGAAAATTTTTTATTTTGGATTAAAATTATTTTGTAGAAGAAATAAATTATAATTTCAGCATAAAAACAAACCAAATAATCAAAGGAGATGAAAATGAGCATTACACCAAAGGGTTTAAGTATTCAATCACTTTATAAAGATTATCGAGATAACAAATTAATGGTAAACAGAAAATATCAAAGAAAACTTGTTTGGACATTAGAAGAAAAAGAGAAGTTAATTAATACTATTTTGCAAGGATATCCAATACCATTATTCCTTTTTGCTGAAAGAAAAAATCCGCACGGAAATATCTATTACGAAATAATTGATGGATTACAACGTCTTAATGCAATTTTTGAATTTATTGAGAATAATTTTTCCTATAAAAATAAATATTTTGATATTGAGCAACTCGCAAGAACTAAACAGCTGGCTAAAGAGGGTATGATTCAACCTATTAATGATTCTGAAAAAAAATTAAGTGGGGATCAATGTGCAGATTTTCTGGATTATCAATTAGCAGTAACTATCTTTCCTGCAATATCAGATAATGTGACATCTGAAGTATTTAATAGAATTAATTCAGGAGGAAAACAATTAAGTAATCAGGAAAGGAGACAAGCTGGAGTCTTAACACCTTTTGGAGATTTGGTTAGAAAGATAGCTTCTGAGATAAGAGGTGACGTTTCTCCGGAAATTTTGAGTTTGCAAGATATGCCTACGATAAGTATTGAATCTGCTAAACAAAAATTAAATTATGGCTTAGCAGCAGAAGATACTTTATGGTGTAAACAAGGAATTTTATGGGCAAGGGGATTGCGAGATAGTGAAGATGAAGAAATTATAGCTGATATTTTAGCTTCTATACTTCTTGAAAGGCCTTTTAATAGGAGTAGAGAAATGCTTGATGAATTATATTCTGATACTGAATTAAGTAGAACAATAAATTCTAGTTTATCCTCTTATGGGGCAGAAAAACTATTTAATGAAGTAAAAGAAATTTTTTCAATTTTTAATAATATATTTGAAAGTGAGTCTAAATACTTCTTTAGAGATACAGTTATGGGCGCAAATCGCAATCCTGCAAAAGCATCATTCTACACTGTGTTTATGGCATTATTTGAGTTAATAGTTAAAGAAGGAAAAAGTCCAGATAATTTTTCAGGCATTGTTAATGCCTTGCAAGGATTACAATCAAAGTTAACTACCACTGGCCATTATATAAAAGCAGATGATAGAATTAAAAATATTAATTTAACGAAGGGATTGATTTCAAACTTTTTTGTAAAAAAAGAACCACCAATACTTGGACAAGGTCCAAGTTTAACAATTGATCTAATTAATTCACTTCGTAGGTCTAAAATTGAGACTCCCCGCTATGAGTTTAAACAAGGTATTTTAAATCTCAATGACGATAAAAGTCAGAATAACGGAATGTTAGAAAAAATTGTTAATACAATTTGTGCTATTGCTAATTTAGGTAGAGATTCTGAAGGATTTATATACATAGGCATTGCTGATAGTGAAAGAGATGCATATCGTATTAAAGAAATTTATGGAATTGAACCTTATAAGGTAAGTGAAAAATTCATAGTAGGTATTGACAGGGAATGCAAAAAATTAAAAATATCAATTGATGAATACGTAAAAAAATAGTTGATTTCATTAATAACTCTAAACTTTCTAATCATACAAAATTGAAAGTTTTATCTCAAATTGATACAATTCTTTATAAAGAGTATACTGTTATTCGAATACGAATTCCGTCACAAAGTGAGCCTACCTATGTAGGTGATAAAATTTTCATCAGGAAAGGAAATTCTACTATTGAAGTGACAAAACCAAAAGATATAGTTACAATAGTTTCTTTGTTTGGTAATTAATGTTTTCAAAACAATGAAGTGGTTGTATTAATGTGGATATAATCTCTGAATTATTAAAAAAGTTGTTTGAGTTGGCCTACAAACAAAATGAAGATAAATAAGTCTTCAATCGAATAGTACTTTCAAAGACAACAAAGATTATTGTGTTTGATGAATGTATTAGAGTTTAAATGCGAAGTTTAAACTACAGGTTTTGTAGACCGAATGATGTTCACGCAGATAAAATTTGTTAACAAAGAACGTTTTCCAATCATTCAAAAAAATTCTATTTTATATTTTTCAATATTTATAAAAATTAGGCATAAATAAAGTAGGTTATGGTTAAGCATCAGTTCCTATCTATACTTTTCTTGAAATCGACATTCATTCGGAGATTTATATTAAATTTTTTATTTTCGTTTTTTAAGATAAAGGCAGCACCAGCATACAGCGTCAGGAACGCTAAATCGATATGTCAAAAATAGATAGCTTAATATCTCCTCAAAAAATATCCATCATTCGCTTATCCGAATAGATCCGAAAACAGAACGAATCATTATCTGCAATATTCTGAGACAGAAAATTGCAGACATAGCCGGCCCGGACAAAAATCACTGAACAAACAAAAATTACAAGAACCATACGACAGGTATATACTTCATCAGCGCCATTGATGAAAGTGCATTATTTGCCTCTCCCCTTTTTCACTTTTTCTAATCCAATAAATAAAAACGCCCCTGGGTTCTCCAGGGGCGTTAAAAGTAAGTCCTTTAAAATCCAGAAGATTAACCCACAACTTCTCCCATCTTGAATATGGGTAGATACATACTAACAACCAGGCCACCAACCACCGTACCCAGGAAGACAATCATTACTGGCTCTAAAAGAGAAGTAAGGGTTTCTACTGCCACATCTACTTCATCATCATAAAAATCAGCAATCTTTTCCAGCATAGTATCCAAAGAACCTGTGGACTCACCTACAGAAATCATATGTATTACCATGGAAGGAAATACTCCTGTTTCATCCAGAGGTTCAGCAATGGTATTACCGCCAGAGATACTGGATTTAGCTTTCATAATTCCTTCTTCTACTACCTTGTTGCCACTGGTTTTGGCCACTATATCCAGGGCTTCCAGGATAGGCACTCCACTTCTAATCATGGTGCTTAAGGTTCTACTAAACTTGGCCACAGCTACTTTACGCAGCAAGTCTCCAAAAATGGGTAAGTTTAAAAAGACCTGATCAAAAAATAGCTTACCTTTTTCTGTGCGATAAATAAACTTAAATAAAATATAGGCTCCAACTACCCCTCCCACCATATACATAAACTTGGCCTTTACAAAGCGGCTCAAGTTGATAACCAATTGGGTGGGCAAGGGCAAAGCTCCTCCCATATCGGCAAACATGGACTCAAAGGTGGGAATAACATAAATCAGGATAACTGCTACTACAGCAATAGCTACAGTTACAACTACTGCGGGGTAAGTAAGTGCTCCCTTGACTCTAGACTTAAGTTTGGCTGCTTTTTCAATATATTCTGCCAGTCTAAGTAAAACCTCATCCAGAACACCACCAGCCTCACCTGCCTGCACCATATTGAGATATAAATCATCAAATACGTCTTTGTGCTTGGATAAAGCCATATAAAGAGAAGAGCCTGCTTCTACTTCATTTCTTACCTGATAGAGCTTTCTTCTGAGCTTGTTATTTTGGGTTTGCTCACACATAACCTGCAGGGCCTGGAGCATAGGAACACCGGCATTAATCAAGGTGGCAAACTGACGGCTAAAGATAACCATATCTCTGGTGGTTACCTTGCCTTCTAAAAAAGTTCCTTCAAACAGGTCCTTGGGCTTGGGTTTAATTTTAATATCTGTAAGGCCTTTATTCTTCAGGGCCATAAGAGCCAGGTCTATATTGGGCGCATCAAAATCTCCCTTGACCCTTCTTCCAGCCCTGTTTTTGGCCTTGTAAATAAATATTGGCATCCACTTCCCTCCCTGAATTAATAAGATAATTAGAAACCTTTAGTTAAACTCCTCTTTTAACCAATAAATTACCTTTCTGTCTGCTGGTAAAAATATCTCTGGATTTAAATCAAGCACAAATTCCCACTTCACCACCTGACCTTCTTTTGCCTCTACTATTCCCTGCCATTTTTTAACTATGTAAAAATAAAGCTCTACTTCAAACTTAGAATATTTGTGCCTTAACACTTTCCAGAAGTAAAACTCAAGGGGATTTATCCCCAGTTCTTCCTGGAATTCTCTGGCCAAAGCTGCTTCTAAACCTTCCTGCTCCTGCACCTTACCCCCAGGGAATTCCCAAAAATGGGCAAACTCTTTACCTGCCTGCCTTTTGGCAATCAATACTTTATTATTTTGCAATAATATCCCGGCTACAACTTTCAACATAATTTCCCAAAACTAAAACAATCTAACTTGTGATTATAACTAAAATTTTAACCAGCCTCAAGATAAAAAGTTAAAAAATAAAAGCAACTTCGTATTTTTAGTTATTACTTTAAAATAAGCCTCTTTTTTTATTTAACAACTTAAAAATGTTAAAATTTTTTTAGACAAAGAAACCTGGAAAAATTAAAATATTTATTGATGCACTAAAAAATATATGTAATTTTAAGATTAAAAAAATATTTTATTTTTTTAATAATTAAAACCCAAAAAATAAAGGAGGTGAGAATGATGCGTAAATTATACGTATGGCTAGTAGTTTTGTTAATGTTTATTTTAAGTGGATGTATGGAAAAACTTGTAGAGCCAAGTGCTAAAACAGAAAACAAAATGGAGGAATTATTACCTCCCTATCACGCCCTAAAGCCAAGGTTGCTGTGGCCAGGTTTGAGTGGGCAGTGGGGGAAAGCGGGGGCAAAACCACTACCATTAGTGGACCTATGGGAAGTTTTGCCATCAAAGAAACGCCTGAACAGTCTGGATATGGAAAGGCCCTAAGGGATATGCTCACCACTGCTATGGTCCAAAGTAAAAGATTTAAGGTCCTGGAAAGACAAAATCTAGATGTCCTGGCCAAGGAAATTCAATTGCAACAAAAGGCTGGACAGATAAAAGCGGTATAAAAAAAGGAAAATTTAAAGGTGCTGATCTTATTATTGTAGCTGCTGTAACCGGCTGGGAGCCTGGCACCTCTGGTGGCGGAGGTAGCTTATTTGGTGATTATGGGAAATGGTTTCAAAGTGTAAAAGGAAGTTTCAAAAAATCTTCTATGGCTATGGATATTAGAATTATTGATGCTAACACTACAGAAATTTTGGCAGCTACAACTGTAAAAGGTGAATCAAAAGATGTTAATATTGGCAGTGCCTTAAATGTACTTACAGGTGGAGGCTCCATGGGATGAGAATTGGGTGCTTTTGCCAAAACTCCTATGGAAAAGGCCATTAGGACCTGTATTTACCAAGCAGTAAAATTTTTGGCTGAAGAGACCCCAAAAGAGTATTTTAAGTACTAAAATTAACCTTTAAAAAAGGCCTCAGCTTGCTGAGGCCTTTTTATTTGAGTCATCTCTAGTCCAAAACAATTTATTCAAAATTTCTAGTAAGCCAATAAACCACTTCTTCTTTAGCCTATCTATGGCTTGACATTCCCTATTTTTTTCCTCAATTAAACTGAAGTTTAAGGGATAATGTCCAATTCCCTGTTTATTTTTCAAGGGGATCTAAGTTTAACCATTAACCCAGGGGTTTTTATGAGTAGTGATGAACCGTTAATTAAAGAAAAGGTATTAGTGCCCGAAAGTATGGCACCTACTTAGCGTAACCTTTAACCATAAGGAGGGAAGACCATTGAAAAAAAAGATCTGTGGAGTTCATCTTGTCTTAGAGGTAAAGGATTGTCCCTTTGACATCCTGGATAACGAAAAACTCATCCGCGAAGCCCTCACCCAAGCTTCCAAACAGTCCATGTCCACGCTTTTAAACCTAACCAGTCACAAATTTCATCCCATGGGAGTAACAGCTCTGGCCCTGTTAGCTGAATCCCATATTTCCATTCATACCTGGCCAGAATTAGGCTATGCAGCCATAGATATCTTCACCTGTGGGGAACATTCTGATCCCCATAAGGCCTGCGAATTCTTAGTACACTTTCTAAAAGCCAAAGATTATGATTTAATTACTATTCCTCGGGGGAACAGAGTAAAAAAAGATAATTACTTTCCAAACTTAGAACAAGAGGGTTGCTCAGCATGTCAGGCCAGAAGAAACTAGACTATTTTTCCGAGGTCATCACAGGTGGAGATATTTTTCTGCATGCAGCAGAAGATATACTCTGTCTAGAAAAAACCAGATATCAACAGCTGGCTCTAATCAAATCGCCTCTTTTAGGAAGGGTGCTGCTTTTAGACAATATCTGCCAAATAAGTGAAGCTGATGAGTTTATTTATCACGAACTACTGGTGCATCTACCTGCCTTTATCACGCCAATCCCAAAAGTACTTATCCTGGGTGGAGGGGATGGATGTGCACTAAGGGAGGCTTTGCGCTGGCAAAGTGTAAAAGAAGTGGTTCTGGTGGATATTGATAAACAAGTGATAGAATGTGCTAAATCCTATTTAAGCGATTTAAACCAAAATTCTTTAGAACATCCCAAAGCCAAAATTATAATTCAAGATGCCTTTAAATTTATTAAAGAAAATCAAACTCTCTGGGATGTAATAATCTGTGACCTTTCAGATCCCATAGAAAAAGGGCCTTCGCTGGCTCTTTTTACAGTGGAATTTTTCTCTCAACTAAAACAGATACTTTCTTCTGAGGGAATTATCAGTGTTCAGTCAGGACCAGCAGCCCCTCCTGATCACTATTGCTTCACCCGGGTAGCCCATACCCTAAAACAGGTATTCCCTTATTTTAAGGCTTGTCTCTGTTTTTGCCAGAGTTATTTAACTCCTCTAGGATTTTCTCTAGTTTCCTTAAAGGAGTTTAAAGCGTTTTCAGCAAAACAAATAGATACCTTAATCAACGAACAAATAAAGGGCGAGTTAAAGTTTCTGGATTCAGAAACCTTTTTTAGCTCTACCATACTTCCCAAGTATCTTAAGCAAGCCTTAAAAGAAGAAAAAACCGTCTATTCCCTAAAAAATCAACCCAACTGGTTCTCTACTAACCCAACATAAAAAACCAATCTTAAAACAGGTAGGAAATTAAAAAATTTCCTACCTGTTTTTCCTAATGCTCGTATTTTAAGTTGGTATATTGTAATATTAAACAATCTTTTTAAACCTTTTTATAGGAAAAAGTGTATATCTAAGAGTTAAACACTTATTTAGAAAGGAATTATAAAACAAATATATAAATTCTTTTATTATATTTTTACATTGACCAGGTCTGGATATAGTTATGTCTTATTAAATTCTTATAAGAAATAGTTTTTTATGTTACTTGTATCACAATCACGTTAATCAACTAGTTCATTAGCTATAAGTTCAGCCTGTTTTAAAACTGTTTCTGTTGCAAGTTTCTGCATATCCGGCGGATAGCCATATTGTCTCAAAGTTCTCTTTACTATTACCCGTAATTTTGCCCGTGCACTCTCCCTTATTGTCCAATCTATCGATGTATTCTTCTTAACCCTATCATGCAAAACAGCTGCCAGTTCTTTAAGCTTTTCTTTACCCATAAGCTCCCTTGCACTTTCATTATCAGCAACTGCACAATAAAAAGCGTATTCATAATCTGTCAGCCCCATCTCTTTTGGCTCTTTATCACTTTCTTTTATTTCTTTTGCAAGCTCTATAAGCTCATTTATAACTTCAGCGGCTGTCAAAAGTTTGTTGTTGTACTTTTTGATTAACTCTTCCAATGTTTCATCAGAGATTTGCTTTTCACCAGATTAATTTTCATTCGCCCCTTAATTTCATCATTTATAAGCTTTTTCAATGTTTCTATTGCCAGGTTTTTGTGTTTTAACTTCCTTATTTCTTCTAAAAATTCATCAGATAATATTGAAATTTCAGGCTTTTTCAACCCTGCTGCATCAAATATATCAATAACACCATTTACAGCTATTGCTTTATCTACAATTTGCTTTATAGCTGTCTCAAAGCTACCACCCTTACTTTCTTTGTCCGTATCAAACTTTATAAGCCTTGATTTAACAGCCTGGAAAAATGCCACTTCCTCTTTTACATTCATTGCTTCAGGATGGGGCACAGCTATTGCAAAGGCTTTTGACAGTGCAGTAACAGCATCAATAAATCTGTTTCTGCCATTTTCAAGCCCAAGTACAAAATCTTCTGCTTCAAGGATAATATTTAGCTTTTGTGAAGTATCCGCATGAAAATATCTTTGATATTCAAAACCGTAGAACATATCTCTGACAACTTCCAATTTCTCGAGCATTACTTTTACGGCATCTTCCTGCAGTTTAGCCGGTTCACCTTTTCCACCACTTTCAGCATAAAAAGATAACACTGCTTTTAAATCAGAAGCGATACCTATGTAGTCAACTATAAGCCCACCTGTTTTATCTTTGTAAACCCTGTTTACCCTTGCAATTGCCTGCATTAATGTATGACCTTTCATCGGCTTATCAATATACATGGTATGAAGACAAGGCACATCAAAGCCTGTTAGCCACATATCAACAACAATTACAAGCTTAAGTTCATCTTCCGGGTCTTTAAATCTATCTGCAAGAATCCTTCTTTCTTCTTTTGTCAGGTAAAATCTTGATATTTCCGGTTCATCTGATGAAGATGTTGTCATTACAACCTTTATTTGTCCTTTTTTTAGTTCTGGACTATGCCATCCCGGACGAAGTTGTACAATTTCATCATAAAGTTCGGTAGCAATCTTTCTGGTCATTGTCACAATCATCCCTTTACCGTCCAAGGTTCAAGACGGCTTTCGAAATGATTGACTATATCTTTTGCCACCTCTTTTAATCTTGACCTGGCGCCTACCAATGCTTCAAGTTTTGCCCATTTTGCCCTTTCTTTTTCTACTTCTGATAAGCCTTCTTCATCTAATTCTTTTCATACTCCTCAATCAGCTTTTTCCCTTCTTCAGTAAGATTGATTCTTACAAGCCTGCTTTCATAATAAATCGGAACAGTTGCTCCATCTTCCACAGCATTTGCAATATCGTAGATATCAATATAATTTCCAAAAACGGCAGGGGTATTTCTGTCAGTTTTTTCAATCGGTGTTCCTGTAAAGGCTATATAGGTTGCATTTGGTAAGGCATCTCTTAAATATTTTGCAAAACCGTATTTAATATCTCCTGTTTCTTTATCGACTTTTGCCTTAAATCCATACTGGGTTCTGTGTGCTTCATCAACAATGACAATAATATTGTCCCTATCCGAAAGGGTTTCATAGATATTACCCTCATCAGGCCAGAATTTGTGAATAGTTGTAAAAACCACGCCCCCGGCATCCACCTTTAAAAGCTCTTTTAAATGCTGTCTGCTGGTGGCTTGAACAGGCTCCTGCCTTAAAATTTGTGTAGCTGATGCAAAAGTGTCAAAGAGCTGGTCGTCAAGGTCGTTTCTATCGGTGATTACAACAATTGTTGGGTTATTGATGGTTTGTATGATTTTTCCGGTATAAAAAAGCATTGACAGTGATTTACCAGAGCCCTGGGTATGCCAGACCACACCGGCCTTTTTGTCCCCTTTAGGTTGATTCTTTACATCAGGCAGCCCATAGGTAAGAGGTTCTTCTTTTACGACATTATTTTTTTTGCCTATCGCTCTGATTGTTGATTCTATAGCTTTATTTACTGCATAGTATTGATGATAGCCTGCTATTTTCTTTGTGGTTTGAACAATGGTTTGTCCACGCTCATCTTCTTTCTTTGCCTTTTCAAACAGAATGAAATATCTGATATAATCAACAAGTGTTTCTTTGTTTAAAAGTCCCTTTATCAAAGTTTCAAGCTGACTTACAAGGTGTGACGCTTCCTTTTTCCCATCTGCTGTTTTCCAGTACATAAACCGGTCGTATCCTGCTGACAGGCTGCCCATTTTTGCTTCAAGCCCATCGGATATGACTAAAATCTCATTCCAGGTAAAAAGAGATGGTATGGTTTGCTTATAGGTTTGAATCTGGTTGAAGGCAGATTTTATAGTGGCGTCTTCAAGGGCAGGATTTTTTAGCTCCATCACCACAAGAGGAAGCCCGTTGATAAAAATAACAATATCAGGCCTTTTGTTTTTATGATTTTCTATAACCGTAAACTGGTTAACTACCAAAAAATCGTTATTTTCAGGAATTTTAAAATCAACAAGCCATACAATATCGCCTCTTTCTGTTCCGTCTTTGCGGTAAGTTACTTTTATCCCTTCTGTTAGCATTCTGTGGAATATTTCGTTATTTGCTATTAAATCTGGTGTGTGGATTTGTGTTAGTTGTTTTATAGCATCATCTATTGCATTCTGAGGTATGTTTGTGTTTATCCTTTCTAAAGCAGCTTTTAACCTATCGAATAAAATCACATCTTCAAATGATTTTCTCAGTGGATTCTCCCCGTCTGGTGCAATGTCTCCACCAAAAGATAATCGTAACCCTGGGATTTTAAAAGGTCTATTGTTAAGTTTTCAATTTCTGTTTCAGAAATTGAATTATGAAGGCTGAATTTTGAAGTATGAAAATTATTGTTTTTTTCCATTTTTTAGTCCTTTTTTTGTGTTAACAATAATTTTTGTAATTATGGATATAATTTCATTAGTTTCTTTTATAAGATATGATAAATCTTCATTATCTAAAATCTTAGAAGCTTTCAATAATTTAAGCCAATATAAACTCTCTCTGGCTTCTTTTTGTGCAATACTGTATTTATGTATAAAATCAGCTTTACTTTCTCCTGATTGGGCTTCTTGAATGTTTGCACCTATACTTGTTGCAGACCTTAAATACTGTTTTCCAATAATCCAGCCTGCACTATTTTTTGAGACTGCAATTGATTATAAAGCTCAATTGCTTTAATCGCATACCTAAAAGACCTTTCACCTATATCAAAAACCTTCTCCCCCTTCATCCTTCATCCTTCATACTTCATCCTTCATCCTTCATACTTCATACTTCACCCTTCACCCTCACCTCCCCGCTCATAAGTTTTGGTAAAAGTGTATCTCTTAAATTTTCAAGGGTTTGGATTTGTTCTCTGTTTTGCTGATATTTATAAAATAATGGTTTTACAATTTCGTTAAATTTAAATAATGTTTGTTCATCTGCTTTAAGATCATTATGTTTTAATTCCATCGTTGGTTATATCTGGTTGAACTGAACCACTTACCAAAGAATCTTTTATTTCTTGAAATTCTTTAGTTAAGATAAAACACCAGATATAATAATGGCTTAATTCATTTGTTTTTAAGCCAGAAAATCCAGTTGAAAGAATATATCTATTTGTATCTGAATAATCATCAAACATTAAAAGTTTTCTAACTCCACCTTTTTTAGCAAACCAAACCGAAAATTTTACTGGTTGCATATTAGCTCTTGAAGGTCTATTTTCATAAGTTATTTTAGTTCCACCTGTAATATTTGTATCTTGGACATCTCCAGTCGCTAAATAAATTTTTTCACCTTCAAATCTTTTTATTCCACTACTTATTATTGTTGATAATTCACTATCTCCTAACTTAACCTCTTCCCAATCCTCTTTTGCGTCTTCTATAAACCATTTTCTAAAAAGGGTTTCAGCCATTTGTTCAAGGGTTTGATTCTGGCGATGGAGAAGGTCTATCTTATCATCAAGAGATGAAAGCACAGAGGCTATAGCTTTTTGCTCAGGAAGAGGTGGAAGAAGGATTTCTTGAGAATAAGCGGTGTTTCTATTTAAACCCGGAACGGCACTATCTTCATTTAGTTCATCTAATTTCAAATTTACGAGTGAATAATAAATAAAATCAAAATCATAGTTTTTGTCTGGAAGAATATAGTAGCAAGTATCTATAGGATAAAAAGGGAGTCTGTAACATTATTTGTGTAAATCCGATATTTTGGTTTAAATTAGGATTTAAAGCAAGGTTAATTACT
>LZQN01000137.1_pt1 | contig 12446 bp, 15 predicted proteins | sample 768531 | NCBI WGS metagenome assembly LZQN01 (sample SAMN05207080, study PRJNA324506) | oil field metagenome | isolation source: sample BH-FW-7 from oil reservoir | place: India: Bombay High | collected 2015-12-02
TCCTTGGGATAACTTGGTTTGAGAGGCATAATATTTTTCATAGTTAACAGTGTTACCTCTTAAGCATGCCAAGTGTTACCTGTTATTGTTAACTGTACAGTTTTGTTCAATTGGTTTTGGATAATTTGGCAAGATTTATTAAGCGATGGCAGGCAAAGCTTGTCAAAAAATGAAATAGCAGTTAGGCTGATATTAGCTAAAAAAACGATAAAGAATCTCTCAAGATGGAAAAGTTTTTTAAAAAAAAGAGAACTTGACCAGTATAGTATGGCGGCGATTTTAGCGATTTTTTATTAAAATTTTCTTTAAATTAAAATTTAGCGCCTAACGAAAAAATTGAAAGAGAAGATTTCCATAAAGACAAAAGAAGAATTGAAGCTCCTTAAAAAAGGTGGAGCTATTTTGGCTGAAGCGCTTAAAAAAGCTTCTCAGAAAGCGCTAGAGGCAGAAAAAGGTCAAATAGTTTCTGCTTTTGAACTGGAAGAAATTGCCAGAAAAGTGATCTATTCTCAAGGCGCTCGCCCGTCTTTTTTGGATTACGCTGTGGAAGGAAGTAAAAAGTATCCAGCCGCTCTTTGTGTTTCTATAAATGATGAAATTGTGCATGGCCTGCCTACCAAGAAAAAGAAAATTAAAAAGGGTGATCTTTTGAAGTTGGACCTGGGAGTTGAATATAAAGGGCTTTACACAGACGCGGCGATTACTTTGGCAATTGGGAAAGTTTCTGAAAAAGCCAGCCGACTTTTAGCGGTTTGCCAAGAGTGCCTTTTTGCTGGAATGAAAGAGTTGGGTCCGGGAAAAAAATTGGATAAATTTGGAGAAAAAGTGGAAAAAATAACTCGCCAGTCAAACTTTTCGGTAGTAGAGGGATTGGTGGGACATGGAGTTGGCTATGCTGTTCATGAGCCGCCTCAGATTTTCAATCAGGGTGGCGCAAGAAGCGGTGTAATTTTAAGACCGGGCATGGTTTTGGCCTTGGAGCCAATGATTTCAGCGGGAAGCGGCCAGATCAAGCTGGGCCAAGATGGCTTTGTTTTTAAAACAGCGGATGGTTCATTGGCGGCTCATTTTGAACATACGGTGGCTATCACTGAAAAAGGGTGTGAAATTCTAACCCAAGAAAACTAAAAAACTTAGTAGGATTTTAATTGTCAAAAAAGTGAATAATTCAAACCCGCGATTTTTTATTGGCATTGATTGGGGAGAAAAAATGTCAGGCATGGCAATGGGAGATGATGTTTTGAAAATAGCAACGGCGATAGGAGAAGTGGCAACAAAAGATGTTTTCAAAGAAGTTTTAAGAAGAAAGAGGGTCGGCTTCCAAAATGAAATTGTGTTAGGCTGGGGAAAGACTTTGAAAAATCTAAACGGAAAAAAATTGGCAAACTGAAGAAGAACCTGGAAGATAAAGGCTTTATCGTCCACTTTGAGAACGAAGATTTTTCTTCAATTATTGCTCAGAAGAACCTTAGAAGCACCGGCAAAAAAAGAATATCAAAAAAAGACAATGCCGAAGCAGCAAGAATAATTCTTCAGAGTTGGTTGGATAAAATTAGTTGACTAACTTTTTGTTAGCTTTATTGAAATAAGCTGGGGCAGAGCTGGGGCAGGCTGGGAAAGAGAAAAAAAGTGTCGCTTGTTAATTTTAAGATAATTAGACAGGAAAAGGTTTGCTTGTTATAATTTTTCTATAAGAAGGGTTTTTATTGAGATAAAAAATAATCTTTAAATTTTTAAAAATGGAAAGAAGCGAAAAATCGGAAGAAAAAAGGCCAACTTATTCAGTGGTTATTCCAACCTACAACGAAGCCAAAAAGGAAAAGGAAATGAGAGATCATCTTGATTCCATTGAAAAGTATTTTGAAACAATTGGCCAGTCCTATGAAGTTTTAATTGTCTTGGATGGGCCCAATGATGGTAAAACTCCGCAATTAGTCAAGAACATTGTTGAGGGAAAACCAAATTTTATTGTGATTGACAGAAAAGAAAACAGGGGCAAAGGCTATAGCGTGAGGGAAGGCTTGCTTAGGGCGCGGGGTCAAATCAGGCTTTTTACCGACATGGACGGGGCAACACCTATTAATATGTTGGATCGCTTTATCCCTAAGGTTTCAGCAAGGGGCAGATATAGTAATTGGCTCTCGAGACCTAAAGGGATCCGAAATCAAAATCCATCAGCCCAAATGGAAAGAGTTGGCAGGAGATTTTGGCAATATTTTGATTCAGATGGGAACTGGTCTTTGGGGAATCAAAGATACTCAGTGTGGTTTTAAAGCCTTTACAAAAGAAGCAGTCTTGGAGATTATTCCTCGCACCACAGTGGAACGATGGGGTTTGGATTTTGAAATTTTAGCTCTTGCCAAAAGATTGGGCTTTAAGGTAGAAGAGGTTCCAGTAGAATGGTTGGATAAGGGAGAGAGTTTGGTTGGGATAAGCGGCTATTTTAGCACCCTTAAAGACTTGCTAAAAGTTCGCTGGAATATGTTAAGGGGAGTGTACCAATTAGACAAAAAGGGAGAGGAAATTTTAAAAAACCAGAAGGATGGGTCTGCGAATCAAGAGGAGGTTTTGAAAAGCAACGAAGAAAGCAAAGAAGATTAAATAATAAGAAAGCAAAAAAGATTGGGACAGGGAAACTTGAAACAAGAAAGAAAGAACAAAGCCAAATTTTTAGCTAAAAACAAAAAATTAAAACAACACTTCTGGCTAGAACTTTTTGGCTTAATTGAGAGATGTTTGTCACAAAAAAACAAAAAATAAAAGTAAAATAAAAAATGAAGACCAATCCCGAAAAAAAGGGCAAAAAAACCAATAAAAAAGCTTCCAAGAAGGCAGTTTTGAAAAAAGCTGGAACCATCAAACCAAGCAAAAAAGAGAAGAAAAAGGAAAAGTCAGGGCAATTTTCCCAACTTCGCCAGGATGTAGTAACGGGAGACTGGGTGGTAATTGCTACGGGAAGAGGAAAAAGACCCAGTGACTTTAAGCAAGTTGGAGAGCCGATTGATAAAGATCCTAAGAGCTGTTTATTTTGTGATCCCAAAGCTTCTGGCCAGGAGGAAGATGTTTTGGTTTATAACACTTCTGCTGGAGATTGGACTTTGCGGGTTTTTCCTAATAAATTTCCCGCTTTTTCTCAACCAGTGGGGGGAAAATTAAATCACAAAGAAGAGGGCCCTTATTTTTGGATGGATGGGGTGGGCTATCACGAAGTCATTGTAACCAAGAATCATTTTAATGATATTAGTCGGATGGATCCAATTTTAGTGGCCGAAGTTTTAGACGCCTATCAAACTCGCTACTTGGATCTAATGAACAAAAAATCAGTCCGTTATATTGAGATTTTTCACAATCATGGGAAAAAGGCGGGAGCTTCAATTTTCCATCCTCATTCTCAACTAACAGCCATTCCGGTTATTTCTCCTTATATAAATTTAGAACTTTCAGGAGCAGAGAATTTTTTTGAGGCTAATCGCCAGTGTGTTTTTTGTACCATGATCAGTTGGGAATTAGACCATCATCAAAGAGTGGTTTTTGAGAACGAGCAGTTTTTGGCTTTTTGTCCTTTTGCATCAAGAACGGCTTTTGAGGTTTGGGTATTGCCCAAAAAACATCAACCTTATTTTGAAAGAAGTTCTGATGAAGAAAAAATTGCTGCTGGTGAAGCGCTAAGAGAGGCTTTGGGGAAGATAAGGCAGGTTTTAGGGGAAGATTTTAGTTATAATTTTTACCTCCATACCTCGCCTTGCGATGGGAAAGACTATCCTCACTATCATTGGCATATTGAGATTTTGCCCAAGACTTCAATTTGGGCTGGCTTTGAGCTTTCTACTGGAATAGAAATTTCTTCTATTGAGCCCGAAGTGGCGGCTCAAGCCTTAAGAGAAGCTCAGGAAACTGGTTGATTCCTAAAGAGGCATTTTGCAAGAAGAAGCCCCGCCACTTGTTGCACTAGCCAGTTTGGAAATTTTATTTAGTTAGTTTATTCCTTAAAAATTACAACTACAGCAGAAAGAAGAGAATTGGGAAATGCTAAAACTAAAAGTACCGTTAGTTCAGCCAGTTTGGCTAGTAGAAATTGCCATTGTGACTGCGAGGGGAATAAAAAATTTAATGGAATTTTTTAACAAAGATGGACTATGTATCTTTTTTAAATAATTTTTTGCCGCCTTCAAGCGGTGGTGGCGATTGTGGGAATGCTTCCTGTTTCTGAACTCAGAGGAGCAATTCCTCTGGGAATTGGGTTTTATCAGATGCCAATCAGGGAAGCTTTCTTTTGGTCAGTCTTGGGAAATATAATCCCTCCTCTTTTTTTGGTTTTTTTTCTTGAGAAGTTGGCCCAAATCCTATCAGTGAAAAGCCAGTTTTTTAGGAATTTTTTTAATTGGCTTTTTGAAAGGACCAGAAAAAGAGCTGAGGAAAAAATAAAAAAGTTTGGTTACTGGGGACTTTTTGTTTTGGTGGCTATTCCTTTGCCCATGACGGGAGCCTGGACTGGCTCAATTGCCTCTTTTCTCTTGGGGCTAGATAAAAAAATTTCCATCCCAGTTATTTTTTTGGGGATAATAACAGCTGGCATTGCTGTTTTGTTGTTGATAGTGGGAGCAAAAAGTATTATCTTGATAATATGAAATAGCAAAAGGTTAAGCATTTTTAAAACAGGCATAAAGTTTATTTTAATATAAGCGCCAAAAATGTTAAATCAAAAAGGCGAAAAAATGGTTGTTGCCAATTTCAAGATGAACTTGGCAATGAAATATGAAGTGGAGCACTGGTTGGCTAATTTTAAAAAAAGCAGCCAAGGGAGTTGGTCAAAATGGAGCAAAGCTGGTTCTTTGTCCCCCAGCTGTTTATCTGGAAAAATTTGCCAAAACAATAAAAAATAAAGGAGTAGAATTTGGGCTCCAGAATTGTTTTTGGGAAACAAGGGGAGCTTTCACTGGTGAAATAAGTCCAGAAATGATAAAAACCGCGGGCGGCAAGTTTGTTATTTTGGGCCACAGTGAGAGAAGAAGGCACCTAGGAGAAACCAACCAGATGATTGCTAAAAAAATTTCAGCCAGCTTGAAGGCGGGGATTTTTCCAATTTTGTGCATTGGTGAAGAATTAGAAGATCGAAAAAGGGATCTGACTTTCAAGGTGATTTCCAAGCAGTTAGAGGAATGTTTGGCTTTCTTGGCTGAAACGAAACTGGAAAAAGTAATCATTTGCTATGAACCAGTTTGGGCGATTAGCTCTAACCAGCCAGAATTTTTGCCCACCTCAAATGACATTTTGGAAGCAAAGTTATTAATTAGAAAAATTTTAACTTCCAAATATGGAAGAAAAAAGGCAGAGCTAGTGCCAATTCTTTACGGCGGCAGTGTTAGCCCCAAGAATGTCAAAGAGGTTTGCTTGGAAGCAGGCATGAATGGAGTTTTAGTTGGCAATGTCAGCCTTTTTCCTTTTGATCTGGTAAAGTTGGTGGAAATAATTGGCAGAGGATTTTAGGGAAATGGGAAGGCCTAGAAAAATGAAAAAGCCAAAAAAAGAAAAAGAGAAAAGCTCAATTTCCTAAATAATAAACAATGTAAATAGGCCATTTAAGGTGGCTTAATCTAACTAAATAATTTTTTAAAAGTAGTTATAAAATGAGAGGAAACACAATAGAAATCTTAAAAGGTGCGTTGGAGGCAGGTTATGCAGTGGGAGCTTTCAATACCTCAAATATGGAAATTAGCCAAGGAATTGCCCGGGCGGCTCATCAACTAGGAAAACCTTGCATTATTCAAGTCACCCCGAGTTCAATGGAATATGCTGGCGCGAAAGTATTAATAGGAATGATAAAAACGATTATTAAAAATGAAACTAACTCCACTAAAGTTGGGATTCATTTGGATCACGGCAAAAGCTTGGATGATGTTATTCGGGCAATTGAAGCAGGAGTAGACTCAGTGATGATAGATGCTTCTCAGTTTTCCCTCAAGGAGAATATTGATATTACCAAAAAAGTTGTTGAATATGCCCACTCAAAAGGAGTGGCAGTGCAGGCAGAGCTGGGAAAAGTTCCCTATCTTGGCAGGGAAGAAATGGAAGTTAATTGGGATGACATTATGACAGATCCCAATGAAGCCCAGAGACTAGTGGAGGAAACCAAAATAGATGCTTTGGCAGTTGGGATTGGCAATGCCCACGGGTTTTTTAGGGAAAGAAGCGAGCCTGATTGGGAAAGGCTAAAGGAGATAAAAAAAAGAATCCCCAATACTCCTCTTATTTTGCATGGGGCATCAGACTGGGGAAAAGAAAAAATTGAAAAAGCAATTAAGCTGGGGATTTCTTGTTTTAATATTGACACAGACATCAGGATTGCTTTTTAACAGCTATTTGCAATAGAACCAGCCCAAGATGCGACATTTCTGATCCTAGGAAAATACTAGCCGAAGCCAGGGAGGCGGTTCAGAAAAAGGTAGAGGAAAAAATAAAATTACTAAACAATTTTTAGTTTTTAAAAAAGAGAATTTAGCGGAAGGGGATAACTTTATTTGGTAATTTTTCTTGTTGATAATTTATTTGGAATTGTATTTCAAAAACAGCCTGAGTTTTTGGGTTGTAATTTTAGCAAGACGCAAGGCAAATAAATTAAAAAGAATCTAAATGTTTTCTGGCTAATGGCAGAAAACATTCTTTAAGAAAGATTTAATTTCAAAAATCCAAGAGACTAAAGGTGTGTTTTTATCTTTTTCTGTAGCCTCCTTTTCTATGAGCCAGGGCAAGAGGCTGTCGCCGGTCATAACAGTAGGCTTGGGAATGTCCAGAAGATCGAGAATGGTGGGGGCAATATCGCACAGCAGTCCCCGAGCCTTTTTGTCATCATTTTCTTCTTCATTTTTTGGCTCTTCGCGATGGTTGTGGGGGGTAACAAACCAGCAGGGAACAGGATTGCTTGAATGTTCGGTGTCTCTTTCTCCTGTTCTTAGGTTTATTACTTCTTCTACATTGCCGTGATCAGCAGTAATCAAAAGGCAACCCCCTTGGATCAGAACGCTTTTGATCAGCTTATTAAGGCACTCATCCACCACTTCTAAGGCTTTTACGCAGGCTTCAAAATCACCAGTGTGTCCCACCATATCAGGGTTGGCGTAGTTGACAAGGATGAAGTCGTATTTATTCTTTTCAATTTCTTCTATTAATTTTTGAGTGATTTCTCGAGCGCTCATCTCAGGAACATCAGCGTAGGAAGGGGCGTTTTTGGAAGGAATTAAAATGCGATCTTCTCCTCGAAAAGGCTTTTCTTTGCCTCCATTGAAAAAATAAGTAACATGAGCATATTTTTCTGTTTCAGCAATGCGGAGCTGCTTTTTTTTGTTTTCCGAAAGAATTTCCCCAAGAGTTTTTTCAATTTTTTCTGGCGGAAAAGCGACAATGGTTGGCAGATCTTTTTCATATTCAATCATAGTGACAAAAGTGATATTGCGAGGCCGTTTAGTTTCCTTTGAAAATTTATTGAATCTTTTTTCTACAAAAGCCTTGGTGATTTGGCGAGCTCGATCTTCGCGATAGTTAACAAAAAAAACGCAGTCCCCATCTTCTATTAGCCCGACTGGCTTTCCTTTTTCAGTAAGGACCACTGGCTCCAAATATTCGTCATAGATTTTTTTCTTAAACTGCTTTTGGACAGCAACCAGCGGATCTTCTTCTAAAATTCCTTTCCCCTCAGTCATTGCTCGGAAGGCCTTTTCAGTCCGATCCCAGTTATTATTGCGATCCATAGCGTAGTATCTGCCTGAAAGAGTGGCAATTTTTCCTATTCCCAACCCGTTCATTTTTCTTTGGAGCTTTAGGATATATTTTTCTGCGCTTGAAGGAGGGGTGTCGCGTCCATCAGTAATTGCATGAACAAAAACTTTCTTTAGGCCCTCTTCTTTTGCCATTTCCAAAACTGCGAAGATGTGATCAATATGGGCGTGAACTCCACCATCGCTTAAGAGCCCTAGGATATGAAAAGCTTTATTTTCAGATTTTGCTTTCTGCATTGCTTCAAGGATGTATTTGTTTTGAAAAAATGTTCCATTCTCAATTGAGAGAGCAATGCGGGGCAAATTCTGGCAAGTGATTCGGCCGCTTCCCATGGTTTGATGGCCGATTTCTGAATTGCCGCTTTCTCCCCAGGGAATGCCAACTGATATCCCAGAAGCTTGAAGATATATTTTAGGATAAAATTGGTTTAGTTTTTTTATGGTTGGAAGTTTGGCTGTCGCTAGGGGGTTTCCTTTTTTTTCGTTAGTTTCTCCCCAACCATCCAATACCACCAAAACAATCGGTTTAAGTTTCCTCATCTTGTTGCTTTTAAAATTAGTTTTTAGTCTCTTTCTTATTTTACCCTTTAATTTTTTTTTGACAATCAGCCCAAAAAGTACTAGATTATATCTAGCTGAAAAAAGAGGTGACTAGGCAAGCGGCAACATCTCTTGCTGTTACTTGCTGTTAGAAGAGAGGGCTTTTTAAAAGAAAGGAAGACGCGAAAAGTTTAAGATCAAGAAAAGATTTAAGAAATGATTGAGAATGGGAGATGATGATGGAAAAAGGCAAGAGAAGCAAGAAAAAAAACAAAGAAAGACGAGGATGGATTTTGATTAAGAAAAAATTGAACTTGTCTGGTGGCCCTGTTTCAGCCTTTATATAAGAAAGATTTTAAAAATTTTCCAAGCCACAAAATTTCCAAAATTTTTGTTGGAAAATTGGAGCCTTAAGACTTAAATTGCCGACAAGAAACGCAAAAGGCAGTAAAGCAAAAGAATGGAGAAATTGAATTTCAATTGTCTTTGGAAGATAACAAAAACAAAAAAGCGGATTTTGGCAAATTTTTTTGCCAAACTGGTTTGTTTTTGCGTTTTTTGCTTGGCTTAATAAAAAAATGAGTGGAGCAATTCTTGCTTTAGGAGGAATTTTGGTTGGGGCCGTGATTGGCTATCTGGCAAGGTTAATGATAGCCAAAAACAGAGCCGATTCTGCAGAAGAAAAAGCGGCTCGAATCATTGATGAGGCCAAGATGAAGGCCAAAGAGGTTCTTTTGGATTCTAAGGATAAGGCCGTTAAGATTCTAGAAGAATCAAAAAAAGAAGAGAAAAAAAGGAGGGATGAAATTGCCAGGCTGGAAAAAAGGATTGAAGACAAAGAAAAATCCATAGAGCGCCAAATAGCTCAAAATCAGAAAGAAAGGAGGGGACTGGAAGAGAAGGTAAGGGAAATAAAAAAGATAAGAGAAGAAGTATTGAGAGTGAAGAATCAGCAAATAGAAAAATTGGAAAGGATTGCTGGGCTTAGCAAAGAGGAAGCCAAAAAAGCACTGCTTTCGATTGTTGAAAAAGAGAACAAGGATGAGATTGTAAAAGCGATTGCCAATTTGGAAAAAGAAAAAAACGAAGAAATAGAAAGAAAAGCTAAAGAAATGTTGGCAACAGCGATGCAGCGCTATGCAGGCTCTCATGCAACTGAAACCACTACTACCACCATTTCTATTCCTTCAGATGAAATTAAAGGGCGGATTATTGGAAGGGAAGGGAGAAACATAAAGACGCTTGAAAAGCTCACAGGGGCAGAAATTATTGTAGATGACACGCCGGAAGCAATTGTAATTTCAGGCTTTGATCCTATTCGCAGAGAAGTGGCCAAAATGGCGCTGGAATATTTGATTGAAGATGGCCGTATTCATCCTACCCGCATTGAAGAAGCTGTTGCCAAGGCACGAGAAAATCTCAACAAAAAAATAAAAGAGGCGGGTGAAGCAGCTGTCTATGATGTGGGAATTGCTGGGATTGATCCCAAATTGGTTCAGCTTTTGGGACGGCTCAGATACAGAACTAGCTATGGCCAAAATGTCCTTTTACATTCCTTGGAGGTGGCTCACTTGTCAGGGCTTTTGGCTTCAGAGCTGGGACTTGATCCGGCCATTGCAAAAAGAGCAGGGCTTTTTCATGATATTGGAAAATCAGTGGACCACGAAATTCAAGGAACTCATGTTGAAATTGGAGCCAATATCTTGAAGAAATTCAATCAACCCAAAGAGGTAATTGATGCTCTTCTTTCCCATCATGAAGACCATCCTTTTAAGGACAGCTATGGATTGATTGTGGCGGCGGCAGACGCCCTTTCGGCTTCTCGTCCTGGGGCCAGAAAAGATGCTCTGGAAAACTATCTGAAACGTTTGGAGGATCTTGAAAAAGTGGTGATGTCTTTTGGCGAAGTGGATAAATGTTTTGCTATTCAGGCTGGAAGAGAGGTACGGGTTTTTGTTAATCCCGAAAAGGTAGATGACCTTGAGGCAGTGAAATTGGCCAAAAAAATTGCCCAGAAAATTGAAGAAGAATTAAATTATCCGGGAGAAATTAAGGTTAATGTTTTGCGAGAAACCCGGTCGGTAGAATATGCCAGGTAATAGGTTTGAATTGTTAAAAACCTTTTGTTTTTGTAAAATTGTGCTAAAATAAAGTAAAAAAAGAAGGTCGAAAACATAAACACGAATTTGATTTAAATAAAAATTAATTTTCTAGATGGGAGGTGACAAAATGAAAAAAAGCGAAATCGTTGATGCAGTAGCCGCCAAAACTGGTCTTAGCAAAAAAGACACTGAAATGACCATTGAGGCTCTTTTGGATGTAATTACCAGCAGTCTTCAAAAAGGAAAGCAGGTTGCCTTTACAGGCTTTGGAAGCTTTTCTGTGAGCAAAAGAGCGGCTCGGGAGGGAATTAATCCTTTAACCAAGGAGAAAATTAAGATTCCGGCAGTAAAAGTTCCAAAATTTAAAGCAGGAAAATCCCTAAAAGAAGCCGTTAGAAAATAAAACAGAAAAATAGTTTTCAATTTAAGCTAAAGCCGCTCTTAAACTGGAGCGGTTTTAGTTTATTTTTTTATTTTTTTGGATTGATTGGCTTTTTTGTTTTTGAAAAGTTTTAGCATTTTGGCTTTATTGTCTTTTAGGGCAAAAAATACTTGGTGATTTTTTTGTGTTGAGTTCTTGGAATGTTTTTTGTTTGAGGATGGTTGGGTTTGTTTTTTAACCTTCTTTTGGAATTAAGAGGAGGAATTGCTTAAGGATTTTTTATCTTTTTTGGGATTAACATGTTTTGTTTGAAATTAAAGAAAATAATTGACAAAATGAATTTAAATGTGGTTTGATTGGAGTGCGGATGTGGACAGCTAAGGGAAAAATCAAAGGGAGGCCAAAAATGAGGAAAGAAGAAAGAGATGAAAAAGAAGCCTTGGGGGAATATCTTAAGAAATTTTCTGAATTAGAAGAAGAAAGGAGGAAAAAGGGTGAAAAAACATGGCAGGATCCCTGGACGGAGGAGGAATTGAGGGAAGTTCTCTGCCCGGGGTCCTTGTCTTAACTAATTTTAAAAGCTTGCCTTCGGGCAAGTTTTTTGTCATTTTGTTTTGACATTTTTTGTTGTTTTGTGTATAATGGAAGAGGCTTTTGAAAATTTTTTTAAAAACAGGGGCACTTTGAAAATTTGTTTTTGGCATCAAACCAAAAAGGAGGCGGTGTGCCAAGAAAGATTTTGAAAATTTTTTTGGAATTTTTTCTTGGCACACTGGTTTTTGGTCTAGGACATGGTTTTTGGGAACAGCCCAAAAGCTTTTTCCAAAAAGCTCTTTACTCAAGAGCCTGATCAAAAACAAGGTGCCAAAATTTATTTTTGTTTATTTTTGGAATATTGAAGAAAAAAAGAGAGGAGAAATTTATGAGCGGAATGAGCGGAAAAACGAAGGATGTTTTAACAAAATCGCTTCCAGCCTTTATAAGGTTGGAATCCGAATTTCATGGTCTTAAAAAAAACCCTGAGAAGAAGAGATATTTCTCCTCAAAAAAGGGAGAGATGTGAAAGCCGACTAAGAGAAATAACGGAGAATAATATAGGAGGGCTGTATGGCTAATAAAAAGAAGGAAAGAAGAGAAAAGAAAAGAAAAAGAAAGATACATATTCAACTTTCTCTGAAGAATGTAGAAAAAGAATTACAAATTCTTCAGAGAAAGATCGAAAACTGCTCTGACGAGGAAAAAAGAGACAAGCTGGAGCAAAGAGTTTGCCAGTTGATCAACTTCACTATCCCGAAGTTGGAGCAACAGCTGGAGCTTGCTCCAAAACCATTCTAATCTAAAAAATTTTCAAATCTCAAGCTGGACTGAGGTTGAAAGGAGATCCTGCCATTGCTCCTGCCGCATTGCTTCCATATAGAGCTGATTCTCCTGTTCAAATCCTCCTCCTCTTCTATATTTCCTTATTTACCCCTGTTTTATTGGCACTAGTTTTATCCAAACTGGTGCCTTGTTTTTTGAGAAAATTTTTTTTGAATGTTTTTCTCTAGTCGCTGCACAAGATGAGATACCTCTTGGACACCTCCTCAAAAGCTATTATGCTAAAAAATGAGGTTAACAAGTAAGGTATCTCAAGAACATGAAAGCCAAGCA
>LZQN01000138.1_pt1 | contig 12430 bp, 14 predicted proteins | sample 768531 | NCBI WGS metagenome assembly LZQN01 (sample SAMN05207080, study PRJNA324506) | oil field metagenome | isolation source: sample BH-FW-7 from oil reservoir | place: India: Bombay High | collected 2015-12-02
GTAGGCTCCGGCCGGCCGGAAATAGAGAATGGTGCCGTTGGTGAATTCGAGCCGGAAGTAGGGTTTCCGGTGGATCTTGGGCTTGCCGTACTTGGTCAGGCTCCGGCCGGCCGGAAATAGAGAATGGTGCCGTTGGTGAATTCGAGCCGGAAGTAGGGTTTCCGGTGGATCTTGGGCTTGCCGTACTTGGTCAGGGCGATGCTGGCCATGAGGTCCGGATTGGCTTCGAGCTGGAACTCGATTTCCTCCACAATGGTATCGAGATGCCCCTGGTGTGGTGCAGCGATCAAGCCCTGGCCGCCACGGGTGGTAAAGGCGAAATGGAGTGCGTCGGTGCTGATGCAGACACTCTTGCCGACGTCGCGTCCGTCCAGGTGATGATGTTCTTCTCGGTGCAAAGCAGGTCCTCCACCTGGTGCGGCCAGTATGTTCTCCGGCTGCCGTCACGGTTGCCCAGGTAGGCCTGGCCCCAGAGAACAGGGTCGGCCAGGGTCTGGGCCAGCTTGCGCTCCCTGGCGGATATCCGCTCCATCAGGCAACCTCGACCTCAGTGCCGCCCCCAACCACCGTTCCGACCAGGTCGACAAGGATATGCTGCACAGCGAGCATGCCTTCCCGGTCGCGGATAACGCCCTCGATGTCGACGCGGGCCTGGTCAAGCTCGTCCCACTCGGCATATTGCCCCTGGGCGGCAGCCAGCCGAGCAAAGGCTTCGTCTATTCTGCCGGCGGCCAGTTCGACCCCGATTTCCACCAGTTGCCGCCCGGCCTCCCGGACCGCCGCTTCATTCTGTTTCAGGATTTCCCTTATCATTGTTCCTCATTCCCGTCTTTCCCCTGTCCGTTCGCCCAAGCGTCAAGCGCCTGTATGGCAGCGGCCAGGCGGTCGCCGATGCCGGTCAACCGTTCCTTGTCCGGGTGGTCAACGGCTTCCAGGGCCTTGTTGGATTCAGCCACGTACTCGGGCATGTAGCGGTTGATCGTATGGACGGCGGACTGGATACGCGCGGGCGGTCTGGTCGCCGTGCATCCGGCCAGTGAGGCCGCCAGCGCCGCGGCCAGAAGTGCCTGCAGTACAAGTTCCAACTGTTTCCTCATGCTTGTCCTCCCGAGCCTGCAAAGGTCTGCGCCTTCTTCAGAAATCCGCGGGAAACGCCTTGACTTCCCGCCCGCGTGAAGCGTGTATGTGAATGTGCGTAATGGCTTTGATTACAACGTCTTATACGGGATGCGGCGGTTTCCGAGCGGGTTTCGGCACGGGGCTGGAACCGCAGAATCTTTGCCGCGCCCGGAAAGGAGGACACGCCATGAATGAAACGTTGCACGAGGCCGCGAAGGCCTACATCGAACATCTGAGGACCCAGGGCAAGACGGAGCGTACGCTCTACACCTACGGGAAGGACTTCGAGCAGATCGAGGCCTTCTTCGGTGCCGAGCGGAAGCTCACCAGCATCCTCACTCCGCACGTGGGGAAATTCTTCAAATCCGACGCGCTCCTGAAGCTGCCCAGCGGAAAGGAGCGGGCCAAGCCCACGGTGGATAAAACCAAGCGGGTGCTGCGCATGTTCCTTATCTGGCCAAAGATACCGGCCGCATTGAAAAACTGCCCCTGCCCAAAGGGACACCCATGGGCCGGAGCGTGAAGAAGGGAGGTAAGAAGAATGACGAACACGGCAACCAGTCCGCTTCGACTCCTGCCCAGGACTGAGCCTCTCGAGCAGGCGGTGGAAGCCTTCGGCAGGAGGCTCGCAGCCGATGGTCGCTCGTCGAACACAATCAGCGCATACCTGCGGGACCTGAAACGCTTCACCGGGGTGCTTCTAACCCGGCATCCGGGAGTGACCATCAGCCAGGTGACTCCGGGTATGCTGGACGAGGCGTTGACGGCGTCGGCTGTCGCGCACACCGTTTCGGGTGCCCCTCGCTCACCGGCGTCTCTGCACCGGTTCAAGGCGGCGATCAGGTCGTTTTTCGCCTGGGCCGAGGAAACCGGGCTGGTCTCGGAGAACCCGGCCAGGTCGGTGACCTTGCGCAGGCTTCCGCGCACACCGCCGGTCTTCCTGACGGAAACGGAAAAGCGCCGGCTGCTCAAAGAACTCCGTGGCCGCTCGGGTGCGTTGGCCAGACGGGACCGGGTCATCATCGAGGTGTTCCTGGGGACCGGCGTCCGGCTGCAGGAGCTTGTCGACCTTGACGTCGATGACGTGGACCTCGACGCCAAGCATCTCCATGTCCGCGCCAAGGGCGATGTTCCGCAGGTGAAGTTCCTAAAGTCCAATCTTCGCTCCCTCCTGCGCAGTTATCTCAAAGAGCGCCGTTGCCAGGGTGACGGGGAATGTCCGGCGCTGTTTCTCTCCAACCGCGGGTCGCGCCTGTCCGAGCGCCAGGTCGCGCGAAGGCTCGAACACTGGCTCAAGGCCGCGGGGGATGGACAAACAGCTCACTCCACACGCCCTGCGGCATACGTTCGCCACCCACCTCTACAGCCGAACCGGCGACATCCTGGTTGTGCAGCGGGCCCTCGGGCACCGCGACCTGTCTACCACCCAGATCTACACCCACCTTGTGGACGGGGTGCTCGAGGATGCCATCGAAAGGCTGTGACCGGCCATCCGGTCCGGGAATACAGCGGTCCTTCGGGACCGCGTTCTCGTTCCAGGCTTCAGAAAGACGATGACAGTGTTGAGTGACAGTAGACTCACAGTGACGCGCCTGAACACAATTCCGGATCATGCTTCGACCATCATCGCGCCGCATGCTGGGCGTGAGGAAAAACGATTGACGAATCTTTCCCTCCGACGCGGCTTCCCGGATGTCAGAGAACACGTCTTATCTGACATTCCCTCAGACAGAAACGCCGTAAACCCGCGTCCCTGGCGGTCTCTTTTCCGGGTCGCTCCGGTGTTATCCGACATCATTTCCGCGTTTTCCTTCTCTTGGCCGACTTCCCGGCCGGTTTCTTTTGCGACTCGGCCAGTTTTTCCAGCAGGGCGGTGGCCCACTCAGCGGGTGTGGTTTCCGGTCCCCTGGAGGCTTCGCCCTCGCGGGCGATCTTGGTGGCCTTCAGATCCTTGAGATGGCAGCGGATCATCCGGTCGAGTTTTTCGGAAGCGTCCATGTCCCCGTTGATCTGTGCCCTCACGAGCTTCACGGAGTAGACCGCCACCAGCTCGACCTGGAGGAAGTCGCTGGATTTGTTGAATTCGAAATCATTCCAGAGCCGCTGAATGATCTCCCTGAAAAGCTCCCGTTCCTCGTCGTTGAGGCACTGGTTGGCCCAGATGCCGTGGGTCATGGGGTTGAGGTTGTTTTCTGGGGCACCGGTACGCTTGGGCGGTTTGGCTGTTCCCTCGGCACGATGCCAGCGGTCCAGGTGCTGCTTGTCTTTTTCGTTCAATCCCACAGTCGGCTCCGGATATATGTTCAAAACAGAGATTCTTGTGTCCCCATCTCGGGGTTCGGGGCGGGAGGCGGATTTCGCCCCATATCGCGTCCTCGCGGACCGCCCCCTGGTTACCTACCGGAGGCCGCTTCAACGTGTCGGTTTTCGATCTCCTTCCGGTGTGCAGCGAGGATCTGATTGACCCGTCGTGTGGTGACTCCGGCCAGCTGGGCTATCTCCTTGGTGTTGACGCCCTGTTCATGCAGGGCAATGACGAGTTGGCGACGTTCCTGGTAGAAGCGGCTTGGGCAGGGAATCCAGAGCACACCGGTATGATATTTCTGGACCTTCTTGAGCAGTTCCTTGGGCAGGATCTTTCCCGCGTTGGCGTATCTCTTCATTTGTCGGTCTCCACCTTCTTGAGCCATGGCTGCGGGACGTCCGGGTTGTAGAACCGCAGGGTGCTGGGCCGCTGTGTTCCCGCGCCATGGATGATTTCAATGAATCGGTCCGTAACCGCTCCGATTTCCCGGTCTCCGTCGACAAAGCAGACCAGTCCGTAATCCTGGCCGCAGGGAAATCGAAACCGGCCCTGGTTCTGGTACAGCCGGGCCTCACGCCATCCCTTGGCCATGGCCTCCTCGCGGATGGCGTCCACTTTGGCAACGGCCCGGGAAGTCACCGGCTGCTTACACTTCCAGGCTTCTTCCGCGGGATAAATCCAGTCCTTTTTCTGATGCTTGGCGGGCGCTTCATACGTTTTCGGATTCAGGCTGCGAACAGACTTCTGCAGGGCCTTGTCGCCGAGCTCCTGAATCGCCAGTTCTTGTACGCGGTTGAACCGTTCCCGCAGGAGGTTCCAGGTTCTGTCTGGCAGTTTCCCGGCCTGATGGGCGTTGCGGGCCGCGACCATCCTGGAACGAAGCCAAGCGAAGTATTCGGGATCGAGCTGGCGGAATACTTTCCCGTCGTATTCAATGTCGCGATCCTTGCTTCCACCTGGTCGAATTTCCGGAACTCCAGGTCGGTCGCCACGAAAAGGATGCGGGTAGGAACGGGAACTTCTTTGGTTTGCTCGACGGGATTCTGGACGGGCAACTCATCCTCTTTGCCGAGGTGAGTCATCATCGTTCGTAACAGGCTCATACGCACCTCTCCGGAAGTTGGGATTTACCGTTCTTCCCGTTACCTACCGGAGAGCCTGCCTGAACGTCGGGCTGCCGAATGTGCCGAAAGGTCTTTCGGCGCTCCGAGACTTTCGGCACCACCTTTCGGCGCAGCAGGCAGCCTTTTATCTCCTTTTATTACAATAAGTTATAGATAGATGTAGATAGATATGCCGAAAGCGCCGAAAGGTTACGGGTATGTTTCCACGTGTGGAGCCATTTTTTCCTACACAGCGCGTTCGAACCTGATGAGTGAAAAAAAATATCAAATATGGGGTGAGACCTCTGAAACCTTTCGGCACTTTCGGCGCTTGGCCTTAAATCCAGTATTGACAAGCAGTTACAGCGCCGAAAGTACTTTCATGCCGCCGAAAGGTAGCTTTCGGCAAAGACTACATCGGGCACAAAAAAAGCCCGAAGGCGTGAGCCAACGGGCCTGATATGAGCTGATTGTTGTTTCAGTCCGCTTGTATCGTGTAGAGCTTCGTGCCGTTCCTGTTTTTCGTGATGTGGACTTCGAATCCCGCCTCGCGCAAGGTCTCCAGGTCGTTTGCGAATCGCTGGGCGAACTGCCGGGATGAATCCATGTCGAACCGCAGGCCAAAATCGCGAGCGATGCGTTTCAGCGCCACGAAGAGGTCGCGGGAAAGGACGTTCTCGAGCCTTCCCTCATCGCTGAAGATGACCTGGTAACGCTGGACGAATTCCTGCACGTGATTTTCTTTCCTGTCGCTGTATGCCAGGTCCCGGTCCGCCTCGACGGCGTTGCGCCATGCCTTGAACAGCGTGGCCAGAGCCGTGGCGGTGTGATTTGAATCCCGGGCCGTTTCCCGGCTGGTCCGGTTTATGGCTTCTATCTGTTCGGTGAAGGACGGGACCAGGCGTTTCATCCCCGCCTCGATCTCTTCGGTGGGCGACCCGGCCAGGAGCATGAGATACATCAGGCTCAGGTACTCGTTGCACCGGCGCTTGTCGTGATTCCCAAGGGTCTCGTGCAGCAGTTTCATCGTCCGCGTCCGCAAACCGGCGCGCATCATGGCCAGGACTTCCCTGGTTCTCTTCATGATGGCCGAGATGATCAGGTCCCGGTGTTTCTGGATTGCGGCGATGATTTCGGACTCGATAAAGCAGTCGTTCCCCTGGTTGGCGATATCGAAGTTGATGACAAAGGTCCGAGACTGGATTTCCGAGAGTTCTCCCAAAAGAGGTTCAATGCCGGTGGTGTTGAGCAGGCATTTCGTGCGCTCGGTGACGGTCTCGCTGTCGGTGCCGCTCTTGCGCTTCTCCTTGGCGATGCCGGTGATACTGGTCAACATGAAGGTCGTCAGTTCTTCGGTCATCTGGCGGGCTTCGATATTGTCCAGCACGATGAGCGGATTCTGCGAGCCATCGGTGTAGTTGGCCGCGTCGGTGGCCTTCTTGTGCTGCGGCTCCCCGTAAAGCAGGGCCGAAATCAGCTTGCTGGCCGTGGTCTTGCCCGAGCCGGCCGGACCTTCGAAGCGGGTCATGGGGCGTGTCCCGGTGAAATCGAGCAGCAGGAAACAGGAAAGCCAGGAGAGGATGAGAAAGCGGTCGCCCTTGGGGCAGGTGATGTTGCCGACCAGCAGTTCCACCAGCTTGCGGTCGGCTTCCTCCGGATCGGCGTCGTCCAGGTACTTGATCGGCTTCATTTTCCGCGAGCCGTCGAGGATAATGCCGTCGGGGTTGCCGCCGTTTTTCATGATCTCGATAGCGTCCGGTGTGATCTTGGCTATCTCGTGCTCGGCGTTGTTGAGGTTGAAATAGACCGTGTAGTTCGAGACATCGGTGTGGAGCCAGGAGAAGTGATCCCGCACCTGTCCGCGGATGATGGCCAGGCTCGGCAGCACCTCGAAAAACGTCCGGCCGCCGCCCGATGTCGGCACCAGCCGGTGTGTTTATAGAGCATGGCCGCGTACTGGCGCTTGCGGCCCCGGTCCGGGGAGTCCATCCAGTAGATGGCGTTGTCAAAATACATGAACGGTTCGCCCTGCCGGGTGTGAAAGAACTGAGCGCCGTTGGCGGTGAACCAGTCATAGGCGGCCTCGGCGGCCTGGGTGTAGTCCGGAGCACCGTTTTCCAGCTCGGTGTCTATGAGGATTTCCTCAATCCTGGCGCGGCAGGAACCGGATGGTGCGTTCGACCGCCGTTTCTCCCGCTTTTTCTCCTGTTTGGCCTGGGCGCGTTGGTCTTTCTGGATCGCCCGGACCTGGTCGCGTAGGGTGGCGAGGGACAGACCGGATTTGCCGAAGTGTTCCTGTATGAGTTTCAAGTGCCGGGTCTGCTCCAGGGGCGACAGTTGCGCCACCTCGCGCAGCACCGGTTCCAGTAAGCGGTTCCTCTCTTCCTCGGACACGTCCGCGGGCAGCCGCGAGATCCCGAACTCAAGCGGCATCTTCGCCTCGGCGATGAGGCCTTCGAAATCCTCAGCGGTGTGCCCGGCGGCGAAGTAGTCGTTGACATCGATCTTGGCCGCGGCCAGAAGTTCTTCCGCTTCCCTGACTTCTTTTTCCGGTCGTCCGGTAAAACGCTGGGTGAGCTCCCGCGGACCCACCGCCGCGTCCAGGCCGAAGCGCTCCTTGAGCTCCTTGCGGGCGTTTTCCCGACGCTCGTCGAGGGGAAGGACCACCAGCCTGGTTTGAATCTTGTGTCCGGCGAGGACGGACGCTGTTTTGAGCGCACCGTGCAGTCCGGCTTCGGATATCTCGTTGTCCTGGCAGATATAGACGGTCTTGACGCTGCGCAAGCGAGGCAGCAGCCGTTCCCAGTCGGCCTCCCGGATACGGACCGTGACCGGCGACACCGCTGCAAACCCGTGTTCCATCAGAGAGATGCAATCGGTGACGCCTTCGGTGATGATCAACCGCTCCGGGTTGGCGAGCAGACAATCCTCGTTGAAGAGATACCCGTTGTTGACACAGGGGGCGATGTGTTTTTTGAAAGCGTCGTTATGGACCGGGAGCTTCTTGTACTTGCTATGCTCCCAGTTGGTATCGGGCGTCCACGGCGTTTTGCGTCCGATCATGAAGACCACGCGGCCGCGGCTCCAGTAAGGGAAAACGATCCGTCCTTTGAAGAAAGGGATAAGGCCGTCCTGGCCGGTCGGGACAAACGCTCCCGTGGCGGCGAGCTCGCGCAGACTGAAGCCGTGTTCCTTGCCGGTCAGCGTGGCGATGACGCCTTGACGATTTTCCGCGCCGGGACCATTGTCCGCGTAACCGATCAGCAGTTCCTCGATGGTCTCGTCTTTGATCCCGTACTTGGAGCGAAGCCACTGAAGCGCCTCCGGTGATTCCTTGAGGCGGCGGTGATAGAATTTTGCTGTCTCGGTCAAGACCGCTTGAACGCGGAGTTCCAACATCCGCGCCGATTCGGCCTCGGCCATTTGCTCCGGCGACAACCCGTAGCTGGACAACGGGGGAAGCCCGGCCTTGGCGGCCAGGAAATCACGAGCCTGCTGGTGGCTCTCCGGCATGGGGCCGGACTGGCCCCGCGTTACGACTCCGAAACGGACGAATTCCACCAACTGCAGCACATCTCCGCCCACGCCGCACCCGAAGCAGTACCATCCTGCTTGTCCAGCATGACATGCAGCGACCGGTGGGATTGGCTCTTGTGGTTGGGGCAATCGCACTGAAGAAGGCGGGGGGACTCCTGCACTATCCTGCCGGCCAGAAGTTCTCTCGCCACGAGGCCGATGTCGACCTCGGTAACCAGGCGATAATACTCCTTAACGTTGTTCGGCTGTTCCGATGCCATGCCGGTTCCGCTCCCATTGATATCCACGCCTACAACTCGACCGAATTCGCCGAAGCGCGTGACGGTTCCACGGGAGGATGGGCAAGAAGCAACGAGAGAAATGTCTTTCTTTCATCCTGCCGGCGCTTTCGGGCGCAGTTCTGCATTCCCCAGCGATCCCCGATGATGACCGCCGTTTTCCTGGCCCTGGTCACACCGGTGTACAGGAGGTTGCGGTGATGCATGAACGAGTGGGCCTTGTGGACCACCACTATGGCGCACGGAAACTCAGATCCCTGGGCCTTGTGTATCGTGAGCGCGTAAGCCAACTGCAGGTCCTGCAAATTCGGTGAGCCCGATTCAATATCTACCGGCACTCCGTCGAATTCGATGGTCATCGATCCATCCCGGCCTATGTGCGTCACCTTGCCCATCGCGCCGTTCATCACGCCGAGTTCATAATTGTTGCGGGTCTGAATGACCTTGTCGTGGACGAGGAACTTCGGTCTGCGTCCCGGCTTCGGAACCGGTGCCTCGACGCCCCACAGCTTCTTCTGGATCAGCCTCTGAAGCTCGGCGTTGAGCGCCCTGGTGCCGAGTGGGCCCTTGTGCGTCGGTGTCAGGACCTGGACGTCGTCCCGGAGGTGAAATCTCAGCCGCTCATCGAGCACGTTCTCGAACAGTTCGAGCAGGAATCTTTGCGCGTCGGATTGGTCGGTGAATTGATCGACCACATACCACGCCCGGCGACCGGAATCTTCCGGGTCACTGGTCTTGCGGATCTCGCCGCCCAGCACGGCTATGCTGTTTTCCTTGAGCACGCCCGCCTGACGAACGACCGTGTCCAACAGCACCATGGGGACGGCCCGTGACTGTGTGAGGTCGCGAAGCAGGCTCCCGGGCCCCACCGGGGCAGCTGGTTATGGTCCCCCACGAGAACCACCGCGGTACGCTCCAGGTCGATGGTCCTGAACAGGTGCCAGGCCAGCGGAATGTCGACCATCGACACTTCGTCGATGATGATGACATCGGCATCGATGGGATCTTCCGGGCCCCGCACATAGTTCTTGCCGTTGAAACCCAGGAGACGGTGAATGGTGCTCGCGGAATGCCCGACGACTTGCTCGAGCCGCTTGGCGGCCTTTCCGGTCGGCGCGGCCAAGACCACTCGCAGGTCGTGTTCCTCGAATATGTCCGTGACGGCTGAAACGGTGAAGGTCTTGCCGCTGCCCGCGCCGCCCGAAATGAGCGAGATGGAATTCTTCAGGACGGTCAGAACGGCGGCCCGTTGCCCCTCGTTTAGCTGCGGCGCGACGTGTGAGATCAGCGTTTGCAGGTCGTCCTCACCGTCGAAGTGGGGATTCGCCCGCTTTCCGTTTGCGAGAGTCGCCGCCAGGTCCTCTTCCATTCGGCGAATCTCGGGTTTCGCCACAAGGAACCGTCCGCCCCAGGATGTACACGAGAGCGAGCCATCCTCTATAAGGGCGTCCAGCGACTTTTCGATCCGCTCACGGCTGTCGAGAACATCCATGACAAGCAACGTGTTGGCCCGGTCCACCAACTCCTCGTACTCGACCCAGCAGTCGCCGTCATTGAGAGACTCCTCCACGCAATGGATCAACCCGGCCCGGATGCGCGTACCGTGCTCCTTGGGCGTACCCATCTTTCGGGCGATCTTGTCCACCCGTTTGAATCCGAAGCCGCGCACCTCCCGGACGATGAGGTACGGGTCGGATTTGAGCAGGCCGAGGACGTTGTTGCCGAGTTTCTTGACGAGGCTTGTCACCTGGTGGTGGGTCAGACCGAAAGCGGCCAGCCAGGTGATCGCCCTGTTGACCTCCCTGGTCTTCCGCCACTCGTCACGCAGCCTTTCGACCGCCGCCAGCGGAAGTCTCGCCGCTTCGGATACGGTTTCCGGTTGTTCAATGAGCACCCGGTCGAAATCCCCTCCGAAGCGTTCGGCGATGAGTCGCGCCTTGACCGGCCCGATGCCCTTGATCTCCGGATGATTGGCCAAGTAGTGGGCGAGTCCTTCCGTATCCAGCTCGAGGTCGTATTCCATGGCTTCGACATCAAACTGGCGTCCGTACTTGGGGTGTGTGATCCAGCGGCCGCGGAGGACGACCTGCTCGTGCTCACGCACAAACAGCCGGCCCGCGAATTGGATCTTTTCGCCGGAGGGCGTTACCAGCCTGCCCGCGGAAAAGCGCGGACCGGCATAGAACACCGCTTCGACGCGACCGCGGACAGTTACTGGAGCTTGGGTTGTTTTTCTTCGCATCGTCTCGAAACCTTCCGGTGAAATCGCAGTAAAAATTCCTCCACAAACCGGCAGGCGACCTGCCGGTCGGAGCAAAAGAAGACCGGAATTTGGAAGTCGACGACGATGGAAAGGACGGTTCCAAGGACCGCGTTCGGATGGGCTCCTGATCGATAATGCCCGTTCAGGACATCACGCAGATCGGATTCGACCACGACGCACGCGGCTTCGCACTCTTCAAGGCGCTGCAGCTCCCTGTAAAACCGCTTCCTGTTGCGGATGACGGTGGAGACGAAATCCTCGAGGGTCTTTCGCTCCACCGCCACGGAGTCTTCGAGTCCTTCAATCGAGTAATCTCCGGCGGGAAGTGCTCGGCGGACCACCTCGCACCGGGGATCGAAGGCGTAGGGCTCCTGTTCCCGCGTATCGACGACGACGGTAATCCGGTCCACGTTAGAACGGAGCCAGGGCGTCTTTGGCCGCGGTGTCGTACTCGTCGCCGCCGTCTTCGAGCACAATGCGCTTGTTGAGGTACACGTTTTCGTTTTCGCCCCGCGTGCGTTTGGTGACCTCCAGCTTGATGTTGATCAGCTTCTCGAGGTTGGCCGGAAGATCCGAGATCTTCTCAAGGCTCAACCCGCATGTGTGCAGGTCGGTCTTGAGCCACTTGATATTCTCTCGGGTGGCCATGACGTTGTTGCGCCAGAGCAGGCGTCCCCGGAACCGGGGCGCGATGATGCGCAGGGTCCACTTGAGCATCGGATTGCCCGAGGTCTGGGCGCGTGTCAGCTCCACCCGCTCGACGTTGACCTGGTACTTGCCGTCGGGGATCGGCTCGAAATCGCGCTCTTCGACTTCCGCTTCGGCGAAATCATCGTCGAACTGCGTGAGATCGATGTCGTCCTGACCGTAGTCGTAGTTTCCGTAGTTTTCGTTTTCCATGGTTCTATCCTCCAATCAGGGGTTTATTTCCCGGCGGAAGCAGGCACCTTGCTCTGCTTATCCCCGGAGCCGACTTGAGACCGCGAGGCACTCGCCTTGTGCGCGGTCGCCGGCGCGTTGAACACTTCAATGAACTTGTTGAAATCGAGATCGATGGTCTCGGGAAGGCGTCCGGTGCGGTCGCCGGCCTCGTAGTTGGGACTCGGTTTCGTCCGCATCACACGGCGGTACGTGGGATTGCCGTCCTCGTCCTTCGTTACCTCGAGGTCGCAGAAGAGAATGAGATCGACCATGCCGAGCACGATCTTCCGCGCCTTGTCGGGCAGGGTCGGAACGATGCGGGTATGTTTGCCCGTGCGGGTTTCGATCTCCTTTTCCTGGGAGTGCGAAACGAGAAAGAGGCCGTAGAACATGAAGGCCAGCTTGGTCAGGACGCGGTGGAATTCGTTGTTGATCAGCGCCCAGCCCTTGCCGTAACCGAGATCGGATTCATGCTCGATCTTGAATTTCTTGCAGATGTAATCGCTGCACATCCGGTAGGCGTTGTCGACGGTGTCGATGATGATGGTCTTGAATGGATGCTTGCCTTCGGCGATCTCGCCGCAGGCGGCAAGCAACTCGTCCCAACTGCTCACCGGAACCTGGAAGACATCCAGGGCGTTGAGTCCGGGTTCGGTCGCCAGGAACAGCGCGCCGTCGGACTTTGAACACCAGGTTGATTTGCCGATCTTGCTGCGGCCATAAACCAGCACCGTGAGATCGGCCAGGTCTTGTTTGGGTGGGGTTTTCTTCGTCGGTAACATGTTCATCTCCTTTTCTTTGGTCCTCAGAATGCCGGGGCCTCTTCGATGTGCGAGCCGCACAGGCAATCTTGCGGTTCGCCACCGGTCCCGGCTTGCCGTGGCGGATTGTGTCGGCCACAACA
>LZQN01000139.1_pt1 | contig 12128 bp, 17 predicted proteins | sample 768531 | NCBI WGS metagenome assembly LZQN01 (sample SAMN05207080, study PRJNA324506) | oil field metagenome | isolation source: sample BH-FW-7 from oil reservoir | place: India: Bombay High | collected 2015-12-02
CCTTTGTAGGCTCTTCAGGCATGTCAGTTGTTTACATGAGCAGGAATGCAATCTACGTCACCTACAGCTCTTATGCCGACCCCGCAAAGCTCACCTACCAGTCATCTCTGAAAACCCGGATCTGGTTCCGGAGTGGTTGAGAGAGAAGATTGAGAAGCTGATGGAATACGACATAAGCAGCAGGGCCAAGCAGGTCGAAATAATGTACCTCCTCGAACAGCTCAGGGCATCAATGAGCGAAGATGAGAGGCTGAAGTTTGAGAATGAGTACTACAACAAGGTGGAAGAACTTCACGGAAAAGCATGCGAGGGAGATTGAGAAACGCACATCGCAAAGTTCTCTCTGCAGCTCGAAGCTGAGGGGATAAACTCAGTTCCAGGGAGACTGCTCAACCAGTTCTCCCTTGACGAATACAATGGCTATCTCAGAGTTGCGACAACCGTTGGTGGAGATGAGAACGACCTTTACGTGCTGGATGAGAATCTTGACGTTGTGGGTAGGATTCAGGGGTTTGGACTTGATGAGAGAATTTATGCAGTTAGATTCGATGGAGACGTTGGTTTCGTTGTCACTTTCCGCCAGACCGACCCCTTCTTCGTCCTTGACCTCTCAAATCCCGAAAGTCCAAAAATCGTCGGAGAGCTGAAGATTCCGGGCTTCTCCTCCTATCTGCACAGGATTGATGAGAACACGGTTCTCGGAATAGGCAGAGAAGATGGAAATGTCAAGCTCTCCCTCTTTGACGTCTCCGACTTGACCAATCCAAAGGAGATTAGCAGATACATACTTCAGGAGTACTGGAGTGAAGTGCTCACAAACCACCATGCCTTTCTGATTGATGACCAGCACGGAATCTTCTTCCTGCCTGCAGGGCAGAATGGATACATTTTCACCTACGAGGGTGGGTTAAAGCTTGTTAAGGCTGTGAAGGAGAACGCTGTTAGAGCTATTTACATCGACGACTACCTTTACGTAATTGGTCCAGAGAAAATCAGCGTTTACGATGAAAACAGTTGGGAGAAGGTAGGAGAGCTTAGGTTTGAGTAACTAATTTATTTTTCATGGTAATCACAATTACAATTATTATTTTTATAAAACTTCGAAAAGATTAAATTTCGTAATGTTTAATGAAGATATGTGCCGGTGGTTGTGTTTAATGGTTTTGCTGCTTGCTGTGCCTGCACAAGCGTATTTGATGCCTGGGACGATTGTGGTCGAACAACAATACGCCGACCCTTTCAGCATCGATGTATCTTCGATAGGCAACCTGAGTGAGATTCCAGTTGATGATCCGACTGACGGAATTAGTTGGGTGTTTTTACAACTTCCGTACCCCTGTGTTTCCGGAACTGGTGATGAGACCTTTATTGCCGTGAGCAGAGGTTCTTCAAACAACATACTGATTTACCTCGAAGGCGGTGGAGCCTGCAGCGATTTTTACACTTGCGGTATGGGGCAATGCGTTGACCATGTAAGCTGTAAAAATGCAAGTGCGAGTGTGACAACCTTAAATCCAAATAGAACAGTGGTAAGTTACTACTACAGGAGCGGTATCTTCGACCGCACAAATCCCGACAACCCCTTCAGGGACTGGACGATTGTCTTCGTTCCGTACTCTACCGGAGACGTGCACTGGGGGAACAGAGTTGTAAACTACTGTTATTATAACCCATACAACCCGACGGAAGTAGATTGCTCAATTAACTTCACAGTGTATCATGCAGGCTTCGTCAATGCGATAACGGCAATAAGGTGGGCTGCGCAGCAGGGCAACTTCGATAGAGTTGTTATTGCCGGTTCCAGTGCTGGCGGGTATGGTACTATCATCCATGCCTACTATGCGAGGGAAATCTTTGACAGGTTCATTTTGGCCATAGACGACGCTGGACCCGGAATAAATGCAAACAGCACTGCCAGACCAATGTTTTCCATCGAAGTCCTTCAGGACACATGGGGTGCCTATGATAATCTCCCTGAAGATGCTCAGGAGTTTCTTGAGGATAAGGACCCGATTTTCTTCGTTGATTACTTCCTCGACCGATATCCAGACAGCCGGTTTGCCCTCTACGAGGATCAGATGGATTATGTCATCGGGGTTCTCTTCAACGGCTACACTGAAGAGCAGTTCAAGAATCTATTGGTGACAAAAACATGCCAGCTGAAGCACGAGCAGAAGAAAAACTTCTTCAGGTACCTCCCATTTGGCACCACTCACACAATACTTGCCAAGCCTGAGTTTTACGAGAGGAGCATCAAGAATTACAACGTTTACGAGTGGATTGAGGACCTGCTGAAGGGTAAGAAAAAGGATGCTGTTGAAGGAAAAGGATTTGTAAAGCACTGCCCCTACAGCTCCCACATTCAGAACTAGCTTTAACCCTTCTCCAATATTTTTACAACCTCATCTCTGTCCGCGTCGGTTTTAACACAGAAACCGCAGTAGTGCGTCCTTGACGCTTTGTAGCCTAGTTTCTTCAGCTCTTCAACAACCTTCTCAACAGGGGGAAGAGTTAATGAGTGTATTTTGGCCAGCGCCGGAAGGCTGTACGCTGTTGGCATGTCCGATTCTGCCAAAATTTTTTCAAGAAAAACTCTTAGCTTTCCATCAGCCTTTTCAGCAACCTCTTCAACGAAATCTCTCTGCTTCAGCTCTCCCAGCCAGATGGGGCCGATTATATTGAATTTTCCACCACACTCACACCTCTCTGCCCCCTCTCCCATCGACAGCACACTTTTCCTTAAACATGTGCTGCAGTAGCAAGGTAGCCCATCTTTTCGTAAACCTTTGCCGACCCTGAAGTGGACTTTCTCACTCTGAAGTGCACTCTGTAGTAGTGCTCCTTCGCCCAGGAGACGAGCGGGGATAAGGCTTTCTCATACTTTGTCGCTTCCCTGACAACAAACCCAATGAGCATTCTCAGCCCCACCTCATGGTAAACGTCAGTCTTGACAGCAAATGCCCCGTACTTCTTAAGTCCGGAATTCGTAGCGCTTCCGCATAAAGCGGCGGTATCGGTTGCGGTGACACTCAGAAACCTCTTTGCAGAAAAGCAGGCTGAATCAATGAAGGGTGCTGGAGAGCCAAAGGGGTCGATGTCTATATGCTCAAAGGCTCTCTGCCTCATTAATGCTGCCGCATCCTCCCTGATAATCTCCCCACTCACCCCGTTTGCCTTCAGGTTCTCCTCTATTACCCTGACAGCCTTTGGACTGATGTCGTTAAAAACGGCAGTCTTTCCAGCCTCAAGCACGGCCCTTATTCCCCTTATTCCGCTTGCTGACAGAGCATCGAAGTATTCTCTGGAATCCATTGCTGCAAAAATTAGCATGTCTAGGTCTCTGCAGAACTTCATCCTTGGATTGTAAAAAACTCCATCAACCTTAACTCTCGCCCTCCCCTCCTGAACCTCCATTTTATCCCTCGAAGATTGCCGTTATCTCCTTAGCCACCCTGTCCCTGTTTTCTTCGTTGATAGTGTAAATCCTGAACTCTTTCCTGATTTTCTCCAGGAGCCAGTGCCTCGATTTGAGGTGAATGGTGAAGAGCAGCTTCTCTCTGCCAATCAAATCCTCAATGAACCTCACAAACTTTCCGCTTTTTAGCTCCATAGGGCCAACCTCGTCGATGATAACCATATCAGCGTTTGTGTTCACGGAATCCAGAAACTCCTCAAGCCCCTCAACATTAACAGCATACTTTCCAACCCTCACCTTTCCCTCTCCGACTCTTGCAAGCCACTCTTCATTACCGGAGCTCAAATCAACGAGCTTGAACCCAACTCTAACACCATCTTTGCGCACTTCTTTTGTGATAAATCCTCCAATCGTCATTTTGCCCCTCAGCGACTCGTACACCTTAAGGCATAGCGTGGTCTTTCCCACACCTGGCCTTCCAGTAACAGCGACTTTCACAGCCTGAAATTGACGGATGAGTAAAAGTTTTTATCGTAAAAGTTTTTAGCTCTGCCCCAAAGCGAAAGAGGTATGAAAGTGCTTGTGGCAGAGCCAATCAGTGAGGAGGCCATTGACTATATGCGCAAAAACGGACTGGAGGTTGATGTAAAAACAGGGATGACCAGAGAGGAGCTTCTTCAGGAAGTGCCTAAATATGAGGCCATTGTTGTCAGGAGCCAGACCAGGGTGGATGAAGAGGTCATCAAGGCAGGAAAGAATCTCAAAATTATCGGCAGGGCTGGGGTTGGTGTTGACAACATAGACATCAACGCTGCAACACAGAGGGGCATAGTTGTGGTGAATGCTCCAGGAGGAAACACAATCTCGACTGCTGAGCATGCAATTGCTTTAATGCTCGCTGCAGCTAGAAAAATCCCTCAGGCTGATAGGAGCGTTAAGGAGGGGAAGTGGGAGAGAAAGAAGTTCATGGGAGTTGAGCTCAGGGGAAAAACTGCCGGAGTAATCGGGTTGGTAGAGTTGGTTTTGAGGTGGCAAAGCGCTGCAAAGCTCTTGAAATGAATGTTTTGGCCTACGACCCCTTCGTGTCCAAGGAGAGGCAGAGCAGATAGGGGCAAAGCTTGTTGATTTTGACACTCTCCTGGCTTCATCAGATGTTATCACTGTCCACGTTCCGAGAACCAAGGAAACCATTAACCTGATAGGAAGAGAGCAGTTTGATAAAATGAAGGATGGAGTGATAGTCATCAATGCGGCGAGAGGAGGAATTGTTGATGAAATGGCACTCTATGAGGCAATAAAGGCAGGAAAAGTTGCGGCTGCAGCCCTTGATGTTTACGCACAGGAACCTCCATCTCCAGACAACCCTCTTCTAAAGCTGGAGAACGTTGTTACCACTCCGCACATCGCAGCTTCAACAAGAGAAGCTCAGCTCAACGTGGGAATGATAATTGCGGAGGATATAGTGAACATGGCAAAGGGATTGCCCGTCAGAAATGCTGTCAACCTGCCCTCAATTGAACCCGCTGACTTCGAGTTCATGATGCCCTTCCTAACCCTGGCCGAGAAGATGGGTAAAATTGCAAGTGTGAGGCTTGGAGGAGCAATAAGAAAAGTCAAGGTGACGTGCAGCGGCAAGCTGGCCACCAAGAATACCGAATTTGTAACAAGGGCTCTTCTCAAAGGTCTGTTTGAGCCAATTCTCGGCAATGAAATAAATTTGGTCTCTGCGAAGCCCGTGGCCGTTGAGAGGGGCATCACGATAGAAGAAAGCAAAGTTGAGAGCGTGGAGCACTACGAGAGTCTTCTTGAGGTGTGGGTTGAGAGCAACGGCAGGGAAATGTACCTCGCAGGAACATGCTTTGGCAACGAGTACAGAATCCTTAAGATTGACGTTTACAACGTGAACTTCGTTCCCAAAGGGCATTACATCATCTCCCTGCATGAGGACAAGCCAGGTGTCATAGGCAGAGTTGGGACGCTGTTTGGCAAGAACAACATCAACATTGCGGGGATGATAGTTGGCAGGAGCGGGGATAAACCCGGAGGAATTCAGCTGATGCTCCTTCTGGTTGATGACCCACCCACGCCGAAAGTCCTTGAGGAGATGACGAAGCTTGATGGAATAATTGACGCAACCTACGTTGAGCTTTGATTTCTCTTTTATTTTCGGTAACTTTGTTTAAAAAAGATGTCAGCCCTTAGCTGAGCTTTAATATCAGCTTCCTGATCTCCCTGATCATCCTCGGCATGTCGATTTTCATCGGGCAGACTTCCCTGCACTTCCCGCAGAGAGCTGAGAGGAAGCAGTAATCAGTCATGGCGTCAGTTATTGCACTCCAGACCATACCCATAGGCCCTCCGTAGACGTCTCCTCCCCACATGTTGCCTGCCAGCTGAAATACCGGGCATTCAAGCTGGCATCTTCCGCATCTGACGCATGCGAGCTGCTCCCTGAACTGCGTGTTTTTCCTGCCGTTATCCAAAAATATCACATGCATCTCCTGCTCCTGCACTTTCTCGTTGATGTTGATGTACGTAGGCGGGAATGTGCCAAAGAACGCAGCCTGCACGAATACTGACCTCAGGCACAGCTCGTCTGAGGGCAGAATTTTTTCAATGCTCACAAAAGCGAGGTACGTTTTCGGGAGAGAGGTTGACAGCCTTATGTTTCCCTCATTTTCAATGAGAAATATCCTTCCCGTTTCAGCTGAGAAGGCATTGCAGCCAGACACACCAACATTTGCCTTCAGAAACTTCTCCCTCATGAATCTCCTTACACCCCTCGCCATCTCCTCAGCTTCTCTGCCCTCTACTCCAATCTTCCTTAGAATTTCTCCAACCTCCTGCTCCGAGTAGTGAAGAGCAGGAATGACCATGTGCATGGGCTTGTCTCCAGCGACCTGAACTATCAGCTCTCCCAAATCTGTCTCCCACACCTCATTTCCAAGCTTCTCCAGCCACTCCCTCAGGTGGATCTCCTCCGAAACCATCGACTTTGCCTTGACAACGAGCTTGCCTTCACCAACGATTTCGCCTGCTATCTTCCTTGCCTCTTCAGCATCCTTTGCGTAGTACACGTTCACTCCTTGCGACTTCAGCACAGCTTTAGCCTTATCCAACCAAAAATCGTAGTTCTCCGCAACCTCCAGCCTTGCTCTCTTCACATCCTCAGCGAAGTCCAGCAAGTAGGGGTGATTCTCAATGTTTCTTTTGACAGCATCACTCAAATTCCTCAACGACCTGAGTATTCCTTCTCTGATGGATTTTTTCTTTAAAGCCTCATATATGCTCATTTTCTCACCACCAGCACTACGGTGAACTTCTCGGCCCATGCATTCCATAGACTAGCTTTCCCTCGATGTCTGCAGTCTTTGAGGGGCCGCTTGAGGCAAAAAGAACGCTGGATTTGCTTCGGGCATGTGCATAGGCAGACAGTATGTCCTCCTTCACATCCTCCTCACTCAGAATGGCCACATGGTGTTCAGCAAGACCAGATTTTACCTTCTCCTCGAATCCTCCAAAAAAGATGACTCCGGTTCTCTCATCAGCACTCAGCGCTTTGCTGATGTGGCAATTTTCGAACTTCTCAATTATCCTGACAGGATCGTCTGTTACAATCACATCCACACCGTTCATCTTAAGAGAGTCCACAATCTTCATTCCACCACCATCGAAAAGTCCACAGCTTCACCACCAGCCCTTCTCAGATTTGCAAGGCAAATTGGGCAGAATGTGAGTATTTTAGCCTTACCAAGCTCCTCAACTCTCAACCTTGCTATTTCCCTCGATATTTTTGGTGACAGGGACTCCAAAGGCCCTCCGCAGCAGTTTGTCAGCTTTCCGGAGTACTTGACGTCTCTGTAGCTAATACCAGCAGTATCAAGAATCTCCCGTATCCTGCCAGAGAGCTCAAGGTAACGGCCGTAGTAGCATGGGTCGTGAATGACAACCTCACCGCCAACTTTGCCCCTGCCATCACTCAGCAGCTCAAGGTAGCTTTTGACCACAAACTTCGCTCCAGCATACTTGGGATAGAGAACTTTCAGCGCGTATGTGGTGTGGGGGTCTGGTGTGACAATCTTTTCAACTCCCGCTGCTTCAAGCTTCTCACAAACAAGTTTTGCATGTTCCTCGAAAGCTTCATCATACCCAAAGTCGTAGAGCAGGATTCCGCTGTAGGTGTCGAGATGTGGAGAGTAGAAAACATCGTTTGTTTTGGCAAGTAAGGAGTAGATGTTTTGCAGGATCGTCCTGGCTTCAATCTTAGCATCATTTGGAGTGATCGCATTCAGCAATGAGAATGGGACGGGTAGATTCTTTGACAATCCAAGCAATCCCTGAAGTCTGGAGTTCTCAATCTTCTCCAGAAATTTTACAGTTGCCTCAATGTAGGGCGTTAGCTGGTAAAGCATTCCGGTGAAGAAAAGCCATTCTCCTTCTTCACGGATTTTAGTTTCTTTCCACCAGGTATTGATTTTTTCGTTTTTTATTCCAAGGGGATTTCCCGTTTTCTTAATGTTTTCCGCAAGAAGCTCAACCACATATTTCGGTTTTATCATTTACATCACCTCTGATACCGTTCAACATATACTTTTTGAATGACCTGATTACTTCTGGAATGTTTATTCCGGCAGGACAGAAACTTGCGCATGCGCCACATCCTAAACAGGAAAAAAGACCCCTGATGCTCTCCTCTGTAACGACGCCTTTGAAGGAGAGTGCTATAGTATTGATTCTACCTCTCGGTGTGTAGTTTCTTTTCACGAGAAATCTCGTGGGGCAGGACATTTCGCAGAATCCGCAGAAGGAGCATCGTGAAATCTTTTCAAGAATCTCTTTTACCTCCATTACACCACCTTTCCAGGATTAAGGATATTCTTCGGGTCGAAAACTCTCTTTATCTCCCTCATAATTTCCAAAGCCCTCTCGCTCTTCCTGTACTTCATTTCCATCTCCAGTCCTTCTCTCTTCATAACGCCAATCCCATGCTCCGCACTTATCGTGCCTTCAAGCTTCAAAGCAAGTTCCATAACTTCGGTGTAGAACTTCTTGGCTCTGTCCATTAACTTGCTATCCTCAGGAGATGTCCATATTGTGGGATGAAGATTTCCGTCACCGACATGGCCTGCAATGAAGACTGTAAATCCGTATTTCTTTGCAATCTCCTTTACTTCTCTGATGGCATCCGGAAGCTCGAAACGGGAACAGCAATATCCTCAATCAGCACTAGCGACTTCTTTGCTCCGAACTCTTCAGACGCCAGTTTGATTGCCAATGGGTAAAATGCTCTTCTAAGAGCCATCAGGTTTTTCTCCTCAAGCTCCTTCTGGTTTCTCGCTATTATCACCTTTCTGGCATTCTTTAGCAGTATTTCTTCAAGAGTGTTTGCGATTCTTTCACTCGCTTCATGGTTGCACTCAATTCCCACCACAAGCATGTCGCCCTCTGCATCAATTCCCGAGATCTCTCTGCCGGCTTTAACGAGGTCGCTGTCAAGAAACTCCATTATCGCAGGCCACCACGTTTTCTTGATCTCTATTGCTGCCTGCATTGCCTTTTCCGGACTGTCGAAGAAGGCTCCTGCATAAACCATGTTTTCAGGCATCGGAGCTATTTTGAGAATTGCTTTCGTAACGATGGCAAGTGTACCTTCGCTTCCAACTATAAGCTTCGTCAGGTTATATCCCTGCCTGCACTTGAGCGTTTTTGACCCAATGTTTATCACCACCCCATCTGCTGTTACGACTTCCAGCCCCAGAACCCAGTCAACCATTGTTCCGTACTTTGCTCCTCTCATCCCTCCTGCTCCTGTGTTTATTGCCCCACCAACTGTAGCAGATCTTAATGAACCGGGGTCAACGGGAAACATGTATCCAAGCTCGTTCAGTTTCTCCTCCAGTTCCGCAATCCTCACTCCAGGCTGAGCTATCACATAACCGTCAACAATGTTTATCTCCTCGATTCTGTTCATTCTGGAAAAGTTTATGACTATCCCATCTTCCGGCACTGAAGACCCGCTCAGCTCCGTTGAGCTGCCCTGAGGTATATTTTGATGTTGTTATCATAGCACAATTTTGCAACTCTGGCAACCTGCTCGGTGTTTTCAGGAAAAACGACAGCAATGGCATTTCCATCTTTTCCAATGGCATCGGTTGAATGTAGCTTCACCACAAGAGTGTCGGTGCTGACATTTTCCTTACCTAAGATTCTCTCAAGCTCTCTTACTATCTTCATTGTGAATAATGAGTTCTCTAAACAATTTGGTTTTGGGGTTTATATGTTCACCGTCTGGTTTATATTTTTCCGATGAGAAACAGGTGATATGAGAACAATCGATGAGCTTGTGGAAGCAGCAAGGCAGACACTTCTGGAAAGAGAAGTGAAAATAGAGGTTCTGGAGGGCGGTACGGAGAGGGGATTAACGGTAAAAAGAAACAGAGAGGTTTTGGACTCCATTGGGATAAAAATGAGCCTGCTATCAGACATTGAGCCCTCACTTGATACGGATTTTCTCGGGAGAAAAATTTCCATGCCCATCATGCCTGCGCCACTTTCTGGCCTCGTAAGATCTGTGGATTCGAACTGTTTCAGGAGGATAATTGACGAATCCTGGGAAGCGGGGGTTTTACCCTGGATAGGTCACCCAATTCAGGACGACGTTGCTGATTTCGATAGGGAATTTGTCTGGATAATCAAGCCGCTCAAGAACACCAAGAGGGTTTACGACGACATTGAAAAGGCAGAAAACTCTAAAGCAATAGCCGTGGGAATGGACATAGACTCCGCGGCGGGGATAAAGGTTGGAGGAACGATTCTGAGCTATGGGGGGACTAAGGTTTGGAGCAAGAAGGAGCTTGCCGACCTTGCATCGACAACAAAACTACCCTTCATCGTTAAAGGTGTGCTTAGCGAAAAGGACTATTACTCCCTCGCTGACATCTGCTCTGCCATCGTCATCTCAAATCACGGTGGGAGGGTGCTTGATTCAGCCATATCCCCCCTTGAGCTCCTGCCATATTTAGAGAAAGTCGTCCCGACAGGTGTTGACAGCGGATTCAGGTATGGATCGGATGTATTCAAGGCCCTTGCCCTGAAAGCAGACTTCGTCCTCGTTGGCAGACTGATTGTTTATGCACTTGCGATTGAGAATGGTGTTTACACTGCCCTGAACATGCTCAGAGACGAGCTTTCAAGAATTATGAAGCTCACAGGAGCGAAAAACGTAAAAGAAATAAATAAAGATATGGTTGTTTTTTAAATCATTCTAATTTTTAGGACGAACACGACTACCGCTGCCACTATGCTCACAACAATTGCGTAAATCGTTGCCGGCACGAGATTCTTCCTGATAACGTCTCCTTCCTGCCCTAGAATTCCGCAAGTTGTGCACACTGCAACAACGTTGTGCACGCAGATCATGTTCCCCACTGCACCACCCACGTTCTGAAGAGCCAGTATGATGGTTTTTGGCAGACCAGTAGCGCTTGCAATTTCAAACTGAAACCCTCCGAACAGTATGTTTGATACAGTGTTGCTGCCGGACATGTAAGCTCCAAGTATTCCGACGAAGACCGCGAGCATAATGTATCCCAACCCAGTGGCGTTGGCGAGGCTTACTGCCATGACTTTGAGCATGCTTGGCATTCCAGAAAGGTTGTTTCCAGAATTCATCATGATCTGCGACAGTGAGACGGCAAATATCAGGCTATGGCAGCAGGCGCAACTCCAATGGCAGTCGTTTTAAGGGCCCTTGCTGTATGCGCTGGGCTGAGTCTCGAGACAACGTTGCCAATCAAAACAGCAATGATGAATATTGTTCCGGGGTTGTATAGCAGTTTGTATGTGTGCGACAGCGAGGTTCCAAGAATACCCTTGATCGCGATGACGAGGTGCGTTGTGACAAATCCGTTTATTTCCGGAACTATTCTCGTGAGGACGAGTCCGAGAGCAACAAGGACGTAGGGAACCATAGCTTCGAGTACTGAGAACTCCTTCTCGAACGTCTCTCTTTCATCGCCAGCTTCATGCTTCTTGGCAAAATCCCAAGTTGTTTTTGGCACAAATCCTGCTTTGATAGCTACAGAGTAAATCACGAGACCTATGATGCCACCGACCAGTGATGGAAATTCTGGACCGAGAAATGCGGCAAGAATCCAGTAAGGGATTGCAAAGCTCAATCCAGCAAGCAGCAGCGATGGTACAGCATCTTTAACTTCTCCAATCTTTCCACCACTCCACTTTACCATGAACACAGCACCGAGCAAGGGGATGAAGACCGCCATTATGCCGTGGAGCGTTGCAGTCCAGAATGTTACGTCTGTATACAGGAATTGCTTCAACGTGTATCCGTATGTTCCAAGCACTTCTTTGACCACTGGGCTATCCAAGGAAGAACCGAGCCCGCCCCACACGGGAATTCCTACAGCACCAAAGGATACGGGAGAGGAGTCGAAGATCAAAACCAGTGGTGCTGCTATTGCTGGTGGAAATCCGATACCTACAAGGAGCGGTCCGACTATTGCACCAGGAGTGCCAAAGCCAGCAGCACCTTCGAAGAAGGTTACGAGCAGAAATGCTATTCCAGCCTGAATCCTTCTGTCAGTTGAGAGACCCATGGAAATCCGATACCTACAAGGAGCGGTCCGACTATTGCACCAGGAGTGCCAAAGCCAGCAGCACCTTCGAAGAAGGTTACGAGCAGAAATGCTATTCC
>LZQN01000140.1_pt1 | contig 11971 bp, 11 predicted proteins | sample 768531 | NCBI WGS metagenome assembly LZQN01 (sample SAMN05207080, study PRJNA324506) | oil field metagenome | isolation source: sample BH-FW-7 from oil reservoir | place: India: Bombay High | collected 2015-12-02
TTTTTTATACCAATCAAAAATTCACAAATCCTGCCTTCAACAGCTCCAGTTAAGTTTGGAATTAAAAAGAGGGCTAAATCTGGTCATCGGCCAGGTAGGAAGATGATTCTGCCTGTGAAAATCACAAACGACTATTTACCAGCTAACAGGATAGGCATGAGCTATTACACTCTTTCAATTTAACCAAAGAGCCCTTTGACCAACACCCCTGACCCTGCTTTTTTATACCAATCAAAAATTCACAAATCCTGCCTTCAACAGCTCCAGTTAAGTTTGGAATTAAAAAGAGGGCTAAATCTGGTCATCGGCCAGGTAGGTACGGGTAAGACCACCTTATGCCGTAAACTTTTAACCATCCTTTTAGCAGACCAACGCTTTGTAGTCGGTCTTATTTTAGACCCGGCCTTTGAATCTCCTGAAGAGTTTTTACAAGAAATATACTCTGTTCTCTATCCGCAAAAAAAGCCCCCTCTTCTTCCAGGACTTTAAAAGAAGAAATAAAAACAAGACTTTTAGAACTGCAACAAGAAGGAAAAACCCCTGTTATTCTTATTGATGAGGGGCAAAAAACCCCTATTTTTATTTTAGAAACCTTAAGAGAGCTTTTAAACTTTGAAACCAACGAAAATAAGCTCTTGCAAGTAATTATTTTTGCTCAAGAAGAATTTTTACCAGTTTTAGAGGAAAGAAAAAATTTTAAAGATCGCATCCATCTAACGCTCTATCTCACTCCCTTAAATTTAAGAGAAGTAAAAATTTTTAATCAGTACAGACTAAGAGTAGCTGGAGCAGATATTTTTACAGCCAATTCTCTATTTACCTGGCCTGCTATATACTACCTAAAAAAATACAGCCAGGGTTATCCAAGAAAGCTCATTCATCTGGCCCACAAAAGCCTTTTACAGGCAACCATAAGTAACAAAGACAGAGTATCTTGCTCTGAAGTAAAGGCTATAGTTAAAAGAGAAAAACTAACCTATCCCAAATCTAGAAAAATTCTAATAGTTACAGGCACTTTTTAGTGTTTCTCTTAACTTTATCCTTTTTTCTTCCTCTAAAAACTTTTCTACTCTTAAGACTAGCTCCAGCAACTTCCCCAAAAAGAATTTTTTTACCAGCTTCTTTGGGTAGCATAGAAATCAAAGAAGGTTATGTGCCTGTAAAAATATTATCTAGGATTTATAATCTAAACAACCTGGAAGAGATAAAAATATTTTTTCCTCACTTACTTAAAGTAAATCCTAAACTAAAGGACCTCAACAGCGTATATCCAGGACTGAATTTAAATATACCTGCCCGTCCCTTTTTAACCCTAAAAAAAGAGGTGTCTTTTGACTACGTATATAAAGGTAAAAATCTGGAAGACCTTTTTCAATTTTCTCTACTAAATGACCCTGAAAAAAAACTATACCTTTTTTTATGCTTTCAAAAACCAAAAGAAACCCAAGTAAATTTTTATCTTATAAAAAGAAATTCTTCTCCTCTAAAAGATAATTTACTATCTCTGCCTGCCGGAACTGTTATCTTTAACCATCTTCCCCTAAAAGAGGTAAGTTAAATGGCTTTAATAAACAAGAAAATAGGAGAGATTCTGGTAGAAGAAGGCTTAATCAGTCAGGGAGAACTGGAAAATATTCTTAAAAATCCTCCCAAAGAAAAACTGGGGGAATATCTGATTAGTTTAGGTCTAATAAAAGAAAAAGACCTGGCCCAGGTGCTAAGTAAACAGACAGGACTGCCTATTTTTGATCCCCATAAGTTTCCCATTGATCCAGCTCTTGCCCAAATTTTACCCTTGGATCTGGTACAAAAGCACAAAGTTATTCCTTTAAAACTGCAAGGGCGTATCTTAACTTTAGGCATGGTAGACCCTCTGGATATGGAAGCAGTAGATGCCATTGAGATATATACCAATAAAGAAGTAGACCCTGTTGTTTGCACCCCCACTCAATTTGAGCAAATTACAGCCACTCTTTATGGAAGTAAAAAAGAGCTGGATGAAATTATTGAAGAAATAGATGACTTAGAAATAGCTCAAGGAGATGAAGTAAAAAGAGAAGAAGATGAATTGGAAATTTCCAGTTTAACTGGTCTAGCTGAAGAAGCACCAGTAGTCAGATTGGTTAATTCCATTTTAAGCCAGGCCATAAAAGAGCGTGCCAGTGATGTCCATTTTAGCCCGGAAAGGGATCATGTGCAGCTTCGCTTCCGCATAGACGGGACCCTTTACGAAAGGCCAGCCCCACCCAGAAAAATGTTTCTGGCCATAGCCTCTAGAATAAAAATTCTAGCCAATATGGATATTGCCAATACCAGAATACCGCAAGATGGACGCTTCACCATAAGATTAGAAATAAAGAAATAAATGTCCGTGTTTCCTCCCTTCCCACCATTTATGGAGAAAACATTGTTCTTCGCCTTCTGGATATGAACCGTAACATTTCTTCCCTAGAAGAACTGGGGATGGAGCTAGAAGACCAGGAAAAGATAAAAAAAATTATTTTAAATCCCTATGGAATGATTCTGGCTACAGGCCCTACAGGAAGCGGTAAATCCACTACTCTTTATGCCATTTTATCCCTTATAAACAAGCCAGATATCAATATCATCACCTTAGAAGACCCTGTAGAGTACAGAATGGCCAGTGTACGCCAGGTCCAATTAAACCGTAAAGCAGGCATGACCTTTGCCAGTGGCTTGCGCTCCATATTGCGCCAGGACCCAGATGTAATCATGGTAGGAGAAATAAGGGATCTGGAAACAGCGCAAATTGCCACTCAAGCCGCCCTTACAGGACATAAGCTTTTAAGTACCATTCACACCAATGATGCAGCTAGTGCCATCACCCGTTTCATTGATATGGGAATAGAGCCCTTTTTAGTAGCTTCTTCCCTGCTTGTTTCCATTGCCCAGAGATTGGTGCGCAAAATATGTCCCTATTGCCAGGAAGAATATTCTCCAGACCCCAAAATAATCCGTTACTTGGGTTTAGATAAGGAACCCATCAGCTTTAAACGCGGGAAAGGGTGTATGCAGTGCCATCATACTGGATTTATCGGCCGTATTGGGGTATATGAAATACTTATCAATGACGAAGAAGTACAGGAAATGACTCTAAAAAACATCTCTTCCAAACAAATTACCAGACAGCTAGTGCAAGAAGGGAAACTGCGCACTTTACAGCAAGATGTGCTAAATAAAGTAAAAAAAGGTATAACCACTCCAGAAGAAGCCCTAAAGGTATTTATTGCTTGATATGGCTAAATTTTATTACCAGGCCCTAAATGAAAACGGGAATTTAGTAGAAGGAAGTATTTCTGCATCTTCTTCTGAAGAAGCGGAAGTACTTCTCTTAGAAAAAAATTTATACCCTCAAAAAATAAAAAAAGAAGAAGAAAAGTCACTTTCAGACCAAGCTACTCTGTGGCAAAAAATAAAATCCACTCTTTTTAAACTAAAAACACCTGAGTTAATTATTTTTACCAAACAATTTAGAACCATGTTTAAGGCAGGTCTTCCAGTGGTAGAAATTTTTTCTATTCTGGAAAACCAGGTGGAAAATATAAAATTAAAAAAAGCAATTATCCAGATGTCTCAAGATATTAAAGAGGGAAAAACTCTTTTTCAGGCCTTTTCCAAACATCCTAAAATATTTTCCCATCTTTATTGCGCTATGATTCGGGCAGGTGAAACCAGTGGTTCTCTGGTAGAAGTAATGGACAGGCTCTGTTATCTTTTAGACCACGAATATAAGGTAAAACAAGATATAAAATCAGCTCTGCAATACCCAATAATCGTACTGGTTGCCCTTACAGGCGCCTTCTTTTTCTTATTAACTTTTGTTATACCCAAATTTGTTCTTATTTTTAAAAATGCTAGGATAACTCTACCCCTTCCCACTGTAATGGCTTTAAACCTATATCACTTTATCGTAGATTATTGGTATGTTTGCATTTTAGTAATTATGTTTATAATTACAGGATTTTACCTCTACTTTAAAACTGAATCAGGAAAAATCGCCAGAGACACCTTTTTACTCAAAATGCCCCTAATAGGTCCTGTGTTTCAAAAAGCTGCCTTATCTAGATTTTCAAGTATTTTTGCCATTTTGCAGGCAAGTGGAATCAGCGTTCTGAATTCTCTGGATATCCTTATCGGAACCATTGGCAATGCAGCTATTGCTGCAGAATTTGCTAAATTAAAAGAGAAGCTTAGAGAAGGAATGGGCATATCAGGCCCTTTAAGGTCAGCACGCTTTTTCACTCCCATGGTTATCTCCATGATAGCTGTGGGTGAAGAAACTGGAAATTTAGATGAGATGTTAACAGAAATCTCCAAACACTATGACGAAGAAGTGGCCTATGCTGTTCAAAAAATGGCTACCAATATTGGTCCTATTTTGATTGTGGGTCTGGCTGCTGTGGTAGGCTTTTTTGCCTTAGCCATTTTTATGCCCATGTGGGATTTGACCAAAATGGCCAAAATGTAAAAATGTTCAAAAAGATAATTCACCAGCTTAAATCTACTAAATTTTTCATACCCGCAGAGGTATCCATTGCAGTAATTCTAGCAGGTATGTCCTTTCTTTTCTTTTTTGCTGGTCTATTTTTAGGTAAATATCCTCTGTGGTTAAAAATATCATCTGGTGTGTTTGTTTTCTTTATTATTTTTATTTTAACCATTATTTTAATTAAAATAATTCTACATCCCATAGACAAATTTATAAAAAAAGTTAGTCCCATAATTGAAATAGAACCAGGAAAGGAAAAAGAAGAAAAAAGTGAATTTAAATACGAATACTTTTTTAATCGCTTAACCAGGTCCCTGACTCAAGTAGAAAAAGAAGAACTTTTTCCCAATATAATCTGTAAAAGTGAAATAATGCGTCAAATATTAAAACAAGTGGCCACTATTGCCAGTACTGATACTACAGTTCTAATCCTAGGAGAAAGTGGTACAGGAAAGGAATTGATTGCTGAAAATATCCACACTCTAAGCAAAAGAAAAAATGGCCCCTTAATAAAGGTAAACTGTGCAGCTCTGCCTAAAGAACTCATTGAAAGTGAACTCTTTGGTTATGAAAAAGGAGCTTTTACTGGTGCCACTTCTTCCAAACCTGGTAAGTTTGAGCTTGCCCATAAGGGCACCATTCTTCTGGATGAAATAGGGGATTTACCCTTAGAACTACAGGGAAAACTTTTAAGAGTTCTTGAAGACAAACAGGTGGAAAAGTTAGGAGGGAAATATCCTCGCCCAGTGGACATAAGAATTATTGCTGCTACCAACAAAGAATTAAAGCTCATGGTTCAGGAAGGAAAATTTCGAGAAGACCTATATTACCGACTAAGTGCCTTTCCCCTTTATCTTCCACCTCTAAGGCAACGCAAAGAAGATATCCCTCTTTTAGCTGAGTACTTTTTAAAACAAAATTTTCCACAAAAAAATTATCTCCCAAGTCCTTACAAGTGTTAAACAATTACTCCTGGCCAGGAAATGTGCGTGAATTATTCAATGTCCTGGAACAGGCAGCCCTAATTTGCCCGCAAGAAGAAATTTTACCAGAACACCTGAATATCTCCAGGGAACAAAGTCCCGAACAAACCTCTTCTCTTCCCTTTTCTAACCTAGATGAACACCTGCAAGAAATAGAAAAACAACTTATTGTAAAGGCTCTTAAAGAAGCCAAAGGAATACAAAGAGAAGCAGCTAAACTCCTGGGCATAAAGGAAAGGAGCCTTTGGCATAGAGTAAAAAAATATGCCCTTGACCCCAACAAATTTAAATAAAAACACCTTTTACCCCCCTCCAACCCTATCTTAATCTTACCACAACTTCACCTAAAGCCTTACAAAAAGTTATATTCTTTTTAAAAAGACCTTGACAAATTATCAAACCATATAGATATATGGAAATATATAAATAACATATTATAACCATACGGGAGGTAATCATGCAATTAGAAGAACTTTATGAAATGGGACTAAAGTTTCATGGCCACAAGTGTCCTGCTATGCCCTTAGGAATCAGGGCAGGTTTAGCAGCTATGAAGGTCTTGGGAGTGGAAAGGGCCAAAGATAAAGAACTTATGGTCATTTCTGAAACCGGAAAAGGCCATGCTGCGGGTTGTTTTTTAGATGGCATCATGGTGGCTACAGGCTGCACCTATGGAAAATCCAATATCCAAAAACTCTATTACAACAAAATGGCTTTTACTCTGGTTGACGCCCAAAAAAAAGCCAGTACGAGTGGCCTTAAAAGCAGATTTTTTTTGAAAAGGCCTTAAATTCTCCCTTTGTTCAAAAAAGAAAACAAGGTATCCCTCCTCAAGATATTGAGCCTGAAATAGCCAATCCTTTAGTGGAAAAGATTTTAAAAATGCCTGAGGAAAACTTCCTGGAAATAGGAGATATTTTTGACTTTGAAGTAAAAAAAGGAAAGGCTGTTTTCACAGCTAAAAAATGCACTAAATGTGGAGAGCTTACTTTTGTAAACAAACTAAGAGTACTGGAAGACGGTAGCGAAGTTTGTATTCCCTGTAGTGGTTATAAGGAATAATTTATTTTTGCAGCAGCGGACAAAAAAATTATTTGTTCGCTGCTGCCAATTTTAAATATCACCATTTTCTAAGATCTTCTTTTCTTCATAAGGAACAAGTTTTTTTCTATACCATTCCAGTTTAGCATGCTCCATAGCTGAAGAGCACATGCTTAAATTGGCATAACTCTCTCCAATTTTTTCAATCACCAGAGAACTAAGCTTATAAATACAATAATTAAGCTCTCCTTCACTCTCTACATTTTTAGCTATTTCTTTTAAAAAAGAATCAAAGAGTTTTCTTCTTTCCTTTTTTTATATAGGGCATAGACACTCCTTGTAAAAAATAAACTTAAGTGGAAGAACCTTTATGTTTATAATCCCTGATTCCTAAAAGATGGCGATAAGGACCTGGAGTGCCAGGAGGCACCAGGGCCACTCTATCACCATCTTTTAACTTGGTGTCAAAGGATTTTACCTTTCCATTTACAAATACCCCTTCCACTTCTTCTTCCTTAATATCTAATAATTCCAAAATATCTTTAGGAGTTGCTTCTTCTTTTAATTCTAAGATAGCGTTTTGACAGGGTATATTATTTTCCCTGAGTTTAAATAATAAAAAGCCAAAGGCATTAAAGGTGATTTCATCTAGCTCTTCCTCTTTATAAAATTTTTTAAACCACAACGAGCACAAGGTTCACAATCCTTTAAACACTTAGGGCTTTGTTTTCCTCTTTTAAAATCAAGATACTCCTTATACAGGTAAGCTTTATTTACCCCCATGTCTATATGCTCCCAGGGAAAACTTGTTTGTAAACCTTTCTCTCTGGTATAAGGATCCAATTTTTCTCTACAATTTTTATAGGCCCTAACCCAGGAATTAGTTTTTAAAGCTTCTTCTAAAAAGAAAAATAGCTTCTCATCTCCTCTGGCCAGAATCCCCTGTATCCTGGATAAAAGAGGATTTTCCAGGCTCACCTTTGTCCTGGGAAATTTGCCAATTATTTGTTTAAACCTTTTAGCTCTTTTTTCCAGTTCTCCTTCTTTAAGCAACTCTATCCACTGCAAGGGAGTCCAGGGTTTAGGGACCAGAAAACTTACACTTACACTTATTAAATCCAATCCTTTTTTCCGTTTTCCCTTACCCCTAGCTCTAGCTTCTTCTATTTTGAAAAAAAATCTTCCAATTCTAAAAAGTCTTCTTCTGTTTCTTGAGGAAATCCTAAAATAAAATATAGTTTTAAATTATTAAATTGTAGTTTGGAAATATGCTCTACTACTTCTAGAAATTTTTTCTCTGAAAATTTTTTATTAATGGATTTTCTAATTTTTTTACTTATTCCTTCAACTGCTAAAGTAATACTTCTGGTACCTGTTTTTCTCAAAAAATAAAGAAACTCAAAATCTAAACTATTTACTCTTAGAGAAGAGAGGGAAAATTTTATTTTTTTATCTTGTAGCCAGAAAAGAAATTCTTTTAAATAAGGCCAATCAGTAAGAGCAGTACCTACCAGCCCAACTTTACGCGGTTTTATATCTTCCACTATTTTTTTAGCTTCTTCAACTCTAATTTCTCTAAAAGGACGATAGATAAACCCAGCAGCACAAAACCTACATCCATACAAACATCCTCTATTTATTTCCAACAAAAGAGTATCTGGGAACGCACTTCGGTCAGAAATAAACAAGGAATAACTGGGGCTAAATCTATCTTGTACGCAAATAGCCCGTTTGGCCTTTTTATCTAGGGTAAGCACATAAGGAGATTTTAAAGCAACATTTAATAAATCTTGCTTACTACCTTGTTTTAAGTAGGTGTCTTTTAGACCTTTTAATAATTGAACAAATTTTTCTTCTCCTTCTCCTACAAAGGCAAAATCCAGAGTCCCAAGAAAAGGATAGGGATTTAAAAAACAAAGAGGACCTCCCCCAATTATAAGGGGGAAGTCCTCTCCTCTGGCTTCTGACTTTAAGGGAAGATTTAACTCTCTTAAAAACTTTAAAAAAGGCAAAATATCTAATTCAAAGTTTAAACTAAAACAAATAACCGGGAAGGAGGAAAGGGGAGTATTGTTTTCCACAGAAAACAAATCTTCTTTTCTCCCCTGTCCGTAAAAGCTTTCTACAACAAAGTCATCTTCTTCGCTTAACTCCTTATATATTCTCTGCCAGCCCAAAGTGGAAAACGCCAGACTTTCCTTTTCCGGAAAAACAATAGCTACTGGCAGTCGTCCACCCCATTCTTTTAGTGCATTTTTTAATTTGGGGTAGATAACACTCCTTTTTTTCTTCATTAACCTAATTAATCAGCCTGCATACGAATAAAAGAGGGAATTTCAAATTCATCATCATCAAAAACAAAATCTTCTTTGGAATTTTCTTCCATTTGCTCCTGGAGTTCTGTAGATGCTACTTTCCCCCGCCTGAGATAAGCTGGAATACGCAGATCTTCCTCGTTTTCCACATTAACTTTTACCTTTCTAGACTTTTTCAGGCCCTGCTCTTTATATTTTTTGGCCTCAGAAATAGAAGTAACCTTATCTTCTCCCTGCCCACTTTCATCATTGTGCTCAATACCAGTAGCAATAACAGTAATTCTTAATTCATCTCCAATATTTTCATCTATTACAGCACCAAAGTAAATTTTTGCATCTTCGTGAGCAGCCTCATGAATAATATTAGCAGCTTCACTTACTTCATCTATACCAATATCAGGACCACAACTAACATTCATTAAAATACCTCTAGCTCCTTCAATAGAAATATCTTCAAGCAAAGGACTGGTAATTGCTTTCATAGCTGCTTCTCTTGCTCTGCTTTCACCTTGAGCGATTCCAGTACCCATCATGGCCAGTCCCATTTCTCCCATCACAGCCTTTACATCAGCAAAATCAAGGTTAATAAGGCCTGGGACCATAATCAAGTCAGATATACCCTTAACTGCATAATATAATACTTCATCTGCTTTTTTAAGCATTTCAATAAAAGAAGCTTTTTTAGAGGCTAAAGTAAGTAAACGGTCGTTAGGAATAACAATCAAGCTGTCTACGACCTTTTTTAAATTATTTACTCCTGCTTCAGCCTGTTTAATGCGTCTTTTTCCTTCAAAATAAAAGGGCTTAGTGACTACAGCTACAGTCAAGGCTCCCATTTCCTTAGCTATTTCGGCAATCACTGGCGCTGCCCCAGTTCCTGTACCACCGCCCATACCAGCAGTAACAAAAACCATATCACTGCCTTCTAATACCTCTTTTATCTTATCTGCGCTCTCCAGGGCAGCCTCTCGACCTACTTCAGGGTTGGCTCCAGCCCCTAAACCCTTAGTAAGTTTTTCACCCAGCTGGATTTTAAACTCAGCCTTGGACTTCTTGAGGTCCTGCAAGTCAGTATTGGCAGCAATAAAGGTAACTCCTTTCATGGCCGAACAAATCATGTTGTTTACGGCATTACCACCTCCACCACCAACACCTACTACTTTAATTTTAGCATTACCTTCCATTTCTAATTCCAAAAACTCCATAAGTTCCTCCTTCCCTTTAAGTTAAAATTTAACTTATATCAGAAAGCCATTTTTTCATGCGCCCTAAAATACGATTAAAAATATTTTTATCCCTTATCCTAAATCTGCTGGCCTCATGCTGTTTTCAGACCCATATTTTAATAAACCTACTGCTGTAGCATACATGGGGCTATTAACCACATCCTTTAATCCCCCTACATCAATGGGTTCACCTACCCTGGTAGGTAAATTAAAGATCTGCTCTGCCAGGTCCTGTATACCTTCAATTAAAGCCGCCCCTCCTGTTAACACAACTCCAGCAGCAATAGATTCTTTGAATCCAGAGCGAACCAACTCCTGGTCTACCAGAGCCAGCAACTCTTCCATTCTTGGTTCACAAATCTCAGCCAAAATATGTCTAGACAACTTACGAGGTGCTCTTCCACCCACGCTAGGTACTTCTATTACTTCTGCATCCTGCACTAAATCTGCCAGAGCACATCCATATTTGACCTTAATCTGCTCTGCAGCAGCCATAGGAGTACGCAGGCCAAAGGCAATATCATTGGTCAGATTAGTCCCTCCAATAGCCAAAACGCCAGTATGCCGAATGGAATCATTGGAAAAAATAGCAATATCAGTGGTACCTCCTCCAATATCCACCAAAGCAACCCCGATTTCCCGTTCTTCTTCTGTAAGTACTGCCTGGGCAGAAGCCAAAGATTCCAGGACAATGTCCTCCACATCCAGCCCTGCTCTGTGGCAGGAGCGCACAATATTTTGAGCACTACTAACAGCTCCAGTTACAATATGCACCTTTACTTCCAATCTCACTCCAGCCATTCCCAAAGGGTCCATAATCCCCCTTTGTTCATCCACAATATACTCCTGGGGTAAGATATGTATTACTTCCCGATCCAGAGGAATAGCCACAGCCTTAGCTGCATCTATTACTCTATCCACATCTCTGGAACTTACCTCTCCACCTTTAACTGCAATTACTCCATGACTATTAAATCCCTTGATATGACTGCCGGCAATGCCTGTATAGACGCTTCGAATTTCCCTTCCAGCCATGAGTTCTGCTTCTTCTACTGCCCGTTTAATGGATTTTACAGTCTGATCTATATTCACCACCACCCCTTTTCTAAGCCCGGTAGAAGGACTGGTGCCTATACCAATAACATCTACTCCTTCTGAAGTTATCTCCCCCACCACACAACAAATCTTAGTAGTGCCCAAATCCAAACCTACAATTAAATTGTCTTTGGCCATAAAAAGCTCCTTGCTTATACTTCAGTGGACATAGCTAACCCATGCCCTGTTGCCAGCTATCTTCACTTCTCGTACCCTATCCAATTCCTTTTTTAACTTTAAATCCATAAATACCTTTTTTAAAAAAGTTATTTCTCCTTCCAGCCCTTTCCTTTCCAGAGAAATCCATAAATTGTAACCATCAATAAAAAGCCTTACCTCTTTACCTTTTACCTTTATTCCCCCAATCTTCTGCCAGGAAAAAGGAAAACCTTTTTCTCTTAAAGCAAACACAATGGGCTTTAAGGAAATATTGTCTCTTTTCACTAATAAGGGTAAAGACAGATATTTTTTAGGATTTAGAACATCTATTCTATCTCCATTTATATCTGCATAAAAAATTTTATCATTCTCTTTTAACAAGAAAAACGGTTCCTTTTCTTTTATTTCAATACTTAGTTTATCTGGAATAGTTCTCTTAATTATGCTTTCATAAACCCAAGGGTTTCTTCTTAGCTTTCTATTAAGCTCAGATATATTTAAACTAAATAAGTTATCACCAAGCTAAGGTCAAGATAAGAAGTTATATCATTGTAGGTAAGCATTTCATTACCTTTTATTTCTATTTTTTCAAAGAAAAAATAATCCATAGTGGTTATTGTATAATACAATTTCAAAACGATG
>LZQN01000141.1_pt1 | contig 11311 bp, 23 predicted proteins | sample 768531 | NCBI WGS metagenome assembly LZQN01 (sample SAMN05207080, study PRJNA324506) | oil field metagenome | isolation source: sample BH-FW-7 from oil reservoir | place: India: Bombay High | collected 2015-12-02
TCGATCGATGCTCAGACGTACGTAGCTGTACATCGATCGATGCTCAGACGTACGTAGCTGTACATCGATCGATGCTCAGACGTACGTAGCTGTACATCGATCGATGCTCAGACGTACGTAGCTGTACATCGGACTCTGAATTACCTTCTTTACAATCTCAGCCTCTATTCCCGTTTCGTCCGAGATTCTCCTCCAGTCTCTTGTGCCGGTTACCTCGGAATAGCTCAGGATAAAGTCCTCAACCCCCTCCTCATCTTCAAGGTCCCAGAAGCCGCTGTAAAGTGGGTTAAAATCCAGCATGAACGCGTACCTCTCCTCATCGCTTCTCAGCTTTATCCCGAACAAATCAGAATCAGAGAGAATCGATTTCACAGCTTCTCTAAGCTTCTTGCAGTTATATTTTTTCCTCGGTGGGCTGTATCTCCCCACAACCTCATTCATCTCTTCCTCACTCATTTTGAATGGTTGGGATGGCATCGTCTGAATTATCTCGAAGGTCCTTCTGTCTACGGGGGATACCCTGCTTCTGCCCCCTTCGCTGAGCTTCACGGTGTAGTAATCCAAATTTTTTCCTTTGTTGAACCTGAAGTCCTTTTTCCTGAGGTTGATTAGCTCTTCAGGAGTTGAGAGGGTTGAAACTATCATCCTTATCAGCGCGTGGTGTAAAGGGTCCTTTTTCGACAGCACGAGGTGGTGCTGTATGTCAAACTCGGTTCTCAGCAAGTCCATGAAGTATCGTTGCTGCAACTTCTTATTTTCTTTGCGTTGGGAAGGCTTTATTAGGAAAAATGCTGAGTATTTAACATGAGGCTGTACCTCATGCAGCACGGGAAGGCAAAGCCGAAGGAAGTTGATCCGGAAAGAAGCCTTTCTGATGAGGGTGTTGAAGAGGTTGAAAGAGTCGCTGCTTTTCTTGAGAAAGCCGGAATCAAAGTTGCGGAAATATTTCACAGCGGAAAAAAGAGGGCTAAGCAGACGGCTGAGATTGTGGCAAAGCATTTGAGAGTGGAGGCAAAGACATCTGATGGACTCGATCCCCTCGCGGACATCAGCATATGGGCTGAAAAACTCGAAGGGCTTGATGAAGACATAATGCTCGTTGGCCACCTTCCGCACCTATCCAAACTTGCTAACTACCTCCTGTCTGGGAATCCAGACCTCGATGCTGTTGCCTTCACCTTTGGTGGAGTCGTGTGCCTTGAAAGGGAGGAAAAGAAATGGAGGTTGCTGTGGGCTGTTAGGCCTGAGATTGTGGTTTGATTCTTAATTTTACTGCTTTCGTTGTTGCCTGCTCAGACTACCTTTCTTTCACAGGAACAGATGGGAAAGCCTGCGCAGTTCTAAGTAAGCTAAACCTTTTTTATTTTCTCCAGTAAAATACTTTAATCCCGCTCCCTACACCTTTCCATGAACTTCGAGAAGGTTGTCGAGAGAATCTGCGATTTCATAAGGGACATTGTTTCATCATCAGGCTCAACAGGAGTTGTTCTGGGATTGAGCGGCGGTATTGACAGTGCGACCGTCGCTTATCTATGTTCAAGGGCACTTGGGAATGGGAGAGTTTTTGCGCTCATCATGCCTGAGGTTGGAATAACACCGGAACAGGATGTTGATGATGCGATTAAGGTAGCGGAAAACCTCGGAATAGAGTACAAGTTGATTGAAATTAATGACCTTGTTAAGGCTTTTAAAAAGAAGGCTGGGGAGGGGAGCAAGATCGCAGAAGTAAATTTAAAGCCGAGAATTAGAATGGTACTCAACTACTACCACGCTAACAGCATGAACAGGCTTGTTGCAGGGACGGGGAATAAGAGCGAACTGATGGTTGGGTACTTCACCAAATACGGAGATGGTGGGGTGGACTTCCTGCCGATCGGTGACCTCTACAAGACCGAAGTGTTCCAGCTTGCGGCCTATCTCGGAGTTCCCGAGGAAATAATAAGGAAAAAGCCTTCGGCAGCTCTCTGGCCTGGCCAGACGGATGAGGACGAGATGGGAATCAGCTATGCAGAACTGGATGAAATTTTGAAGCTGATTGAGAGGGGGAGAGAAGAGAGGACGAGAAGTTCAGAAAGGTTCTTGAAATGGTTGAGAGGTCAAAGCACAAGAGGGAAATGCCTCCGGTGGCGAAGGTAAGAGATCTGCTATGAAGAAAGCCTTACTTTTTACCTTACTGTTACTCGCGATTTCAACAGCTTCCGCTGTTGAGATTTACGGTAAAGTTTACAGATGGGACACGCTTGACGTTTTGAACGATGCGGTTGTTGAAATAAAGGACGGCAGCGTTCAGAGAATGGTTGCTGAAAATGGTGAATACAGCTTCAACGTCACACCTGGAAACTACACAATCGTTGCCCGGGCGGGAGAGTACCACGCAGTCGAAAACGTTACCGTTGAAAGCGACATGCGATTCGACCTCATTCTGTTTCCAGAGCTTGAGAGTATAGAGGAGATTCCCGATTTTCCGGCTGTTGAGCAGCAGGAGGAGTTTCCGTATTATATTGTGGCAATTTTCGTTTCTGGGCTGATTTTGGCTGCCCTCGCCCTCATAAAGATACGCTCCGAAAAACAACCCGAGCCCGTCTTGGAGCCACAGGAAATTTCACCGGTCGATTACGACCTGCCCGAAGACCTTGCGGAGGTTGTTGAGCTGATAAGGAGGGAAGGTGGAAGGATAACGCAAAAAGAGCTTAGAAAAAAGCTCGGATACAGCGAGGCGAAAATGAGCCTGATAATTGCAGACCTTGAGCGCCGTGGTATTGTGGAGAAAGTGAAGAAGGGGAGAGGAAATATAATATTCCTCAAGTAGCCCTCACAAACTCCTTAATCTCGAACTCTAACCCTTCATCTATCAGGCTCCTGAGCAGGTCGTTCAGCATGCTTTCCGTGCACGCAACAATTACTCCACTTCCGTGATGGGCAGCCTCGATGCAAACCTCCTTTGCGCCGAAGAAAATGGGCTCGACTCTGATCTTCCTGCAGGTGACAAGCGCTTCTATTCCGATGGCGACGACTATGCTCGTCGGCCTTGACTTAACCAGCTCTCGGAACAAATCGAGGTCAACTTTTCTGCTTCCCCCTCAGCAACTCCCGGAACCTTAACTATGATTATCTCACCCTTCTCAGGTGGTTCAAAGCTGCCTGTGGGCTTAATCAGCACATCCTCTCCATCCTCAGCCGATGTCAGAGCTATGCCGTTTCCCTTAGCGCTCTTCTCTGCAAAAATGTAGCCATCCCCGAACCAGTATCTTACCGAATCATTTTCAGCTATTTTTCCCTTGGCAATTGCTACAACGGTTTTAGAGTAAATTTTCTTGAGCAGTTCTTCGCTGAAGAGGTGGAGGTCGATGAGGTTTCTTGACATCCACTCCTCTCCTTTTCTTGTAACCTCATAGTAGCCTTTGTGAACGACATTTATGAACCCCTCAGAGACCATCTCCTTGAAATGCTCGGAAATTGCCTGAGGTGTTAACCCGAGCTTTTTTGCTATATCTCTTTGATTGCATTCTGGATTTACCATGAGTTCTGACAGAATCAGGAATCTGATGGTGTCCTTTCTGCTGAGAAGAACATTCATAGAGTTTGTTTATTTTCAGTATTTTAAGCTTTACCGTATTTATGAAAATTTTTCAAAATTTAGAGAAGAAGAAACAATCATAATTTTAAGTCCCACGAGTACTGAAATCATGGAGTTTGATGCTGTTGTTACTGCAGTTGTGGATGCTTTGAAAAGAGCCCATACGGAACTTCCTCCAGACGTTTTTGAGGCCATTAAGAGGCTTATGAGGAAGAGGAGAACGAGATTGCAAAGAGGAACCTTGAAGCGATACTGAAGAACGTTGAGGCTGCGAAAAAACTGGGAGTCCCGATGTGTCAGGACACAGGCATTCCAGTCTTTTTCGTAGAGGTGGGCAGAGAGCTTCATCTGGACTTCGACTTGAAGGCTGCAATTGCAGAAGGGGTTAGAAAAGCTACAGAAATCATTCCATTAAGGCCAAACGCTGTACATCCATTGACGAGGGAGAACAGTGGGGACAACACGGGCATGGGCATTCCGCAGATTAACATCGACCTAGTTGAGGGCGACAGGCTTAGAATTGTCGCTATGCCGAAGGGGGCGGGGAGTGAGAACGTCTCAGCGCTCAAGATGATGCTGCCCACTCAGGTTGACAGGATAAAGGACTTTGTTGTAGAGACGGTTAAAAACGCTGGAGGGAAGCCCTGTCCACCCATTTTCGTTGGTGTAGGAGTTGGTTCAACCTTTGACGGTGCGGCGAAGCTCGCAAAAAGGCGCTGCTGAGGAACGTGCTTGAAATGAACGAATTTGAGCTGGAGATACTTGATGCCGTTAACGAACTCGGAATTGGAGCCATGGGTCTTGGGGGAAAGAACACTGCATTAGCTGTGCTGGTTGAGCTCGGCCACTGCCACACCGCTTCATTGCCAGTTGCCGTGAACATTCAGTGCTGGGCCAACAGAAGGGCGGAGGTTGTGCTGAGGTGATGGGTATGGAGTATGAGATCAGAACACCCCTCAAAAGAGATGAAATTCTGAAGCTTAGAGTTGGAGATACGGTTTATGTAACTGGTGAGATTTTCACAGCCAGAGATGAGGCCCACGCAAGGCTCTGGAGTGGATGGAGGAAGGGAAGGAGCTGCCATTCAGCTTTGACAGGGGAGTGGTTTACCACTGCGGGCCACTGGTTAAGAAAACGGGGAGTGGAGAGTAATCTCAGCTGGCCCAACAACCTCAGCCAGAATGAATCCCTTTACTCCAAAAATTCTTGAGAAGGTGGAGTGCATGGGCATCATCGGAAAGGGTGGTATGAGTGAGGATGTTGTGGAGGCAATGAAGGGCAAAGCAGTGTATCTGGCTTTCACTGGAGGGGCTGGAGCTCTGGCAGCGCAGAGCATCAGAAGGGTGAAGGGTGTGGTGTGGGAAGACCTGGGAATGCCAGAAGCTGTCTGGCTGCTTGAAGTAGAGCGCTTTGGGCCTTGCATAGTGGCAATTGATGCCCACGGGAACAGCCTTTACAGGAGGTAATCTTTTTAATTTTGTTTCACTAACTTTATTCGCTTAACTCCAAAGCCCCCGTGGGGTAGGGGATATCCTGGTGGCCTTCGGAGCCTTAGACCCGGGTTCGAATCCCGGCGGGGGCGTCAGAAAGTCTTTTATTAATTTCACTGATTTCATGACATGAAAACTCTCATACTCGCAGGCGGAAAGGGGACGAGACTCTGGCCTTTAAGCAGGGAGCTCATGCCGAAGCAGTTCATCAAGCTCTTCTCGGAGTCTTTATTTCAGAAAACCGTAAAGAGGGCTCTTTATCTGTCCTCCCCTAACGAGATATACGTGATTACTAATCAGGAGTACCGATTCAGAGTTCTCGACGACTTGGAGGAGATAGGAGTGTCAATTCCCGAGGAAAACGTTATTCTGGAGCCCGAAGCGAAGAACACTCTACCGCAATCTGTCTCGGCATAAGAACGGCTGGAGAGGGTAAGTTTGCCGTCCTGCCGTCTGATCATCTGATAAACGCGGATGAGGAGTACCTGAAGGCCTTCAGGTCAGCAGAGAGGTTGTCTGACAGCTACATCGTGACCTTCGGGATATCTCCAACACGTCCCCACACGGGTTACGGGTACATCAAGCCGGGAAAAGAGCTGGAGGGCGGTTTTGAGGTTGAGCAGTTCAAAGAGAAGCCTTCAGCGGAGCTGGCCGCGGAGTACGTCTCAAAGGGCTACTTCTGGAACAGCGGCATGTTCGTCTTCGACTCCAGGGTATTCGTCGAAGAGCTGGAAAGGCTAGCCCCAGAATTTGCAAGGGTGCTTGAGGAGGGTGAGAGGGCATACAGTCAAATTCCGGAGGCCTCAATCGACTATGCTATCCTCGAAAAGTCGAGAAGGGTTGCGGTGGTTCCAGTCAAAACCTTCTGGAGCGACCTCGGCAACTTCGACTCGATTTACGAGGTTATGGAGAAGGACGAGAGGGGGAATGCGATTAAGAGTGAGAACTGCATTCCGGTTGATTCGGAGAACAACCTCGTAATCACCCAGCGACTCACAGCCTTATAGGCTGAAGGATTCGATTGTAATTGACACAGATGATGCGCTGCTCATTGCCAGAAGGGGGGAGGCTGAGAAGGTCAGGGAGGTTTACAGGCTGCTCGCTGAAAGAGGGGATAAAGCTGTTGAGGTTCACAGAACAGCTTACAGACCCTGGGGGAGCTACACAGTCCTTGAGGAGAACAAAGGCTACAAGATAAAGAGGATAACGGTAAAGCCCAGGAAAAGGCTTAGCCTCCAGCGCCATTACCACAGAAGCGAGCACTGGGTTGTTGTCAAGGGCACTGCAAGGATAGTCGTTGATGGCAAGGAGATTCTGCTGAGGAGCGGGGAGAGCACATTCGTTCCGGCTGGAGCTGTTCACCGAATCGAGAACCCTGGAAAGATTCCGCTCGAAATCATCGAGATACAGATTGGTGAGTACCTGGAGGAGGACGACATTGAAAGACTGGAGGACGACTTCGGAAGGTGAAAATTTTTCACCCTTTTACCTTCTAAATCGAAAGTGTTATATACCAGTTATGGTAATAATAATAATGCTAATGGGGTTAAGCCCCGGTAAGGAGGTGGTTAGATGGTTAAGGAAGAGGATGGATGAGAAGGGTGTGTCGCCAGTGATCGGCGTGATACTGATGGTGGCTATCACCGTCATACTGGCGGCAGTGATAGCGAGCTTTGTGTTCGGGCTTGGGGGGAGTGTGGAAAAGCCTAAGCAACCAGCTATTACCGCAAAAAGGGTTGATAGCGATACAGTCGAGTTTACTTTGTATGATTGGGGAGGAGCTGGAGATATTTCAAGTTGCCAGTACAGATGCACTGCAAGTACAGCAACAGATTTCACGGATGCAGATCCTACTGATTTTGATAATCTTGGTGACATAATTAAAACAGGCGATGACTGCAGCTACGGAAGAGTTGTATTAAAGTGCGAAGTTGATGGGACAGAGCAAATTGTGCTAGATACGACAGTATAAAATTTTTATAAAATTTTTAAATTTTTAATCTTTCGAAATTCTTACCCAAACTTCCGTAAACCAATTCAAAGCGGAGCAGAGAAAATCTTCTCGTTATTTTTCGCTCAATCTTCATATTCAGCTCCTACGACATTTATTTCGTCGATCTCTGCTGGACAGACTGATCGAACCAATCATCGGGTTTGAGTGGTAATCGAGTACTCGCTCTTTGGATAGCTACAGCTCAAACCGCAACGAAATTTTATCGTTCTTGGTGTTATGTAACAAATTAATATTTATGAACATATCCTTTCCGACACTCACTAAGACTCTACGAACTCACGAAATCCTAACAAGCTTAGGCTTGAACACCTCCACCCACACCTCGAACTCGTCTTGGCACATCAGGTGAATCTCGAAGGGGTGCACGAAGGGCAGGCCAGCCTTTTCCTCAATTTCGGCTACGAGCTCAGCCTCCTCCTCGCTTTCTTCACATCCTCCCGCTCCGTCACGATCAGAACGTCTACATCGCTTGAGGGCAAAGCTTTGCCTTCAGCAACGCTGCTGAAGAGGTAAACCTCAACCTCGCCGAGCACTTCCTTCGCAGCTTCGGCTATTCTGGGAAGCCACTTCTCGTATTCCCTTAAAATCTTAGCCCTCTCCTTCCACAAATCTGGAAACAGTCGAGATCACCTCCTCTGCAATTTTAATCGCATCCTCGGCATCGTCTCTGTCATAATTGACTCCAAGATATCGAGCCTTTATATACGCATCTTCGAGAAAAACGAGCGATCTTCTATCGAACTCGAACTGAACACTGAGAAGCTTGGACAAGACCGAGAGCAGCTGCCTGATCGAGTGGGTTCTCGGTACTTCCCTGCTCAGCTCGAAAATTAGCGACTTCAAGTATAGCTGAACCGCCTGCTCAGCCATAAAGCATGCTAAGTCGTAATCCCCAGCCTCAAACCTTTCCTTCGCAGCGTCCATGAACCCCCATCGCCCTCTTCCTAAGCCTTTCTGCAATTGGGCATTGATGCGTTTCTGCGGCGAAGTTGAAAACCGTTGCGACCGGTCGAAACCTATTTCTTCTTCCGAGCCAAACTATTAGCATGCCGAGGATAATCGAAGCGGTCTACGAGAACGGCGTGTTCAAGCCCCTTCAGAAAGTGGACCTGAAAGAGGGAGAAAGGGTTAGATTAAAGCTTGAGCCGGCAGAAGACGTTGTAAGAGGGGCGTTTGGAATTCTGAAGGGAAAAGATACCTTAAAAGCTCTGATGGAGCTTGAGGATGAGTGGGGTTTTTGTTGACTCGTCGGTATTTCTGAAGATTCTGGAAGGAAATGAAAGGGCGAGGGACTTAATTGTTGGGCTGATCGGTCAGGAGAACTTATACAGAAACACAGTAGTTTACAGCGAGGTTGTATACGTATGGATTAAGCTTGCCACAGGAAGGAGAAGCTATGAGCTCAGAAAAATACCGGAATACTTTAAGGTTTTGAGGTCTGATTTCGCAAAAGTGAAGTCCCTTTTGGATTTAGCACAACCTCTTCCACTAAACCGAGAAATTGAAGATTTGTCTGTAAATATCATGGATTCATATGGGTTGCTCCCCAACGACGCCTTAATTGCAGCAACGTGCAGACATTACGGGATAAGGAAGATTGCCACATTCGACGAGGATTTCAAGCGTGTGGATTTTCTCGAAGTTGTTGAACCTTAGCTGGCGAAACCTATTTCTTCTTCATAAACCAAACTATAAACATGCCAAAAATCATCGAAGCCATTTACGAGAACGGCGTGTTCAAGCCCTTACAAAAAGTGGACCTTAAGGAGGGAGAGAAGGTTAGGATAAGGATAGATGACGTAGAAAGCATAATAAACGAGTTCTATGGCATATTAGAATCAGATATAAGCCTCGACGAAATCAAAAAGCGAGATACGAGGCAAAAACATGGAGAGGATTCTGATAGACACGAACGTGCTGGTCAACTTCCTGCTAAAAACGAATCTGTCCGAGAATGCAAAAAGTGTAATGAAAACGGCTTTGTTAAACTATCTGCCCGTGATTTTCACAAACGTTCTTGAGGAGACAGTCTTCATACTGGTGCGAGAGGAGCTGAAGTCCATTGGTGTCTCTGGATTCCATGAGCAAAAGAGGTTTGTGGAGAAACACGGCTATGAAGACCTTAAGGCTCACAGAAAATTCTTGGATTTCATAAACAAAGCCGGTGTGCTCATTCTTGAGAACAGATTTGCTCTCGACATGTTTTTGGACATTCTGGAGCGATACAGACTTCTACCAAACGATGCTCTTATCGCAGCAACGTGCAAGCACTACGGAATAAAAAAGATTGCCACCTTTGACGAGGACTTCAGGAGAGTGGAGTTTCTTGAAGTTGTTGAACCTTAGCTGGCGAAACCTTTTTCTGTGTATTTACCAACTATTGACATGACAAAAATCATCGAAGCCATATATGAGAATGGCGTGTTCAAACCCCTCCAGAAAGTTGACTTGAGGGAAAAAGAAAGAGTAAAGCTCATTCTTAAAAAAGTCGAGGTTGAAAAATTTGTCATGGCGAGGTTATCGGAGGAGAAAATAAAGGAACTTGAGGAGAGGTTTGAGAGTGAAGATATTTATTGACACTTCCGTCTTCATCAGGCATTATTACGGTGTTGAGAGAGCAATCAAACTCTTAGACTATATAATAAACGATGAAGAAGCAGTAATTAGTCCGAATGTTGTTGAGGAAACGTTCTTCAAGTTGCTGTACATGGAGACAGAGAGGCTTATTGGTAAAGCGGGGAAGTTCACATTGAGGGATAAGTTCAGGAAAGAAAGTGAGAAGTTCCACGCTGTGAGAAAGTATCTGAAGGAATTTATTTTGAGAACGTGAAGGATGGCGTAATTGAGCTGTTGGAGATTAATGCAGAGATTTTGGAATTATCTATCGACGTTTCATTCGAGTTCGGACTTCTGCCCAACGATGCCCTAATCGCTGCTACCTGCAAACACTACAATATAACAAAAATCGCAACCTTTGACGAGGATTTCAAGAGGGTGGAGTTTCTTGAAGTTGTCGAACCTTAGTTATTGACCTTAGCTGACGAAACCTTTTTCTGTGTATTTACCAACTATTAACATGCCAAGAATCATCGAAGCCATATATGAGAATGGCGTGTTCAAACCCCTGCAAAAAGTAGACCTGAAGGAGGGAGAGAGAGTAAAGGTTGAAATAAAGGAGAGTGTGGTGGAAAGAACGAGAGGTGTGTTGAAGAACAGCAGAATTGATGAAATAATCGAGGGAATCGAAAGTGAAGGTATTTTTTGACTCAAATGTCTTCTTACACCACTTAGCTGATACATGAAAGGAGGCCACCGAAATCCTCAGAGAAGTTGAGAGTTGTAAAATAGATGGTTTCATGAACGACGTGGTTGTTTCTGAGGTTGTTTATGGCTATCTGCGTGCAAGTTCTGGGTTAAAGCCCTATGAGTTAAGAAAAGAAATCTTGAATATGAGTTTCAACTTTGAGCCTTTGGAGAATCTTCTCGGAATGTTTAATTTTCTTGGTAGAAGTCTGTATCTTTCAACGAATTCCATCATGCTAATACCAAGTTACAAGGAATATACTGAGCTTTAATTTTGATGACCCTGAGACACCTTACCAGGTTTCAGAAAACTGCCTCTGATGGGTGTGAGTATAGCAGGTTGTCTGAGGGGTGAAATAATTTGGAAATATCACACTTTTTCAGAGAAACCGATAACTTAAAATACCTCTCACTACTCCTAAGGAGTCCGTAGGAGCTACGGCCGCTGGGACTACGGGGTGGTAAGATGATAGTGGATAAGGATAAACTCGTCAAGTCGATAGAGGAGGCCATTAAGAACGGAAAGAAGAGGAATTTTGTAGAAACGGTGGAGATGGCAGTCAACCTCAGAAATGTGGACATGAAGAAGCCGGAGAACAGAATAGACACTGTTGTAAACCTGCCTCATGGACTGGGGAAACCAAGAAAAGTGGGCGTTTTTGCAAAGGGAGACACAGCCTTGAAGGCTAAGGAAGCGGGTGCCGATGTTGTGATTACACCGGAAGAAATCGATGAGCTGGCAAAGGACAAGAGAAGGGCGAAGAAGCTGGCAAATTCAATAGACTTCTTCATTGCAGAAGCTCCGCTGATGCCCGAAATCGGTAGAAAGCTTGGTCCCGTTTTAGGCCAAGAGGTAAAATTCCGCAGCCCATTCCCCCACTTGCTGATCCAAAGCCCTTCATCGACAGGCTGAGAAACTCCGTGAAG
>LZQN01000142.1_pt1 | contig 11310 bp, 13 predicted proteins | sample 768531 | NCBI WGS metagenome assembly LZQN01 (sample SAMN05207080, study PRJNA324506) | oil field metagenome | isolation source: sample BH-FW-7 from oil reservoir | place: India: Bombay High | collected 2015-12-02
GATTATTGACTCTGAGTATCAGGCCATGGCTTCAGAAATTACCCGAATTGCCAATGCCACAGACTTTAATGGCATTTATCTCTTAAATGGAAACCTCTCAACAAGTGCGGTTAACCCTGCTGACTGGGGAAGTAGCCACAATGGTTCTGGCTTAACTCCCACAGGTCCCTTAAAGATTCACTTTGGTACAGGTAATGATTCTGCAGAAGACTATTACTACATTGCCATTCAAACCGCCACAGCCTCTGCCTTTGGCCTGGGTAATGCTGCTGCTAGTGGTGCTGCTGGTTATACCATTTCCACCCAAAGTGCTGCTCAAGCTGCGTTAAATCAGATTAATGAAGCCATTGTTTCCAAGGATAAGATTAGGGCTGCTCTGGGAGCACTGCAAAATCGTCTGGAGAACACCATTACCAACTTACAGATTCAGGCGGAGAACCTGCAGGCTGCAGAATCTCGTATCTCTGATGTAGATGTAGCTACAGAAATGACTGAGTTTGTCCGCAATCAAATTCTCACTCAATCTGCAGTAGCCATGCTGGCTCAAGCCAATAGTTTGCCCAGAATGGCCATGCAACTTATAGGTGGTGGAGCTTAGTTTTAAAAATTAGTCAAAAAAATGACCAAAGGCTTGTAGCAAAGGGAGCTTAAATGAATTTTAAGCTCCCTGAAAAACTTTGGTCAGGAATCACTTGTAAGTATTAAGAGTTATTTTTGATATTTAGCTCTTTTTGCAAGAAGAAAAGGGCTTTCTTGGCTGCTTGTTGTTCTGCCTTTTTTATGCTGGGAGCCTGGGCAAAGAATTCTGGAAATTTTTTGGAGGGAAGGGTGAGTTTTACTTTAAAGGTTTTGGCATGATCAGGCCCGAAACTATCCACTAAAGTATAGATAGGTCTATCTCCAAATCTATCTTGAGTTAATTCCTGTAAAAGGGTTTTGTAGTCCTTTTTTTCCTCTAGCTCTTCAACTTTTTTAGGCCAGAAAGGTTTTAGCAAGTGGGCAACTATTTTTTGGGTCAGAAAAAAGTCCTGGCTATCTAGATAGATTGCGCCAAGAATGGCTTCTAAAGTGTCTGCCAGGATGCTTTCCCGTTTTCTTCCGCCTTGTTGTTCTTCTCCTTTACCCAACCTTATAAATTGTCCCAATTTAATTTTATGAGCAACTCTGGCTAGACTTTTTTCATTAACCAAAAAAGCTCTAGTTTTAGTAAGCTTACCTTCTTCTGCTTGAGGAAAAGAAAGGTAGAGCAGATGAGATACAGCCAATTCCAATACTGCATCTCCTAAAAATTCCAGGCGTTCATTATCTTCAGTTTTGCTTTCATTGGCATAAGAAGTGTGGGTTAAGGCCTGCTCTAATAACTGAGAATTACGAAAAGGATAGTTTAGGTATTCTTCCAGTTCGCTTAAATTGGATTTGTGTTTTTTCATTTTTTAGTTTAAGCACTCCTTATTAGATAGAGATAGATTTTTCATATTGTTATTTGAAGTAAAATTCAATATTCCTTTTACCTTTAAATTTTATCCTCTCACCAGGTTGGTGCTTGGAGGATGGATAAGTTCTTTTTATTAGGAAACTAAAGTAAACACGTGAAGGAGGCACAAACATGGTAAGTCTCTATATTGGCTCTACTTCTGGGTATTCTGGTAAAAACTTAATTACCATGAGTTTAGCTCTTTATTTTCAGAAAGAAGGCTATAAAGTGGGATATATGAAACCAGTGGGAGCTATGCCCAAGAAAGTTGGCGACAAGCTGGGAGACGAAGACGCTCTATTTATGCAAGAAATTCTGGGGCTTTCAGAAGATCCAGAGAAACTTACTCCAGTGGTGGTAGACCATGACTTCAAAATCCAGGCTTTTAGCGGTAAATGTGAAAATCTGTTGCAAAAAATAAAGGAAGCTTATGCTTTGCTTAGCAAAGACAAGGATATTATGCTGGTATCTGGCTCTGGAAGTATGTATTCTGGAAGGTATTGTAATGTAGATGGCGTAAACCTGGTGAAAGAGCTGGATTGCAAATCCATTGTAATTGATCGCTATGACAAAGAACTCAATTACGACTATCTGGCAGTATTAAAAGATGAATTAAAGGACAGGCTTATTGGGTGTGTGTTAAATGATATTCCACCTTCTTTTAATGAAGAGCTAAATAAAATGATAGTTCCCTTTCTGGAGAGTAAAGGGGTAAAGGTTTTGGGTATTATTCCCAGGGATCCCTTGATGGGAGCTATTAAGATAAGTGACCTGGCCAAGAGACTGGGTGGTCGGATTATTGTTGCCAATGAAAAGGCAGACAAGGTCGTAGAAAACTTTTTAATTGGCACCATGCAGGTGGAAAACTTTATGACCCACTTTAAGAAAAATCCCAAGGCAGCAGTAATCGTGGGTGGTGACCGTTCAGATGTACAGTTGGTAGCTCTGGAAGGAAATTGTCAGTGTTTGGTTCTTACTGGAAATCTATATCCCAACGACATTATTATGACCAGGGCAGAAGTTCTGGGAGTGCCTATTATTTTGGTTCGAGACGATACTTATGCAGTGGCTCAAAAAATGGATGCTATTTTGTCCAGGGTAAAGCTAAGAGATGTTATTAAGGTACAACATGGGACCAAATTGGTAAGCTCTTTACTGGATTTTGATTACATTAAAAAGCAACTTGGTCTATAAAAGAAGTAAAAGTTTTGGGCAAAGTAAAGGAGAAAAAGAACCTAGTTCTTTTTCTCCTTTTTATTTTTTCTGCTGCTTGTTTGGCTAGAAAATCGCAGCGTTCATTTTCTGGGTGTTGGTTGTGTCCCTTAATCCAGTGGAAGGTAATTTGGTGCTTTTCTAATAAAGGCAAAAGTCTCTGCCACAGGTCCTGGTTTTTTACAGGTTTTTTGGCGGAATTTTTCCAGTTGTTTTTTTGCCACTTTTCCAGCCAGCCCTCATTTAAAGCTTTGGCCACATATTGAGAATCTGTGAACACTTCCACTTCACAGGTGGTTTTCAGGGCCTCCAGGCCTGTGATTACTGCCTCTAGTTCCATCCTATTGTTGGTCGTGTGAGGATGAGCCCGGGAAATTTCCTTTTCTTTATCCTTATAACGCAAAATAATTCCTATGCCGCCAGGGCCAGGGTTGCCCAGAGAGCAACCATCTGTGTACAGATAGACTTTGGGAAGTTTAGCCAAGGTGCTCTACCTTTTTTTGAATTAAAACCAGGGCAGAGATAAGTCCTTCAGGCCAGTTGTTGTTTTCAAAATAGGGCTGAAAGTGTTTTTCTTGTAGATAACGGATAAAGTCCAGTCCCACTGCTTTTTCCAGAAGAGGAGGAAAACGCACGATAACTTCTTTTTTGCTGGGGGCAAGGCCAATAAATAAGGTTCGTTTATCCAGTTTGGGAATGTAGATGTGTTCGTAGGTAATTTTTAGCCGTAATTTAAGTCCATAGTTTTTTTCCAGGTAATGGGCAAAGTTATAAATAACTTTTTTTTCTTCAGTACTGAGAGTTTTGGTCTGGTCCCAGAGGGATTGTTTGTTTTTTATTTTGGACAGAGAATATTCATAGTTTTTCCAGAATAAAAAAGCTGCTCCTCCAAAAATAAAGGCCAGCAATACTCCTTTGACTATGGGCCTAAAGGTGTTTTTATGAGACATAATTAACTCTTTAATACTTCCAAGGGGCTTATGTTTACAGCTGTCTTGGCTGGCTTAAAGGAAAAGCCAATCCCAATTGCCAGGGCACTAACCAAAGATAAGCTAAAAGTTTTTAAAGAAAATTGCAATGGTATGAGATTGAGTTTGTTTAAAAGCAAACCCAACCCATAGCCCAATCCCAGGCCTAACAGCCCACCCCAGAGGCAAAGCAAAAGGGATTCTAAAAGCACCTGGGCTAGAATAAGCTCTTTGGGATAACCTAGAGCTAGTTTGAGGCCTATTTCCTTTTTCCTTTCTTCTATGTTGAGGTAAAAAAGATTGGCCAGGACAAAGCCGCCTATAATGCTGGTAATACAGGCTGTAAGGCCTAAAAAAAGGACCAGTCCACCTTTGAGCATGGAGAGAAATTTTAAAATATCCTGGGCTGTTAAGATGGTAAAATCATTGGGCTCCTCAGGACGAAGCTTGTGGGTATAACGCAGTAAGCTTTCCAGGTTTTGCGCATAAAATTGCATGTTTTCAGGAAAAAGGAATTTAAGTCTTAGAGCGCGGTAATAGGTTCTGTTTAAGTTAAACCGCTTGGTAAGGGTGGTAAGGGGCATGATGAGGCGTTTGTTTATGTCTCCACTGCCTCCAGAAAAATCTCTTTCACTTAAAACTCCAACTACTTGCAGGGGAAGATTTTGCACAAAAAGGGTTTTGCCTAAGGGATTGGAATCTGGAAAGAAAAAACGAGCTAAATTGGCCCCGATTAGGGCAACTCTCTTGGCCCTTTTATAGTCGTCTTCGTTGAGGTCTCGTCCCTCACTTAAAGGCCAGTTCCAGGAATCAGCATAATGGGCGGTGGAGCTATTACTGCGTTTACTTGCATGTTTTTATCCTTGTAACGCACCTGGATGTTATGAATAGCCCGCATGGGCACTGCCAGATAGACTCCTGGCAAATGTTCTTTTATGGCCTTTAGGTCCTGTAAACTTAAAGTATAGCGGCGTTGTCCCAGGGCCCTGGAGTAAATATCACCTCCCAAGACAAATACTGCATCTGGCCCAAACCAGTTTACAATCTGTACGGCCTTTTTCTGGGCTCCATCAATGGAAGAGATAACTATGCTGATGGAAGAGATACCAAAGGCAATGGCCATAAGCACAAAAAAAGTACGCAACTTATAGGCTAAAAGGGATTTTTGGCCCAGCCAGAAGAGAAAGGAAATTTTTTTAGCCACAGGTTAAGCATATTAAAAGGATAGATTTTCTTGTTATCTATTTGGTTAACTTTTGACTGACAATTTGCCCGTCTTCTAAAATAATACTTTGCCTGGCAAACCCAGCTACTTTGGATCATGGGTCACTAAAATTATGGTCTTACCCTGGTCGTTTATCTTTTGAAAAATGTTTAAAATCTCTTCGCCAGTGCGAGAGTCTAATTGTCCAGTGGGTTCGTCAGCCAGAATTATCTCTGGCTCGTTAATCAGGGCCCGGGCAATGGCTACGCGTTGTTGTTGCCCGCCAGATAATTGAGCAGGTTTAAAGTGTAATCTATCCTGAAGGTTTAAAAGGGCCAGTAAGTCCCTGGCTTTTTTTTGGCTTTGTTTGCTGTTTTTGTTGTACAGGGTGGGGATAAGTACATTTTCCAGGGCAGTTAGATAGGGAATGAGAAAAAAGTGTTGAAAAACAAAGCCCAGTTGCTGGTTGCGAATTTGGCTAATCCTTTCTTCACTGAGTTTAGTCACCTCTTCTCCTTTAAAGAAATAACTGCCAGAAGTGGGGCTATCTAAAAGCCCCAGGATGGAAAGAAGGGTGGATTTGCCAGAGCCAGAAGTTCCTTGTAGAGAAATAAAATCCCCTTTTTTTATGGTTAAATCAATTCCCTTTAGAACTTCTATTTCCACTTCTCCTTGTTTAAAGACCTTTCTTAGGTTTTGGGTTTTTATTAAGTCCATAGGGGAAAACTTACTGAGCAGACTTACTCTGGCCCAGGACCACCTCAGTGGCCACCAGGTCACCTTTTTCTAAGCCTGTAATTACTTCACTATAATTAAAGCCTCTTAAGCCCAGGGTGGGGGAAAGGGGTTTAAACTCTTTGCCAATTTTTTTAAAGACCACTTCTTTTCCTTTAACCCACTTGAGAGCCTGGTTGGGAATCCTGAGTACATCTTGTTTTTCAGCGATTTCTATTTGGCAGTGAGTGGTCATTTCTGGTCTTAGATATTTAGTCTGGGCTAAGGTGAGGGGCACGAGAGCAAGATAGTAAACAATGTTGTCCCTGATTTCAGGTTCTGGATAAATGGTTTTAATCTTGCCCTCAAAGGTTTGTTGGGGAAAGGCGTCCACCCAAAAGCTTACCTTCTGACCTGGTTTTACCTGCCCCACATCTGTTTCATCTATGTAGATGCGCATTTCCAGTTTGCTGGGGTCTAAGATGGTAATAAGATTGGCTACCTGTAATCCTGCGACTATGGTTTCTCCCTTTTGAGCAGTGACCTGGCTTACATAACCAGTAAGAGGGCTTTTAATTTCCCGAAAACTCTTTTCCACTAAGAGTTCTTTTAAATTGGCCTGCTCTGCTTTTAGGTTTTCTTTTAATTTTTTCTGGGTGTAAAAAAATTCTTTTTCCAGTTCTTCCTTGGCCAAACGGTTGGCTTCCAATTCCTCTTTTTTGCTTTTAAGGTTTTTTACATATTCTTCTAGCTCAACCTGGGCTACCAGGTGTTGCTTAAAAAGACTCTGGTACCTTTGAACTTGTTTTGCCCAAAAATCCACTTCTGCCTGGAGCCTGGCAATATCTTTTTCCTTTTGGGCTATTTTTAAGGGATAGGTGTGCTTGAGATTGGCCAACTCTAACTCCAGGGCTTTGATTTTGGCCTTACTATTTTGAATTTGGGCCTTGATTTTTCTTTGGTCTATAAGGGCAATGATGTCTCCCTTTTTGACAGATCTCCTACCTGGACCTTCATTTCAGTAATAAGGCCTGTGGCCTGGGCGCCTATTTTGACGATTCCACCTACCTGCGATTTAATTATGCCAGTTACTTGCAGGATTTGTTTTACGCTGCCCCTTTCCACCTGAGCGGTGGATAAGACCTGGATTTTGTTGGAAGATTGGGGCCAGAAAATATAACTGGCCCCTAAAATCAGAACAACAGAGATAAAAAGTAAAATTATTTTTTTCATTTAGTTAGGCTTCTTCTATCCATTGTTTTAAAGGATTTTCAATGAGGCTACGAATTTCTTCCAGGCGTTTTTCTGATTCTGCTTCAAAGCGCAAGACCAATACAGGCTGGGTATTGGAAGCTCTCAGCAATCCCCAGCCGTCTGGAAAAACAATTCGCACTCCATCTACATCAATAACTTCATACTGGTCTTTAAAATAGGTAAGGGCCTTTTGTACGACCTTAAACTTTTTTTCTTCTGGGCAATCCAGGCGAATTTCAGGAGTGGTAATGGTTTTAGGCCAATCTCCCAGATAGGAGCTTAGTTTTTTTTCTGGATTCTGGCTAACTATTTTGACCAGCCTGTAGGCTGCATAAATGGCATCATCAAAACCAAAATAACGATCAGCAAAAAACATATGCCCGCTCATTTCTCCAGCTAAAAGGGCGCGCTCTTCTTTCATTTTGGCCTTAATTAAGGAATGCCCTGTTTTCCACATAATGGGCCTGCCCCCGTGTTTTTCAATGTCCTGATATAAAAGGTGAGAGCACTTTACTTCCCCAATAATGGTTGCACCTGGTTTTTCCTTAAGTAGTTCGCGGGCAAATATGGCTAGTAATTTATCCCCGTAAATGATGTCTCCCTTTTCATCCACTACTCCAATGCGATCAGCATCTCCGTCCAAACCTATGCCCAGGTGACAATGTTCTTCTCTAACTTTTTGCCTCAGGTCTTTGATATTTTCCAGCACGGTGGGGTCAGGATGGTGGTTGGGAAAATTGCCATCTGGCTCACAATAAAGATCTATCACTTCAGCTCCAGCCTTTCTTAAAATTTCTGCGCACACTTTTCCGCCAGTTCCATTGCCGCCATCAACCACCACTTTGACTGGATGGGCAAACTTTCCCTGGTTGACGATGTGGCTAATATAAGAGGGCACAATGTCTAGCTCAGTAGCCATTCCTTTGTAGTTGGGAAGAATAAATTCTCCACTTTTCATGATTTGATAAATTTTTTGAATTTCCTCCGTGTGGATAGTGGAATCACCAGCCCAGACTTTAAAGCCATTGAATTCTGGTGGATTGTGGCTGGCTGTAATCATTATTCCAGCCTGGAAATTGAGCGTTCTGGCTGCAAAGTAAAAAAGTGGAGTAGAGACCATATTTAAAAAGATTACATCCATTCCTGTTTCTGTAAGCCCTTCGATGATACATTGCTGGTAAAGAGGAGAAGTATGGCGACAGTCATGGCCTACTACGGCCCTTTTTATACCCTGTTGGCGAAAATAAGTACCACAGGCAAGCCCAAGGGTCTTTACCCATTCTGGGTCAAAGTCCACATCCACAATGCCTCTAATGTCATAAGCCCTAAAAACTTCTGCCTTTATTTCTTTCATCTCTTAAACTCCTTTTTTTAGGTCAAGCATACCTTTAACCTTTTTTAAAGACAAGAGAAAAACAAAGTTGTCTTAAGGATAAAGTTATTTTATTTAGATTTAGTTATGGAAAAGGGAATGCTTTTTTTTAGTGGGGGCACAGCCTTAAAAAAACTCAGTATTTTTTTAAAAGAAAAAGTGTTTTCTGTGCACCTGCTTACTGCTTTTGATTCAGGTGGAAGCTCTGCTGAGATAAGAAAACACTTTCAGGTTTTGCCCTGGGTGATTTACGCAATAGGCTTTTAAGCCTTATGGATATCTCTTCTGAGGCGCAAAGGAATAAACACAAATTCCTTTCCTATAGGCTGCCCCAAACCAGATCCCCTGAAGCTCTCCGGGAAGAGTTTAAAACCATTGTCCAGGGAGAGCATCCTCTGGTCTTAACTTTATCCAGGGAAGATAGAGAAGTGATTCTTTTCTATTTACAATATCTTTATCCAAGATTGCCCCAAAACTTTTCCTTAGCTAAAGCCAGTATTGGTAATTTGTTTTTACTTGGACTTTATTTACATAAGCAAAAGGACTTAAATTCTTTTTTGGAGTTTAGTCATACTTTTTTACAGATAAAGGGACTGGTTAGACCTATAGTGGATGCCAGCCTGGACCTTTTGGTGTATTTGGAAAGTGGAGAAAAGATACTTGGCCAACATAAAATCACAGGTAAAGAATGCCCGCCTTTAAAGAAAAAGATAAAAAATATTTATCTTTACGACAAACAAAAAAAGAAATAGTAAGACCAGCAATTGCCAGAGAAGTGCGTCAATACATACTAAAAAGCAAACTTATTCTTTATCCCATGGGCAGTTTTTTTTCCAGTATCCTTTGTTCCTTGCTGGTGGAAGGCGTGGGCAGAACCATTGGGCAAAGTAAGGCCAGAAAAATATTTATCCCCAACCTGGGAGAAGACCCCGAACTCTATGGCTATTCTTTATTGGAGCAGGTGGAAAAGTTGGTTGAGGTTTTAGAGGTGGAAAATTGGTGGCAGGGAGTAGAGATTGTACTTTTGGATAAAAAACATCACTTTTTAACTGCACAGGAAAAGAAATTTTTAGAATCCAGAGGAATAGAGATAGTCTTTAGAAATCTGGTTTCTCCAGAGTCCTTTCCCTATTATGATGCTTCACTTTTGGGAAATACCTTACTTGGTTTTTTAAGTTGATTTTTCATTTTAGGGTTTATTGACTACTTATTTAGGGTATGTAAAGAACATTAAAAGTTTAAAGTTCATGGAAGGAGATAGTTTATGAATTGGGATTGGGAAAAATTACAACAACAAAGAGAAAGGCAGGGTTTTACGCCCAAAGGGCCAGATTTGGGTGATTTTAAAAGTAAGTGGTCAGAATGGAGAAAAAAACTTCCAGGTGGTTCAATCCTTTTGCTTATTGTCTTAGTTTTATGGGGACTTAGTGGAATATATATTGTAGAGCCTGATGAAGTGGGGGTTGTGCAGCGTTTTGGTAAATTTCATAGAATTACTACTCCTGGACCTCATTATCATTTTCCTTTCCCCATTGAGAAAGTGCAAACTCCTAAAGTTACTCGTATTCAGAGAATAGAAATTGGTTTTCGAACACTATCAAAATCTCTTATAAGTAAGAATATACAATATAGACTTGTACCTGAAGAGTCTTTGATGCTTACTGGTGATGAAAACATTATAGATGTTCAATTTATTGTTCAATATCAAATAAAAGATCCTAAAAATTATCTTTTTAATATAGCTGACCCAGAAAAGACAGTTAAGGATGCAGCTGAAGCTGCTATGCGAGAAGTAATCGGTTATAATAAAATAGACTCTGCTCTTACTTCAGGCAAACTTGCTATTCAAAATGATGCAAGAGAACTTTTGCAAACCATTTTGGATAAATATAAAAGTGGGATCAGGGTAGTAGCAGTACAATTACAAGATGTACACCCCCCAAGCAGGTAGTGGACGCCTTTAAAGATGTGGCCAGTGCCAAAGAAGATAAAATTAGATATATAAATGAGGCAGAAGCCTATCGCAATGATCTTATCCCCAAGACTAGAGGTGAAGTGGCTGCTATTATTAACGAAGCCATGGCTTATAAGGAAAGTGTGGTGCGTAAGGCCAGAGGTGAAACTTCCAGGTTTTTATCTGTGCTTAAGGAATATAAAAAGGCCAAAGATATTACCAGAAAAAGGCTTTATTTGGAAACCCTGGAAGAAATTTTGGCCAGTCCCAATGTGCGTAAGATTATTTTTACCGATAAATCTCTGGAGAGGGTAGTGCCTTATTTACCTTTAAATAAGCTGGAAAAGAGAAAAGGAGAATAGATTTATGAAACTTAAAGTTTTTTTTATTATATTAAGTTTTATCCTGGCTCTTGGGCTGTGGCAGTCAGTGTTTATTGTAGACCAGAGAGAAAAGGCCTTGGTTTTGGAATTGGGTAAGCCTGTAAGCGAAGCTTTGGGACCTGGTTTGCATTTTAAATTACCCTTTATTCAAAATGTCATTTATTTTGATGCCAGGGTCCTGGAATACGATGCTCCACCAGCTGAGATTTTAACCCAGGACAAGAAAAATTTGGTAGTGGATAATTATTCTCGCTGGAGAATCAAAGATCCTTTAAAGTTTTATCAAAGTGTTAGAACTGTTAGCCAGGGTATTTCACGCATAGATGATATTGTTTATGCAGAGTTACGAGTGGCTTTGGGGCAGTATTTGTTAACAGAAGTGGTTTCTTCCAAGCGCGCAGAGATAATGGAAAGAGTGACCAAAAAATGTGATGAACTGTTGGCTAACTATGGAATTGAGGTCCTGGATGTAAGAATTAAGCGTGCAGACTTGCCACCAGAAAATGAAAAGGCTGTTTATAATAGAATGCGAGCAGAAAGGGAAAGGCAGGCTAAAACCTATCGTTCTGAAGGACGAGAAGAAGCTACTAAGATCAGGGCTCAGGCAGATAAGGAAAGGACTATTATGCTGGCAGAGGCTAAGCAAAAGGCTGAGCAATTAAAGGGTGAAGGAGAGGCTGAAGCTACGCTGATTTATGCCAATGCCCTGGAGCAAGACTCTGAATTTTATCAATTTACCCGTTCTTTGGAAGCCTATAAACAGAGTTTAAGTAAG
>LZQN01000143.1_pt1 | contig 11170 bp, 21 predicted proteins | sample 768531 | NCBI WGS metagenome assembly LZQN01 (sample SAMN05207080, study PRJNA324506) | oil field metagenome | isolation source: sample BH-FW-7 from oil reservoir | place: India: Bombay High | collected 2015-12-02
GAAGCGCCTGCTGTGAAGCTCAAGGTGACACCCACCGGATTCAATGGCTCAAGCTACGACGTGGTTGTGGTGGGATGGTAGGAGGATAGAAGATGGCATACTTCAGAAAGATCGACCTTGAAGGAAGTGGGGGTGGTTTGGATGCTGATACTCTGGACGGGCATGACTCTAGCTACTTTGCTACATCTACCCATAATCATGATTCTGCTTATGTGAAATTGGCGGATTATGATGATGCGGATGTATTGGCTAAGATTAAGAATGTAGATGGCACTGGATCTGGTCTTGATGCTGATTTATTGGATGGTAAACATGCCGCTTCGTTTGTTTCGAAGGGTGGTGGTACATTAACTGGTAATTTGCATTTCGGATCTGATATTGGCATTACTTGGGGTGCGAATACGGATTATGCGAAGATTTATTTTAAATCTACGAGTGATTCTGATTCCAATTTAATTTTTGAGACCGGTGATAATAGTGATGAAGGTTTTCGGTTTATTGCTTATGGCGGCCCTTATAGGGTTATACGGAACTTCTTCGCATTTCCAGTTCGGAATTCAAGTATCAAGGTGATGCTATCTGGCACGCCGGTAACGATGGTGCTGGCTCTGGCTTGGATGCCGATACTCTTGATGGCTTCCATGCCAGTCAAACACCCAGGGCTAATCAAATTCCTGTGTTGAACAGCAACAATGAGCTTATCATTCCTATTGGTGGTAAGGTGGCTGTTGGGAATACTAATAGCCCGTCGTCTTTGTTTAGTGTGATTGGTTCCTTTGCCGCAGGTATTGTCACCAAAACATCCAATTATACCCTGACGATCAACGACAGCACAGTCCTTGGCGACGCCTCAGCAGGTGCCATCACCTTCACTCTTCCAGCGGCTTCAAGCTGTCCGGGCCGTATTTATAATATCAAGAAAATTGATTCTTCAGCGAACGCTGTCACCATTGACGCCAACGGTTCGGAAACCATTGATGGTCAGCTGACTCATAGCCTGACCGCCCAATATGAGTTTGTGCAAATCCAGAGCGATGGATCTAACTGGTACATCATAGGAGGATAAGAGATGAGAAGAAGCGAAGTGCAAACAGCGATTGACCAGCTCAGCCAGCAGATTGAATCGTGTCAGCAGGCCCTCTTGGATGAGGCTTTACCGGAAGATGCAAAACTGAACATCCAGGCCCAGATGGAAAGACAGCAAGGAGAGCTGGAGGAGCTTAAAGCTCTTCTGGATACCTTGCCGGAGGAAGAAGTGCCTGAGGATGAGGAAGAAGTGCCTGAGGATGAGGAAGAAGTGCCTGAGGATGCGGATTATACCTATACCCCTTGGACGCTTTGGACGCTGCTGGATGATTGGAAAAATTATAAGAAGCGGGAGGTGTACCAGGTCCGCAAACAGAAGGAAGCGCTTGGCATTACCGTTGTAGGGACTGAAGGCGGTCAGTATAAGTTTGATACCAGCCTGACCGGCCGATCCAATGCTATGGGTGTGCTCAATGCGTTTGCTATGGGAGTGCTGGACCCTGCTTCCAGTAAGGTGCATTGGAAATTTGCGGATGGGACTTTTGCCGATATTACCTACGAGCAGCTGAAAGAACTGAGCATGTTTACGTTGATTTATTTGGAGCAGCTTTTCCAAGCTGAAGGAGCACACTATGCGGCGATAGATGCTTTGGAAGATGTTGATGCCGTTAAGATGTACAACGCCAATGATGGATGGCCTAGCAATCAGTTCGATGGCAGGTCTCTATAGCGAGAGAAACATTGAGAGAACCTAGCTGTGTCAAAGGTGTCAGCGCAGCTGTGGTCCTGTTGTTAGTGTCTGCGTGCGCTGGCACCAACCTTGCCTGAAAAAACAGAAGCCGCTGCCAATGCGCCATCTTTCGGTGACGCTTGTGTGCGAGAACGCCGACCACGAGGAGCAGGCACGTTCGGTGGTTGCTGAGGCGAATGAAGTGTTGGTGCAAGAGGTGGGCATTGTGCTGGACATAAAGGCGAGTGTGCGGGGGCGTGTGAGTTCGTGGAAGCCTTTGGCGGCACTACATGAGCTGAAGGAGATCATCCCCGCTCCCGAGACTGACCTTGTGGTGTGCTTTGTTCGTGACCCTCCTTCGCGCAAGGCGGCCAAACAGCTTCTGTCTGTTGTTACTATGCAGGAATTTCTTGCGGTAATTGACGACACTTGGCGACGGTACATTGTGCTGTGGCATTGGCATCCGGCGGTGTTGAGGCACGAAGTATATCACGCCTTCATCCCGACGAATGAGCACTCAGGTTGTGGCTTGATGTCATCAATTTCGGCTGCGCGTTTTTTCCCATTTACTCCACCCGTCATATTGAAGCAGTACTTGTGTGAAGAGGACCGTGATGTTGTGTTGCGATATAAGTGGCGTAAATTCGACGAAGAACCTTTTGCTCCACGCGGAGGCGCGGAAGATATGCGTTAGCGTGATGACAAGGAGAACAGCATGAAACGAGGTGATGGGGAACGCCCTCATTCCGAAGTGGGCCGTGGAGGCCCTCCGTGAGGCGAGCGGAAAGCTAAACGACGTGGAACGAAGGCAATTCCGGCGTCATCTGCGTATCCTCCTTGTGATGCTGGGATACATAGAGGGAAAACAATGAAGACATGCCCCCATTGTGGCGGCGATGACCTGGAAGTGATCCAGAACCCCTCGGCTTTTCCCGGCCATCTTTCCGTGCGGTGTAGAGCCTGCGGTGATCTCGGTCCTCCGAGCCTGAGCGAAGAAGGGGCCATGGATTGGTGGAATACACGCCATGACAAAGGATCAACAGCACCACATCCGTAACGCCGTCCTGTGTCTTCGCAAGGCCATTCAGACGAGGGATTGGTCCATCGTGGAGGAGCAGACGGCGAGAATCGACCGTGCGGTCCGCCCGTGTGAGGCGAGGAGCAACACGCTCACCTGTCTGCTCCTGGAGCTTCGTTTGCTTACCGCAGAGCTCACCGAGTCACGCGAGAGGATCGACCGGATCGTACAGCTCGTGGAGGAGCTCGCAAATGCTTGAGTTTTTCAACGACGACAAGAACTTGGTCATCATTGCCGCCACCCTGATCGGATTGACTTGTCTTCTCACCATGGAAAGCCCGGAGAGTATCGTAAACGCCATCGTCTCGGGGCTTTTCGGTGTGGCGGTGGGGAAAAACATGCAATGAGCGTCATTGATCTGGAAAGGCGGAGGAAGGAGCGACAACAGAAGGCCGAGCAGGACTACTGCGATCGGCTTTCGGAGGGGTGTGCCATCTATGAGGAGCTGGTGGGGGTGCTGCCGTATCTACCGAAGGCCATCATCCTGAAGATTATGACGGCGTGCAGGCAGGCTCTCAGAGCCCATGGCGAGAACTGATAATAGGGAGTGATAAGTGGACGTTAGAGAGATTTTGAAGCGTGACGAGGGATTTTCTCCAACCGTTTATCGGTGTCCCGAAGGGAAGCTCACCATCGGGTGGGGCTGGAACGTGGAGGCTGAGCCGATCCCAGAGGATATTGCGGAGGAAATCCTGAGTCGGCAAATATCGGAACGATTCAGGGGACTGGAGAAGGCTCTTCCCTGGTTTCGGTCATTGGACGACGCCAGGCAGAAGGCCCTCATCTGCATGGCCTTTCAGATGGGTGTGAAAGGGGTCTTGGGCTTTAAGAGGATGCTCAAGGCCCTTGAGGAAGGAAACTGGGAGCTGGCCTACGTGGAGGCGCTTGACAGCCGGTGGGCCCGTCAGACCCCCAAAAGGGCCAGGCGTTACGCCATGGTCCTCCGCACCGGGTATGAGAAGTATTTCATCGAGCGATGAGATGGAATCCTTTGAAAGACGCACTCACATGATGCTGGTCCGGCTGGATCGGATCGGGAACGTGCGCTTCAAGACCCATGTCCACGTGGACGTGGAGCGCGTCTTCGATGTGGCCAGTAGCCGGAAATGGTATCACCTGTGGTCGGATGATCTTTGTATCGGGGGCACAGGGGAAACAACCGAGGAGGCGTGGAAGGATCTGGAATCCACCCTTCTCGAATATCACAAGGCCAAAGACCCCATCGTCTCCGATCTCATCCGAGCCATCGACACTCCCTCCAAACCCACCCAAGTTTCTCCGCTCTACTGCCCAGGGAAAAACGACACACCAAGGAGAAGACTGATCCATGCGGGAGCAGTACGTGTTTCGGTGGACTGAAGAAGAAGAGCGAATTTTGGAAGCCATGGTGAAAGCCGGGAGAACTCCTCGGGAGATCTGCCGCGTACTCAAGGATCGGACCGAGGATTCGGTGCGGAACAAAGCCTACAGGATGGGGCTTCGGTTCCACTACAGGCCAAGGATTGATTGGGACGCCCTGGCTGAATACGGGATCATGGAGGTGGAATGAGACGGATCGTCTGCGTGGGAGACACGCACGTCGGATCGGAATGCGGCCTGTGGCCCGATGGGTTCAGGACGCCCGCCGGGAACATCATTTCCATGAACAAGACCCAGATCGAACTTTGGGGCTCTTGGCTTCGATTCCTAAATGAGGAAAAGGTCAGAATAGCTGACAGAGTGTTGTTGCTCGGTGATCTGTGTCAGGGAAACAATCGAAAACGTTGGGGAGCCGGTACCGTAACAAGCGACTATCCACGCAGGTACGGGCCGCCGTTGAACTGCTGCGGCCGTTGTGCAGGGGGAAATTGGTTTACGGCGTGGTTGGGAGCGGCTATCACGATTCACTGGATGTTCACCTGGATGAGCTTGTCATCAAGGAGCTTGGGGGAACATGCGTTGGGGAGTTGGCCAATCTCAGGTTCAAGGGGTTCAGCCATGTTCTCAATGTGGCCCACGGGGTCGGTGGATCGGCCCTCTATTCGGGGACCGTTGCGGACAGGGAAGGCCTCATGGCGGATCTTGGAGCGGCGAGGGGAAAGATCCCCAAACTCACCATGATAATCCGTGGGCACCTGCATCACTACTGGTATCATGAGGACCACAGTATCAGCTACTTGCAGGTACCATGCTGGCAGGCATGGTATCCTTTTCGAGCACTGTTGAAGAGCTATGGGAAACGGCAACCAGACATTGGCGGGGTTGTGATTGAAATGGGTGAATCCTTGTCTGTCCATCGCTACATCTACCCAACACCGCATCTCTACGATGAGGTGTTGGAGGTTCCATAGACGTATTCGTACATCTCCTTTTCGGTCCAATCCAGGACGGGATCAACGGGACTTCCATCTTCCCGAACTAGATTAGTGAAGATGTACGGACCAGAATCCCAAATATCAGCACACTCCTTTTCATAAACAACGGTTCCGTCCTTCAGTTCATAGCCAGGCAATGGAACGTAACCGTCATAAGGGTCGAACGGGTCGTAATAGCTGAATTTTCCAGGTACGGATTTAGATAGGTAATACGTGCGTTCCACAACGCCGTCCACCATAACTTCGACCTTTTGTTTGACGGCGTTGCCCCTAATAAACTTCCACGCACGGTTATTCAGCCCGACGAATGTTGTTGATCTACTCATGACTTTTCTCATAACTGCTCAAGCACTTTACTATGCAAGGGGTTCTTTTGGCCTAGCTATCACCGACCTTCCACAATAGGATTCAATCTCTACCTTCCCAAAAGCCTCCAGGACATATATAGCTTCTGCCCTCGCAGTAATACCAAAACTGTTGATCCTGCCGTCATCCATTAAACACTCTTGAAGAACTAGTTGATAGAGGGTATCTAACAATAGGCTCTCTCTACAGCAAGAGTTGAGCTGGTCCACAGATTCGACAAATTCAATAACGTCGTTATTATTCATTCCGATCCTCCATAATTATTCTTCACTATTCTTTTCTTCTACAATCCTATTGTGTAGTTCTACCACATCTCTAAGTATCTCAAATGCAGGTTTAGTCATTGGAATATGAATTGTTACCATCTTCGTATCGGCCTTTGTAAATCTATCGGTTACCCTTCTGTTTTCAATATATTGCCCCCACCCAAAGCCGCATAGGAAGGCTATTGAAAAGACAATCAAAAAGTTAAGATACATATTAAACTCCTTGCAACGCTACTTTGGACTATATATTTCAACGGGTATGTTTACCATTGATGCGAACTCTTTCAGAACCGGCTTTACTGTTTTCCAATCCAGGCCACATCATCATCTCCCTCAACAAACCCTATCCTCCACCTCAAACACTTCCCCACAAATGGGGCACCGAATTGTCCATTCCAGAAGGTAGTCCTGAACCTCCCCACGCCTAAAGGCGGGGGGTTCTAGGTGGGAACCACCGCTACCTCTCCCTCACCTTTTGGAAGGTGAGGGCCTCGGTTTTGGCTATCCCCCTTCTTCGGACGACCCGCTCCGCCTCCGAAAAGCCCCGAAGGAGGAAGGCACTCTGTCCTTCCGTTCGCAGGTTGCCCTTCCACACGCCGCCCGAAGGAGCGGTTCCGCACCCGGCCAGCGGCCTTGCGCCAGCCCCACGTGGAGTGTTCCCCCATCAACGCATCGGGCCAAAAACGCACTGTGTGACTGCTCCCCACGGCTAAAGCCGGGGGCTTCTAGGACCGGAGTCCAGGCTCGCCAGCCCGCGAGCCAAAATGTTCAGAGATGCATTGAGATCGCGGTCCAGTTTCAGGCCGCAGTCAACCCATCAAACAGCTTGTCGTTGTTGGCCACATACATCTCGATGATCCTTTTCTGGGAGTCTGACCATATCGAACCCTTGTTCATTTCCAGCAGTTTGGATGACCTATAGATACGGAATTTGGACACACTCACGATTCTTCCATCAAAGAACACCACATCGACAGTGGAAAAAGTAGCCAAGTACGATTCACGAAAAGAGAAGAATGTCTCCAAAAAGAATGGTTCAATGGAATACCTGGTTTTTACCCGTTTCGTGACCCTAACATTGTGCATCGGTGTGGGGATGTAAAAATCGATATCCTGCTCCCTTATGCCGTCTCCTCCACAACCCACAATGATGCAATCATCCGTGAGCTCGTAAGGATATTCCATACTGAAATCGGGCGTCCACAACCTTCCTTCTACACAAATCATGTATTTTGTTCCTAACAGAATCCCATCGCCGAGGTCCAGAAAACGACAGCCATCATCGGGTACGATTGCATGACTCATCTTTAATCCTCCTCTTTCTTCGGCAAGCGAGCGATTACGCGGCGCCCGCACGCGGAGACAATCTCAATCCGTCCGTACTCGCCAAGGATCTCCATCGCCTCGGCATAAGCGGTAATGCCGAAGCTGTCCAGGAGCCCGTCGTCCTTTCGCTCGCACGCTTGCAGGACGAGATTTTCGATAATCCAGATAAGGATGCTCTCTTTGCAGCAGGGCGACTCTTTGTTTTCGGCCATTTCTTCTCTCCAGTTCTCAGACAGCCAACCCAGGACTCCCCATCACCGGCCTCGGCGCTTTAGAGAAAGCTCTCCTCGAGCTGGCTCAGAAAGAATCTCGGCCCAGGCAATAGGTTCTTCGTGGATTTGAACAAAAGGATCGCCAGCAATCACCCATCCGCTTTCCCATTCATCCGGCGGGCTTCCGTGACGTCCTCCCCTCAATAAATTGAGGGGCATCCTCAAGCGGATGCACACAGAGGTTTATCCCTGTGCTTCGGTTCGGCGACGCCGTGCCATCCCAAGTGGTATGACACGACCGCGGGCCGCGCCACACGGCCACTACTCCCCTTCACGGGAGATACCTGGTACGCCCTTTCATAGATGTTCAGGGCACCGTTTACGTCTGCCTGTGCCTTAAAGCCGCAGGAGCATACGTACAAACCCCGGTATCTCCGGTTGGAAGGCATGACCTTCCCGCAGGCGTGGCAGGTAATGGACGTGCTCTTCTCTTCTACATCGTCACGGACTGTGATTCCCACCAGGGCACCTTTATATCTCAGCATGTTGATCAGTTTCCGGTACGGCCAGGCGTGCAACCGCTGGTTCAGCCGGTCTCCATAGTCAACGCTCTCTCGGATTCCGTTAAGGTCCCCTATAGCTATTTCTTTTACACCCCGCCGCATGCACTCCCCAATAAAATGAGCGGTGGCTATGTGCAGTAAGTGCTCCACCTGTCTTCTTTCCCGGTGTGCTATCTCCTCCCACCTACGGGAGTTCTGCTTGAGACTGGCCCGCACCTTCTGCCAGTACCGCCTTACGGCTTTGATCAGCCTGCCGGAGTAGAGCGTGACCATGCCATCGTCAAAAGCACAGGCCATGAGAACTGTCTCCCCGAGGTCTACCGCTACCTTCCCCGTCCCGTTGTTTTCACGGGCCTTAACTTCCACCACCAGGCGGGCTTCTATTCGCCCGGAAACCTTGTCGTAGGCAATGGAAAGTTCCCGCACCCGCTCGTACTCCACACCAGGACGGTGAGATATCCGGAAGGTGACTTCTTTTACCCCGTCTTCCCGGCCGGTGCCCAGGCTCAATGTAACTTTACCCCCTTCTACTTTGAAGCCGCTCTGCACATACTTCAGTGGAGAAAGCTGACCCTTACGGCGGAAGCCGGGAGCCCCATGCTGCGTGAGACCCTTTTTCTTGAGGGCAAAGAAAGACTTATACGCTTCCCGTACTTCGTCCCGGGTGAGCTGGACTGACATCGAGTAGTACCCTTTAGCTCTGGGCAGCTCCTTTAAGATACGGTTGAGGTTCTTCCGCGAAATATTTACCTTCCCGGTCTCTTGGTACTCTTTCCGCAGATGCCATAAAAGCCCGTTGTAGACCTTGGTGGCACAGAACATGGCGTCCTTCAGAACAGCTTCAGTCTGCGGGTCCGCATGGATTTGGACCTTGAGTGTGATTAGAGGCACTCATTCACCTCCTCCCTCTGTTTTTTGAGCTTCGATGTACTGCCTGATAGCCTCGCTGGAAACCTGCCCCGCTGTGCCCACGTAGTAGCTTGGGTTCCATAGATGGCCGCCCCAGAGTTTCTTTTTGAGTTCCGGATGCTTCACAAAAAGCGTGCGGGCCGTGGAACCTTTTAGCACCTTGGCAATTACTGCCGGAGCTATTTTGGGAGGGGCGGAAAGAAAGACGTGTACGTGGTCGGGCATAACCTCCAATGCCAGTAGCTCGTAGCCATGTTCCTTACAGAGAGCAGTAATTGCTTCCTTCAGGGTTTCGTCTACTGGTGGGAACAACACCTTACGGCGGTACTTCGTTGACCATACAAAATGGTAGTTGATGTTGTAAACTGCTGTTCCAGTTGACTTCCAAGCCTTCTTCTTCATACCATTATGATAACTCCCAACGAAGCGGTTGTCAATACCAAGGCGAGGGGGTTCGTGTATCCCCTCAATAAATTGAGGGGGATTACTGCCCCCTCGCGCTCCCCCGGTTTTTCTAATTTATTGCTCATATCGTTTCTCCTTTCCCGAAGCATCACTGACCACCAACAACGCTAAGGCCCCCATCGTCGGATAGTCTCAACTCCACGATCCTCGGACGCCATACCAGTGCGCGGCCCCCGCGTTTGAGCTTCACCTTGCGCCAAGCCCACAGTTCCAGCACAGTGCCAGGCGTGCTGAGCCAGTCGATGGTTTCCTGCGCGTGGTCCTCTGTGAGCTTCTTGACGTGGGCCTGGAAGCCGGAGCCGCCGCAGCACTGGATCCCGACAACGCCGCGCTCGGGATCCAGCGCTAGAACGTCGATGATCCCGAAAAGGTCCTGCCGAATACCAGGCGGCCCGTCACCTCCGCGCTTCGCATAGCTATTCCAGCGCTCGACGATAGCGCACCGGCGCCCCATGTCCCTGAGCGCCCGCATCGTCCGTTGGGTGGGACTCATCGCCATTTTTCGCACCTCGTTACTTCCTCTTGTTTCGCCCTGCGTTCCTCCATCCAAACCCACACTTTGCCTGATGCCCAGGCGCACGCGGCGATGAGGATGACCCAGAGGACTCCGCCGACTGCAACCTTGATTGGTAGCATGAGCAGATCAATCATGGCACACCTCCTTCCCGGCTCGGATTTCGCCCTCAGGCGCACGATCTCCGGCTGACATATGCTGTGATACCTGATTCGCGAGATCTTCAAGCAGAGGCAAACCTCGCGCGCCCTGACCGGTGTTTTTCCCGTGGTCATCGCCAAGCTCTGCGGCGACAACCTTGCGCCACCCGATCTCAAGAAAAGCTTTTGAGGTCCCGTACACGTCCGGCTTGCCTACGTGTTCCCGGAAACCGAGGGCCATGTTCCTGGCATCGTGAGAACACCAAAGGACCCGTGGTCGGCCTGACTGGTGGGCTAGGGCCTCGTACATCCCGAGAAATTCCTTCTGACGCCACTTCAGGTCCTCGGTCCGCCATGAGCAGACCGACTCCCAGCCGCCCATCAGCTCCACCACGCGGGTTATCGTGGAATCCTCAAACAGCACGGACCCGTGAGCACCGGTCTCTCGGATCGCCCGGAGGAGCGTTTCCCATCCGACGACGGCCCGGCTCTCTGTCCCTCCGTAGAGCGCGGCCTCCAGGTCCGCGACCTTTGGGAAAAAGCGTTGGGTGCGCATGGCCGCCTCTGCAGCCGCCTTGAACGCTTCAAGCTCCCAGTCCTTCAGTAGGTTCCAGTACAGTTCCATGAGAGCCTGCGACGGCTCCCGTCCGTAGTATTCGCACATGGCGGCGAACACCCTGGCGAACTCCTTGGCGTCGCTGTCACGCATCTTCCTTCCCTCCTTTGCGTTTGAGCCATTCCTCGATGGCTCCCATCTTGCCCTCAACCTTCGTTGAAAAGTAGCCGCGCCCCCTACCTCGCCCATTACTCTTATCACGCAGTACCCACTCGGCTTTGAATCCCTGCCAGCCGCGCGCTGTACATTCCGCCAGCGCGTCAGCCAGGGACCAGCCCGCCTTGTCGGCCTCGGAGCGGATACGGGCGAGCGCCGTCTGGGTCACCGGCGCGCGCTTGGCCTTGCGGTGCGCCAGGAAATCGCGCCACACGTCCTCGGGTACGTCGTCCGGGCGAGAGACAGTGGCCGGCGCTGATCGCTTCTTGGCCGGTTTGGATTCCGGTCTCGGAGAGGGTGTCGGGGTTGCCGTCCCGTCCCCGCCGGGGGCGGTGGTGGGGCGCGCCGCCCTCGCGCGCGCCTATATTAGATTCACTGGGAGGTTCAGTTGGTAGATTAAGTGATAGATTAATATAGTGGGGGTGACACTGTGTCACCCCTCACACTGT
>LZQN01000144.1_pt1 | contig 10782 bp, 15 predicted proteins | sample 768531 | NCBI WGS metagenome assembly LZQN01 (sample SAMN05207080, study PRJNA324506) | oil field metagenome | isolation source: sample BH-FW-7 from oil reservoir | place: India: Bombay High | collected 2015-12-02
AACAGCACTCACTGATTCTCTACACATCAGGCACTACTGGACTGCGAAGGGATGTGTGCACTTCGTTGAGAACGTCATATCCTCTGTATACCTCGTGGGCAAGCACGTCTGGAAGCTCACACCTGATGATGTTGTTGGAGGGCCTGCTCCGGTGAGCTTCGCAATGGGATACGGCAACGGCTGCCTCATTCCGTACTTCCACGGTGCTGCAGCAAGCATCTGGCCGAGATTCAGCGTTGAAAACTTCTTCAAGTATGTGGAAGAGCACGGAATCACCATATTTTCCTCACTGCCCACCTCCTACAGAATGATTCTCGCGGATCCAAAGCTTGAGGAGTACATGAACAAGTACGATATCAGCAGTCTAAGGCTTTTTACCGGTGGAGGGGAAGCTCTGGGGGCTGAGACAGCGAAGAAGTGGAAAGAAGTTTTCGGAATGGACATCTACGAGTCTCTGGGTGCTACTGAGATGCTGCACATCTGCATAGCCAATGCCTGTGCCCCCAAGCCTGTCGCAGGAAGCATAGGTTTCCCGGTGCCGGGATACATTGCCAAGATTGTTGATCCCGAGACTGGCAAGGAGTGCGGGGCTGATGAGGTGGGCAGCCTCTACATCAAGGGGCCAACAGGAATCAGGTACTGGAACCACCCATCGAGGGATTTGCATGAGAAGCAGGCGAAGAGCGTGAAGAACGGCTGGAATGTGCTCGGAGATTTCGTCAGGAAGGATGAGAATGGCTACATATACTTCGTTTCCAGAGACGATGACCTCATCAAGTCCAGCGGTTACAGAATCGGCCCGGATGAGATAGAGCAGCCCCTGAGCACCCATCCAGCAGTCGCTGAGTGTGCAGTCATCGGAGTTCCGGACCCTGAAGGGATCAGGGGGCAGGTGGTGAAGGCCATAATAAGACTAAAGGAGGGGTACACTGCAGACGAGAAGCTCAAAGAGGACATTCTTGCCTTCCTTGAAAAGCACATTGCCAAATACAAGCTTCCAAGAATAATTGAATTTACGGACAAACCCCTGCCCAGAACACCCACAGGAAAGCTGCTGAGGAGATTGCTAAAGCAGAGTGGTTAATTTCTTCTCTTTTTTCAGAATTTTTATCGATTTTCTGCTGAATTTAGTATAAAGTGTACTGTAATCAACTCCCACCACCACACACTCAAACAACCCTATCCGCCGTAATCATCGATAGGCTCACCATGATTCCAGAGTAGGCCAAAACAAAAACCAGCCTGCTGAAATCCACAAATCCTGAGAGAGCTGCATCCAGAACAGTAACAGTAGAGCTTATGAGCGGGAAAATTACGGGGAAGAGCACAACAGGCAGAAGCATTTCCCTCGCCCTTGAGTGAGCCATGAGTGGGGAGATGGCTGTTATGGCAATGGAAATGGCAGCGTTGCAGACTGTGAAGAGCGAAAAGGCAAGGGCAAAGTTCCCTGAAACGTCAAATAGGGCATAGCAGATGGGAAAGACGAAAAGCTGGACTGAGAACATCAGCAGGAGGTTAAAAACCATCTTTCCCAGCACGATTTCCTGAGGTGTGAGGGGAGAGGCTTTCAACCCCTCAATGGTTTCGCTGTCGTACTCCTTCAAAAAGGAAGCAGAGTAACCCATTATCCCAGTCAGAAGGAATATGACAAGAATCAGAGGTGAGAAAACCTCAGCTGGCTCAGAAATGGCTGCACTAAACAGAAAGGCTGCAGTGAGGCTGAACAGCAGCATTATGCTTACGTTCGACTTCGTTTTAAGTTCCGACCTCAAATCCTTCTTTGCAAGCTCAATAAACCTCATGGATTGCCTTTACAGCCTCTTCAAAATCGCTTCCGTTGTACCTCACAACCCCATCCTTCAAAACTATGAAGTGCTCGCAGAAGCTTGCCTCATCGAGCAGGTGCGTGGTGAAAATCACCGAACCGCTGTAATCCTTCACAATCCCAATTATCCTCTTCCTCGCCTCCACATCAAGTCCAGCAGTTACTTCATCGAGAATCAGAAGCTCTGGATTGTTGATTAACGCCTTAGCCATCGCAACCCTTTGCATGTACCTCTCGAAAGCTCCGCCACTTTCCTGTCGAGGTGCTCTTCAAAGCCCAAGGTTTTTGCAATCTCCTCGATTTCAGCATTGCAGCCGTAAATTCTCCCGTAAAACTCCAAATTCTCCCTCACCGTGAGTTCCCTGTACAGCATGGGATTGTGGGAGGCTATGCCTATCCTCTGCCTAACCGCTGATTCCGCTGGCTTTCCTCCAAAAACCCTGATTTCACCTTCTGTAGGAGCTAATATGCCCGCAATTATTTTCGCCAGCGTTGATTTTCCCGCTCCGTTGTATCCCAGAACCGCAACCTTGCCCTGAAGGCTGAAGTTTATATCCCTGAGCACATACCTCCTTCCGTACCTCTTCGCCAGCCAACTGCCTCAATCATCAGTCCAGCACTCCCTTTGCACTCCTGTATCCCTCACCGCTCTTCTGCAAGGCTTTCTTCAGCGAGATGGCTATTGCCTTCACAGCCGCCTCCATTTTGTGGTGGGGGTTGCTTCCCTTAACGCTGAGATAAACATTCAGTCCAGCGTTCCTGCACAGAGTGTCGAGGAAGTGCAGAAAGTCCTCCTCCCTCATCTCTCCATCTCCAAACTCTCCTTCAACTACCAGCACACCCCTCCCGCTGAAGTCGAGGCCGCAGATGGCTACAGCATCATCCATCGGCACAATTGCATCTCCAAACCTCTCAATGCCCTTTTTCTCCATCTGAGCCAAGGCTTTTCCAAGCACGATGGCAACATCCTCAACAACGTGGTGCTCCAAATCCCCAGCAGCTTTAACACCAACATCAAGCCCGGAGTGCTTGCAGAAGGTTTTCAGCATGTGGTCGAGAAAGGCTATTCCCGTATCAATCTTTTCCCCACCAAACGCCACCTCAACAGAGGTTTCTTCAGTCTTTCTGCTAAACTTTTTCATGCTCCACCTTTATTGCTTCTTCAAATTTAAGCTTTTTAGTGTAAAGGGCCGAGCCAATCACAACTCCAGCCGCTCCAACCTTCTTCGCAAACCTCACGTCCTCAACGCTGCTGATACCGCCAGCAACGTAAACTGGATTTCTAAGGCTCTTCACAACCTCCTCTATTCTCCTCCTCTCCACCCCTCTAACCAGCCCTTCTACGTCTATATTGGTGTAGAGGAAGGAAACCATGAGGTCATCGTAAAGCTTGGCAAGCTGGACTGGAGTTAGCTCGACCACCTCCTTCCAGCCCTTCACAGCAACTCTACCCTTCTTCGAGTCTATGGCCACCATAACCCTCCCCTTCCATTTCTTGGCGAACTCTCTGAGCTCCTCAACCCTCTCTACAGCAATCGTCCCAAAAATAACCCTGTCCACACCCACTTCGAAAAGCCTCTCAGCAACTCTGAAATCCCTTATTCCCCCACCAACCTGCACCTCAGCCATTTTCGCAATCTCAGCGATAACCTCCTCGTGCCTCAGCCTTCCCTGAAAGGCGCCGCTCAAATCAATGACGTGCAAAACCTTCGCTCCTCTCTCAACCCATTGCTTTGCAACTTCAATGGGGTTGGTAGCCTCAAAGGTTACCTCATCCTCTTTACCCTGCCTCAATCTCACAACCTTTCCATCTTTGAGGTCTATGGCGGGAATAACTCTGAACATCTGAGGGAGTTGAAAAAGGGAGATTTAAACATTTGGGGCATCTTGGAAAGATTTGCTTTTTCAGGTTAGCGATTAAGTCCTGTTGTTAACAATTAACTCTTCTGCTCAACAAAACTTATAAACATATGTCAAAACACAATGCAATGAGGGTGAGAATTTTGAGTAAGGCCTTAGTTGCTCTTGCTTTGCTGGCAGTGCTGGGAACAGCTGTATACGCAAAAACCCTGATGGACAACACCGCAATTGTGACTGTAAGCAGCCCTGAGAAGGCAAAGATTTACACCTTCGTCCTTTATCCTGATGGATTTAGACAGGTAGGAAAATACGAGGTTGCAGGAGAGAAGAGTCTGGCCTTATACCTTGGAAGTGCAAAATCTGCCTGGATGCATGAATACTGGAAGAATGGGAGACTTTCACAACCTCTAATTCTCCTCGTTGCTGTATCCGAAAAAGGCGTGGATGTAAAAGGCATTAATCTTGACTGGGAAAGCATGGAAAGTAAAAAGATTAAACTTGGATTCAAGGAGGATGAAAGAGTTACGAAGGCCATTTCAAAGCTGAGCTTCGATAAGCCTCAACCCCTTGAAGACCTCTACTGGGCGATTGAAGATTCCTACGAATACACACTGCCCGTTGTTTTGAGCTACGTGAAGCCTGATAGTACGACTTGGGGAAATATGGGATATTACTACGCTAAAAACCAGAAAGTAGGTTTTGGTGTGAATACATTCATAAGCTCGTGGAGCATATCTGGGTACAATATTATCCAAAAAGAGAAGATAAGGGTGTCACAGGAGTCTTTGATGTTGGCGAGGACTGCTATATCTGGATGGACGTCAGATACCGCTATGAGAAGTGGGTGTACTATCTCGATGATGAACCAATTCTGACAATGGAACACGTCTACGTCAAGGACTTTTATCCTGAAACCTTAACAGCAGGAACTTCAAAGCCCTCAAATGCGAGATTTGTGCCTGTAGATAGCTGGGAGTTCAAGGGAAGCTACACAGCAACGAGGTTAACTTACCCCTACTATGTCTTCACAACCCACTACATGACAACTGACCACTTCGCCATCGACTGCTTAAAATTCATCGACGCCCTCGTGCTTGCCGGTAAGATAAGCGGTAGAGCTGCAACCGCTGCCGGAGCCATCGGACTCTTTGTGGATGTGGATTTCAAGTATGACAACATTGAGGCCTTCTATTTCAGCGTAGTTCTCTATTCTTATCCAAAAACCACGCACAGAGTTTACATGGCTGAAAGTGAAGCTGTTGCGAGTGTTCCTGCGGTATATTTCAATGTGGGTTAAGGAAATTTTTTAAGCTTTTTTTGAAGTCAAAAAAGGGCTGGCAGCAGTAAAAAATATGAAAAACTATTTGATGCAGACAACAGGCTGCTTTGCGTGCAGTATAACCTGCTGAGCAACACTGCCGAAGAGCAATTTACCAGCAGGCCTCCTTTTTCTCACTCCTATCACAATCATCGAGGCTTCAACTTCATCAGCAAACTCCACTATGTCCTCTTCCGGCTCCTTGCCCCTCACGAGCAGATGCTTCTCGGCCTCAACACCCCTGTTCTCAGCAAGACTTACGACGTAGTCCAGCAACCTCTCGCCTGCTTCAATCTCCTTTGCACTCGTTTTATCCCCACCGTAGAGGGAGTGAACGAAGAGAAGCTTCTCTCCCCTCAATTTCGCCTCCTCAATGGCAAAATCCACGACCCTTGGTGTTCTGTCTGAGTGGTCCACAGCGACAACAATTGCCATAAAACTGATAATAAATCACTTATAAATAGCTTTGTCCGGAGGTAGGGATTGATGGTTTCAATAACTATTTTGAAAAACTTTTTATTGATAAATCAATCTTCATTAATCTATGAAGAGGTTGGCGGTGGTGCTTTGCCTAATCGTGATTGGAGTTTTTTTAGCCGGCTGTGCTGCAGAGGAGAAGCCTGAGGGAGCAACAACCCCTAAGGTAGAGGTTAAGCCGTGGAGCTGGGCTACCTGTGACCCGTCCTGCTACGCTTACAGAGTAGTAACTGGAATTATTGATGCCGTAAAGGATGACCTGCCCGGTTATGAATTCACGGTCAAACCCTACTCCTCAACAACGGCTGCAATTAAAGGATTCTGCAAAGGTGAGGCTGAGAGCGCTTATCTTGCTGACCTTGGAGCTAAGAGCCTTTATGAATTTACAGGTTCCTTTGAGGGATTCCAGTCAGAAGTAAAGCAAATGCCTGTCCAGACCTTCTGGGCTTACACAATGGAAACCTTCCTTGTCACAACGAAGGAGAATGCTGAGAGCATCAAGAGCTGGAGTGATCTTGCAGGTAAGCCAGTCTACCTTACTCCAGCAGGATACATGAACCACCTGAACCTCAGGAGAGCCTTTGATGTTCTGGGAGTGGAGCCACAGCACGTGGAGGTTGACTCAAAGTTTGTCTGCAAGGCCCTCGAAGAGGGAACGATTGTTGCAGCAGGACTTTACACCACAGCAGGAGTTTCCCTGCCAACCTGGGGACAAGAGCTCACAATAGCCTGCAAGGACAAGCTTGTTGCAATCAGAATGAGCGAGGAGGAGAAGCAGAAGATTATGGCCAAGTACGGAGTGAAGGAAATCGACGTCAGCAAGTGGGGCATTGAAGGCCCAGCTGATGCGGTCCCATTCTACTTCGGGTTCCACACGAGCGTAAACATGCCTGAGGACGCCGTTTACAGTCTGCTCAAGGCCTTGGAGAAGAACTCAGACAAGCTTGCCCAGGTTGACCCGGGACTCGAACCCCTCGCCCAGCAACGTCGCAGAGTTCCAGGTTGGAGGAATAAAGTCCGCTGACCCAAGCATAATGCCCATCCACCCCGGACTGGCGAAGTATCTGAAGGAGAAGGGGTTGTGGAACAGCGAGTGGGATCAGTACATAGCTAAGTAAGGAGGTGGTTGAGTATTAACTCTTCCAAATTTTTTTCCTACTTAATTTTTGCTGTCTCATTCTTCTACTTCGCCTCTGCCATATACTACTACACCACAGGCATTATGGGGACGATGTTCTGGGTTCTCGTCCTCGTGCCTGTTGCGTTTATACTCTACACACTTGAAAAGCTGAAGGATGGTAATCTTTATCCGAGACTTGGAAAGTTTCAGTATGCTGTGGGGTTTTTCTTTATAGCTGTATGCGTTTTTTCAGCCGTTTATCTCCCAATGAACTACCTCGATTTGATTTACACGAGAGTCGGCTCCTTTACCTTAACTGACAATCTTGTCGGTATTTTCCTCTTCCTGCTTATCGCTGAATACGCAAGAAGGGAGCACAAGGTTTTGTTCTTCCTCATGCTATTCCTCATCGTTTACTGCCTTTATGGGGACATGTTCCCCGGAATACTGAAAACTTCAAGAATAAGTCTTGAAAGGATAATTACCTCATCCACAATTGAGATCAAACTCGGTATGTTTGGAACCTAGCTCAGGCGGGTGTGGGAATCATAGGAGCATTTCTGCTCCTGATGGGTATTGCGAAGGGTTTCGAAGTTGATAAAGCCCTGATCAGGACAATAATTAATGCCTTCAGCAAAAGACCTGCGCTCATACCTCAGTCTGCTGTTATAGGCTCAATGAGCGTTGCAATGTGCACGGGTTCAGGAGCGGCAGATTCTGCACTGGTTGGGCAGTTCACAATCCCAGCCATGCGAAGGGCTGGATTTCCTGCTCTGTATGCTGCCGCAACTGAGGGCAGTGCTGCTCTTGGCGGGTTGATAATGCCCCAGTCATCGGCCATCGCAGCTTTCCTGATGGCTGAGTTTCTCGGTGTGAGCTACTTTGAAGTCGTAATCAGAGGGTTCGTTCTTGCCTTCATCTACTACTTCTCCATCATTCTCACAGTCTACCTACTCACACTGCAGTACGTAAAGCCGGGGAGGATAAAAATCGACGAGGTGCTCTCAAAGCTTGGCAAGGTTGAAGCGACTGACAAGATAAGCACGGTAGTGTTCTTCCTCAGCCTCATCGTGCTTATTGTCTTAATGGGTGTTTTCTGGTGGCCTGAAATCAGAGCCGCACTGTTTACGTCCCTCCTGTTCCTCATAGCTGCCTCACTGATTAGATTTTTGGCTGCAAAGGATGTGAAGAAGGGGGCTAAGGAACTGCTTAAGGGGTTAAAGGGGGCGATAGAGGGTTATCCCGCAGTCATAGTCGACATACTGCTGCTTCTGGCCGTTCTCGGAATAATCATAAACCTCTTCACAGTCAGCGGGTGGCTGATTAAATCAGCATGCTGCTGCTCGACCTCGGAGAGGAGAACTTCCTCATTCTCGTTGCCCTCAGCTTCATGCTCGCCTACTTCCTGGGCTTTGGCCTTCCGCCATCGGCAGTTTACATCATCGCTTCGGTGCTCGTTGTAACTCCCTTCATTTCCTTCGACGTGGACAGGTGGGTTGCGCACTTCTTCATATTCCTCGCAGCGGCAATATCTGAGTTCACACCTCCAGTCGCTCTGATAGCCGCAGTAACTTCAAGAATTGCCGAAACTCCCTTCGTGAAGACTGCATTCTACACTCAGAAGTGGATTCTGCCGATATATCTGCTAATATTCGCCGTTCTGACGTGGCCCGAGCTTGTTGTTGAGCCAGGCATCGAGATGCTCAAGGCCTTCGCCATAGTGCTTATCGCCTGTCTCACCGTCACAGTCGGTAGCTTTGGAAGAATAAGCAGCAGTAAAACCATTGACTATTCCGCAAGGATTGGTATAATAGCTCTCGGTCTGATAATCCTCTACGCTCCAGTAAAAGCCTTTGCTCCACTGCTTGCTCTCATAGCCATCGCCGTAATCTTTGTCGGATTCAGGCAGACGAAGAAAATTTCCGCAGCTGAAGTATGATGCAGATCTCCCTGACAGTAGCCGAATCTAAGTGGCTGATTTGCAAAGCCATAATGGAGGTAGACTACTTCAGAGAGGCGCTTGAGAAAAGCAAGGTGCTGATACATCCCAGCAGCACCACCTACTTTTTGTTCAGAGAGATTACTGGTAGCTTCCCGGACAACTGGGTTTGCGGAGTGATTACGCCAAAGGGGGCCTGCATAAGCAAGGATATGCTTAAATTTCTCGACTTCAGCGGGAAGAGGATAAGCAAGTTTCCCTTCTGGTACTTCGAGAGAGGAGAGCTCGTTGAAGGACTTTCACTTGACGAAATTATAGACAGACTCGACGAGGATAGCGTTTACGTAAAAACGGGAAATGCCCTTGACACAGAGGGAAACGTTGGAGTTCTTGTAGGTGCACCTGACGGAAAGGGGACTGTTGGAAGAATTTACGAGATGTCGAAAGTAAAAAAATTCAAAATTCTCATTCCCATAGGTCTCGAAAAGCTGATTCCTTCCGTTACTTCAGCATCGAAGGTTGCCAATCCGGAAAAAATCAGGTACTCCTTCGGAATGCCTTTGAGGCTCTTCCCCATCAGAGGACATGTCGTGACTGAAGTTGAAGCCGTAGAACTGCTCTCTGGCTGCAAAGCTCATGTTATTGCCAGTGGTGGGCTGAAAGGGGCTGAGGGTGGTGTGACTCTAATCGTTGAGGGAGAAGATGAGGGTTTAAAAAAGCTAAAAAGAATTGTTCTGAGCATTAAGGGTGCCAGACTCCCCGAATTTGATGTTTCGAGGTGCGATGAATGCACATGGAAGACCTGCTTTCTCTACGACTGTGAGAACCTTTCAAGGGCTTTTAATGACCCCTAAATCACCCCTCACCCCTCAGCCTTTCAATTTCCTCTCTCCCATAACCCAATCTCTCCAATATCTCCTCAGTATGCTCACCGAGCTTCGGTGGTCTTCTCACCTCAACCTCAAAGCCTGAGAACTTCACCGGGTTGTTGAAGAGTTTGATTTTTCCAAGCTCGGGATAGTCCACATCAACTACAGTTTTCCTGTACTTTGTCTGCGGATGCTCGATAACTTCCCTTATTGTATTAACAGCCCCACATGGAACTCCGGCCTTGAGCAGAATCTCTATCCACTCGTCCCTCGGCTTTTCCTTGAACTTCTCAACGATGATTTTCTCAAGCTCCTCCCTGTGCTTCAGCCTCTGCTGGTTGGTGGCAAATCTTGGGTCATCGAGGAGCTCCTCCAGCCCAACAGCCTTGCAGAACTCCTTCCAGTGCCACTCAGTTGCGACAACAACATTCACCAGCTTGCCATCCCCAGCAGGATAGGGCTCGTAGGGCGTGGCAAGGAAGTACTTCGTCCCCATTCTCAGCTCCTCGTCGCTCATCCCCTCCACTAAGGCCATGTTCATCAAATTGAGCATCATTGTGACGGCACAGTCGAAGAGGGAGACGTCAATCTCCATCCCCTCTCCTGTCTTCTCTCTTCTCAGCAGTGCTGCGAGAACTGCATAGGCCCCATACATAGACGCTAAAAGGTCCGTGATTGGCACGTTAATCTTGCACGGAGTTTCTCTTGTGCCAGTATAGCTGATAATCCCCGCCTCGCCCTGGATGAGCTGGTCAAAGGCTGGTCTGTCCCTGTAAGGCCCATCCTGCCCAAATCCCGAAACGTGGCAGTAAATGACGTCGGGATTTACCTTTTTAACAGCCTCGTAATCCACACCCAGCTTTTTCACAACTCCCGGGACGAAGTTCTCGATTATGACGTCGGCCTTCTCAGCAAGCTTGAAGAAAACCTCTCTGCCCTTTTCGTGCTTTAAATCGAGAGTCATTGACTTCTTGTTTCTGTTCACCACACCAAAGTAAAAGCTCAGATCAGCCTTATTGGAATCCAGTGCCTTGCCAGATCACCGACCTTTGGCCTTTCAACATGTATAACCTCCGCCCCCAAATCAGCCAGCAGAGTGCCAATGTATGGCCCTGCAACTGCCTGTCCAAGCTCTATCACAAGCAAATCATTGAAGGGTGGAAAGCTCAAGCTACCACCCTCAAAGCTCCCTCCTGAAGGCCTGATAGCTGTAATGCTCTGCCCAGTATCAGCGTGTGGATGTCGTCTGTGCCTTCGTAGGTGTAGACGCTTTCGATGTTGGCCATGTGCCTTATTGGTGAGTAGTCGAGGCTTATGCCGTTAGCCCCGAGAAGCTCTCTGGCTGTTCTGGCGCAGTAGCGGGCTACTCTTACA